>Ga0105240_10006297_pt1 | contig 17467 bp, 15 predicted proteins | sample KBSC54metaG_FD_80426 | JGI IMG/M metagenome (GOLD analysis project Ga0105240, IMG submission 80426) | Corn rhizosphere microbial communities from Kellogg Biological Station, Michigan, USA - KBS C5-4 metaG | ecosystem: Host-associated > Plants > Roots > Rhizosphere > Soil | place: Michigan, USA...
ATTGCATCAGCTCCACAATATTGGTAGGGGGGCTGAATACGCTGCGTGCATCTCCACGGAGTCCCACCCCGTCGCGCAGCTCGGACAAACCTGACTTGGGACGTCGCGTGGCCTCCTCATCCAGGACAAAGGTCATCTCCGCTACGAACTGCGGTTTTTTAAAAAAACTATATACCGCTGCCGCCAGCCCAAGAAGGATCCCCACCAACAGAATGATCTTCCATTTGGATAGGATATAGCTTCCCAGTCCCTGCACCTGGAGGATAAATGTCCGGGGTGAGAATTCCTGTTGTTCCCTTGGATGATCCGGGTTGGAGAGGTTCGACGTCATAGTATTACTTGAATGCAATTACGAGTAGGGTAGCAAGGGTTACGACCAGCGATACGACTTCAAGAGCTCGCAGACGCTCGCGCTCCCGCTTCATCGGCACATAGATCTCCGCCCCCGGAGTGACCTTGGGATAATGACGGAAGAAGAGGAAGGACTTCGTACCCTTTACCGATCCATTGGCATAGACGACATAAGATTTCTTTTTGGCAGACCTTTCGCTAAATCCTCCCGCACCCAGTACATAATCTTTAAACCCCATCTCCTTGTCATAACGTACCAGCGTGGGGTAGAGCACTTCGCCGTTGACACGCACGGTCTGCAATAGCTTGGGGATACGCAAAGTATCTCCGTCATTCAGCAGGAGATCATATTCCGAACCGGGATGTTCCAGTATCTTCCGCAGATCGATCCCTACATTGTCGGATTTTTTCTGAGCCATCCTGACCAGGTCGTTCTGTACCACAGCAGTCGATCCCCCGGCCTCATAGCTTTGTTTGAGCAGATTGTTCAACCCTTGCTCGATATTGGATTGTTCGGCACGGGTAAGGTTTCGCGTACGCACCAGCACGGCCCCTTCCGGGTATGCTTCCGGTGTCAGCCCCCCGGCACGCTTTATCAGGTCGGAGATCTTATCGCCCTTTTGCTGTAAGGTATATTTCCCCGTATAGATGACCTCCCCTTCGATGACGGCATTCTTTTGGACGGAATACCCCGGTGCTGGCCGTATGACGACTTCGTCAAAGGGAGATAGTACAAATCGGGTGGAGCTGTCCAGCAGGTCGGGCGTGATATTTTGTTCATAAATGATCGCCGTCTTGCGATTGGGGGATTTGGGGTCTGCATCTTTCACCCGCCGCGAGATCTCGATCCTTTGTACAGAAGCGGATTCCTTTAACCCCCCGGCCAACAGGATCAGGTCCTGGACAGTAATCCCTTCTTCATACAAAAAGACACCGGGATTGGCTACCTCGCCTTCCATGCTGACATAATATCCTTCCTTAAGATCGAATTTCGAATACAGGGTCACACGATCCTCCTTTTTCAATACGATGTCCTGCGTCTCGCCGCTGAGCAGCTTCTGCGGCTCGAAGGAAATGATCTCGGGACTGAGATCGTCCTTTAGACGATGGATGATCGCCCTGCTGCCAAACGCGTCCTCCCTGACACCATCCGCCTCCGCAATAAGACCTTTTACGGTCATGCCATCTTTCAGCTCATATTCTCCGGGCCGATAGACCGCACCCTTGATGCTCACCCTGTTGGTGAATCGATTCAGGATCTTGCCAATGATATAGCTATCACCCCGCCGGGGGATCAGATCGTCCACGCGGCTCTCCGATATGGTCGTCACTTCCCTGTCTTTGGACGTATTGCGGAACACCTGTATCCTCGCAGTATAGGCATTGTCGGTATATCCTCCGGCATACCGTATCAGATCACCCAGACTCTCGCCTCTGGCAACATCATACAATCCGGGCTTCTTTACCTCTCCCTTTAGATCCACCCGGACGGCATAGGTGCTGATCCGGATGACATCCTGGTCCATCAGCCGGACATCGCTCTTTTTACTCCCGGTGGTAAGGTATTGGTATACATCGATGACAGCCACGGTAGCATTGTTGCGGATCACCTGTATATTCCGGTAGGACCCGGTCAGATTGGGACCGCCGCAGGCATACAATGCATTATAGGCGGTGGCCAGGGAGGGCAGGGTATAGGTGCCGGGAACGGTAGCTTCCCCGATGATGGAGACCTTGATGCTCCGGATAGAGCCCAGCGTCACATCCACAGAAGTATGCCCCCGCCTGATGTCCGAATAGATCGTACTGGCCAGCTTTTGAACGATCAGCTTTTTGGCCTGCTCGATGGTGAGACCATTCACGGCCACCGACCCGGCAACGGGTATCCGGATCCTGCCCTCCGGAGATACTTTCAGACGGTAGTTCGCTTCCGAATAGCCGGATACATCGATGATCAGCTCGTCATCTGTTCCTAACTGATAATTTTTGGGAGTAGGCAGCCGCATATTGGGCTCAAAGCTGATACGGGAATTAGTAAAGACACCGGCCCCAAAATTTCGCATCTTCAGGGAGCCGAATACAGTGGTGAAGTCTGTAAGAGGTCGTTGTTCCAATGCACTAATGGAATCCATCTTCCTCTCACCTTGAACAATTTTTTGCCCATTTCCCCGGTCGGAACTCATTACCTTGCGCATGGCCTGCACCCTGTCCTTCAGCTTTACCACTTCCACCGGACTCATCCCCCGCTGCATAGCAAGGTCCTCTATCTGTTCGTCCTTCATTCCCAGCCGGTCGGCCTCAATGACAAATCGGCGGATCTGATCATCCGTCAGCTCCTCGACTTTTACATTACTCAGGTCATCGATGGTTTGTCCGTGTACAAAAATGCCGACAAAAAGGAACAATGAAAGGAACAGCAACACACGCATACTATAAAGGTCTTTTATGTTCAACATGGCCCAGGTTATCATTTCATTAAATCTGGCTCAAATCCATACTGGGAGCCCAAGATAGCGGCAACACATGAATAATATCCTGCATGGATATTAAATAATAGTAACTATTTTTACGCGGCATATATCCAACCCATGCGCCGCTATTATCTCATCGATCATAAGATATTGTTTCTCTTTGGCTATCTGTTCTATTTCTTCACACCCTATATCGTAGGCGCTACCAACGCCTTTAGCGGATACCCGGGCATGGAGCTCTACCAGGGCTTTTTCAGGCTGATCCCAAAGGACCAGCTGGTGAAGTATATGCTGATCACCCTTGCCTGGGCGCCGGCATTCTACCTGGGTCATCTTAGTTTCAAGCTGTTGGTGCGTCACAAAAAAAGTCTCCACACCTTCCCTGCCACACCCACTACCAGGGCGGTCTCCTATGTCGGCCTGCTCCTGCTGGGAGTGCTTTTGATCTTTACTTATCTCAGCCGGGGCTCGCTCCTGGGCGGATATGGCTCCTACGATATTGCAGCCCGCGGGAAAATGTCCACGCTCCTGGTGATCTTTAATTTCTTTCTCCTGTACCAGCTGCTCAGCGGGCAAAAACCTTCCATCTATCTCGTCATTGGCGTCATCATGACGGCATTGCTCCTGCTGTCCATGGGCGGCCGCATGTACGTGATGCAAACCTTTCTTATCTATTTAATTTATAAGACCTCGTTTGCACCCAAAAAATGGAAAGCCTCGCGGATATTGATGGTGATCTTTGCCGGGTTTCTCCTAGGCAGCTTTATGGGTCTGTGGAGGATGAACACTTCCTTCGGATGGGACAGGGCGGCCTATTCGCTGCTGGCGGAGCCGGTGTTCACCTGGTTCAGCACCAGTACCTATCTTATTGCCAATGACATCCCCGTTGTCCAGGTGCCCTTGAATTTCCTTACATCCTTTTTGAACATGATCCCCAATACGATCATCAGCTTTAAGCCCTTCCTCGTCTCCACCGCCAGCATGGTAAAGGATTATCACAACCCCCTGGGAGCCGACAGCGTATGGAGCACCTTCGTCATCAACTTCGGATGGGCCGGCTCCATTGTTTTTATTTTTATCACGGGATTTATGCTGCACCTCCTGAGGCATCTGTCGGAGAAGAGCAGGTTCTGGGCAGTCTACTATATCTCAGTATGCGGGTTGCTGCCCTTTCAATTCTTCCGGGACGGATTCTACATCATCCATAAGCAGCTGTACTTTAATTTCCTTTTATTCCCGGCCCTCATTCTCATCGTCATGAAGACACTGATATATTTACAGGCTAATTATACGGCACCGCTAAATAAGCTCCCCCAACACTAAACGCATTGGCGACCAGCCTGCCATCGACACGTATCTCCCAGCCATAGATGGAGTCGGAAGAGGTGGCCACACCCACAGACATACCGATACCAGTGCCGGGCTTTCGCATGAATTCATAGCGGAAGGAGTCTGTATATAACTGATCTCTCAGGAAGCCGCTGGTGGAGTCGATAAAATTGAGCTTGATACGTGTACCCTTGACCAGGTACATGACATGTCTGGGAGGATAGTTAACAGCCTTATCTTTCTTACAGGCAACGACAAGGACTGCTAACAGCAAGGCTGAGTATAATTGCTTTGTAGAGATAGTCACATGGTTTGAGAATTAAAACTACCTAAAATCTATGCCGGTTGCTTACATTCAATATTAACTCTGTATGAAGAGCGTTTGCAACGCACCTTTCAACGCTGCCGCGGGGTTCTCTGTCCTGCTTTTGCTTTTCCAGTGTATAAAGCCGTCAGGTCTTACCAGTAGCGCGCCATCCCGGCTTATCCCCAATTTTTTATATAACGCTCCCATATTGTGAACCCTAATCCCCATTGACCGCGCAGCTTCTTCCCATGCCACGCCTGCTTCACCTGTCAGGACAAAAAATTCCTTCCCTGCCAGGTCCAGCGTGGAAACACCGTCACGGATCCACCAATGAGGCAGCCGCACCCCTTCACCATGTCGCACCCCTACGCCATAGCGATAGACGGGCAGCCCCAGGAGATCGCCAATTCCCCGCCACGCGGCCTTCAAAGCCAAAGCTCGCAATCTCAACAGCTTCAACAGCCGGATAACAAGTACCCACCCGATCATGCTCAGCACCATCGGAACACTTCTTTTTAGCAGACCATACTTATCAGCCCACTGGCCCGACCGGAGCGCATTACGCAAACCAATAGGCTGCCGTTCACGACTGTATGTCCCTAACAATGCCGGGTCGGCCTGGCCTTTCAACACCGCAGCCAGTTTCCAGGCCAGGTTGTGGACATCCTGTACACCCGTGTTCGCGCCCTTGCCTCCATAAGGCGTCATTACATGAGCAGCGTCTCCCGCGAGAAAGACCCTTCCATGCTGCATATTTTCCACCACCTTTATCGTAGGCTGCCATGGCAAAATACTAATGATACGAACGTCCATCCCCGGGATTCCCATCACCTCCCGCAGCACACCCTTTATTTCTTCCTCGTTATGATCTTTCTTATCCTGGAATAAATGAAATACCCAGCGATCGTCGTTGTTGATGGCGGTAAGCATGCCACGCAAATGAGGTTTTTTGATCAGCAATATGCTGAACTCTCGTCCCCGAACATGCGCTCCCAGTGGCGCCTCGAAATAAATATTCAGCAGCGAGGAAATAGCGCCCCGCCCCATCGTGGTAGCCTGTAACACCGAACGCACAGGACTCTTGGCTCCGTCACACGCCAGCAGATACTGCGCCCGCACCACCCGCTCCATACCGCTGTCCCTGTCGTGTATCACAGCCGAAACACCCATGTCATCTTGCGTAAAGCTCACCATCTCTGTGTAGAACCTTATATCCGCCCCCCTTTCACGTGCGGCGGCAAGCAGCACGGGCTCGGAAAGATCCTGGGTACATCGTGCACCTGTCGTTGGGCTCAATCCGGAAAGCCCCTCCCTGCCAAACAATTTTTCAGGTCCTCCTTTTTTCGAAGGCTTTCTTTTCCTCAATGCCGACGCCAGTGAGTCGTCCTTCAATATACCCCAGGCCGGAGCCAGCGCCTTGCCGGCCTCGCGGATGGCTTCTCCCAACCCCAGCTCCCGGTATAATTCCATGGTGCGTATATCAAATCCCCTGGCCCGGGGATGAATGGAGGTCCCCTTATGTCTTTCTACCAGCAACGGTTTTATACCCTGCTGCAAAAGAAACAGCGCCGCCGACAATCCAACCACGCCACCACCCACGATCAGTACATCATAAGTTTCTCCCGGATTTAATTGTTTTTCCATGAATGCAAAGGTCGACGCACCTGCAAGCCCGCCATTGCACAAAAAGGATTTTTTTGTACCTTATCGGGATGGCCAGTACTTTTCCAACATTTGAAGAATTCAGCAGCCTGCCCGATTCGGAAGAGCCTTATGTATTTTCCATAACCTTGCCGGAAGTAAAAGGACATCTCCGTATGCAAAAACAGGGAGCCATCACCCTGTCCGACGGGGGATTGGAACTGTCCGATAAGATGGCCGGACTCAGCGGTCTGCGGCATTACAACGATATGCCCCTGGTAGAAATGAATTTTACCCTGGCAGGAAAGATCATCCAGCGTCAGGGTCATATAAAGGATGAGCTGCAGTTTACAAAGGGTTATCATAATATTATGTACAACCAGGGAGAATGGGAGCACAACAGGTTTATAGGCGGTGGGATCCACAATACCTTCACCATAAACATCCACACCGACAGGTTCGTACAATTGTTTGCGGGACACTCCAAAGAGATGGACCTGCTGACAGACAATGTTCAAATGCAACGGCCCTTTCTTACTCATCGGGCTCACCGGCCCTTTACTCCCGCCATGCAGTCGATCATTCAGCTGCTGTGGAACAATCCCTTCCGTGGCGGCCTGAAAGGTCTTTATATGGAAGCAAAGACCATGGAGCTGCTGCTGTTGCAATGGCAGTCGTTCAATGCGCCCATCCCCGATAAAAAACCCTGGCGAAAAGAAGACCTCGGCAAGCTGCATGCGGCAAAAGAGATCTTGCAACAGCGTATCCAGGACCCGCCGACCCTGTCCGCACTGGCGCGCTGCTGCGGTTTGAATGAATTCAAGCTAAAGAAGGGCTTTAGAGAAGTATTTGGCGTCACCGTCTTTGGATATTTCAACACCCTGCGGCTGGAACAGGCGCATCTGCTATTGTGTACTACCAGCCTGTCCATTTCGGAGATTGCTTATCAGACGGGCTGGGCTCATCCCCAGCATTTTCACCGCGCGTTTAAAAAACAGTATGGCATCACGCCCGGCGGGTTGCGGAAATAACTAGAACAGTTTTTGGATCAGCTCATTGGTCAGCTTCCTGTCGCCATTTGTCCAGATACCGTTGGGCTCGGGGAATTCATTGATACTATAACCGCCATGTGCTTCGAAGTCAAAGATGGCCTGGCAATACCCATCCAGCACCAGCGCGCATTTCATCCAATCCTTCGACCATACGATCAGGAGCTTGGAAGTTCCGGGACCTCCACCAGTCCCCGGCGGCGGAGGGTCATTTGGATCAGGCGCTTCATAAATATGCAAAGCATCCAGGATCTTCATTCCGCCGCCCGATTCATCCATCTCCAGCGCATAAAAATAAGCCGTATCGCCATCGTCCTCAAAGACGACGCCATAGCGGTTCTCGGGCGATACACTCTCGATAAATATATCCTCGCCCTGGACAATATCCTTTTCCTGCATCAAATATCCATTCATGGTTTTGTCACTCCCTTTGTTTGGTTTAACCAATCTACTATCCCCGCATATATCTTGCGGGCCACCGCCTTATGAAATTTGGGGTTCAATATTTTCTTCTCATCCTCGGGATTGCTGAGAAAAGCCACTTCCACCAGGGCATTGGGGTAATCCGTAGGACCGCTGAGGGCGAAGTTGAAATTCCCTACATTCCCATACTCTTTTAATCCCAGCGTAAGCATCTGATTCAATATGGCCACGCTCAACGGCCGGAAGCCAATATATCGGTAATAGGTGCTCGTACCCTGCGTCGTGTCGTTGCTCGCGGAATTCAGATGGATGCTCACCAGCAGATGGGGATTATATTGTTTCAGCATCTCCATCCTTTCCGGCATAGTAAGGGAAGTATCTTTTGTACGGGTCATAAAGACATTCTTAACGCCCATTTTCTTCAAATACTTTTCTACCTCTTTAGCGATCAGCAGCGTATAATCTTTTTCCAATACATGGCTGGTGACCCCATCGGCGCCCGGGTTGTCGCCTCCATGTCCCGCATCGATGGCAATACGAAGCTTTTTGATATCCGGCACAGAAGGCTGTCGTTTGATCCTTACCATCAGGTGTCTGCCCGTGCTGTCATATTCCATGCTATAGCCCCAGATCTGCGGATGCTTCAGCTGTATATAGACCCGGAACACATCATCCTCCACCTGTTCGTACCAGGTATTCTTTATTTCTTTGGTGGTCCGCAGCTGTATGATCCAATTGGTATTGCTGTTGACCCCATAAACATCCACCGCGATCCGGCTCGGGTCGATCAGCTGGACAGCGCGATACGGCCAGCGTTCATCCAGGTTGATAGCCACATAATCATACGCCGTGTCGCCATACGTTCTTATATTCCCGGTGAGATGGATATTATGTGCGGTACGCTTTGCAGCCTGCTTGAAGAGAGTGACCACGCTGGTCTTGGCAATATAGGCCGCATGGGATGCGGATAGCTGGACCTTATAATCCGTGTTAAAGCTGTCGACGATCTTTACCAGCACATTGCTGTCCAGGTAGCCCAGCTTGGCCCCACCCAGACGGTCATCCCCGATGCCATATTCCATAAAAGGGAACTTGCCCGTGGTCCGCGCCCACCAGGCACTGTCCTGGGACAAGGCGGAGAGACTGCTTAGTACAAAAAGAAGGTAGAAGATTATTCGACGCATCCGGAAAATTTTGGCTAAAGATAACCTACAAATGCGAAAAGGCCAGCCTGCGTCAGCAGGTGGCCTTTCCATCGCTCATGTGTGACCTGTCTACAAGAAATTATAAAGGATATTTATTATCCGTTGTCAGCCGCGCCGAGATCCTTCTCTTCGCATCCTTGCTGTTAAAGGGCTCGACCTTGGTAAACCGCTTTAATCCCAGGAGCATCATCCGCTGCTCATCTCCGTCAGCAAAGGCGTTGATAGCATCTTTCCCCGCCTTGTGGATCTGGTCCGCGGCATCATACAGATAGGTGCGCATAACATCCAGCTCAAAGGCACAGGCGGCTTCGCCCCGCTGATCTACCAGCTTCTCCGCCCTTAATAAAGAGCTCTCCGCAACAAAGGTTACCATTGCCATATCCGCCACATGCATCAGTATTTCCTGCTCACTCTCCAGTTTCATCATTAGTTTCTGCACGGCTGCCCCGGCAGTCATCAGAATGGCCTTTTTAAAATTCCGTATCGTCTTTTTCTCTTTTGCAAAAGGGGTCTCTTCCTCACTCCCAAAGTCCGGGATGCTCATCAGCTCTTTCGATACCGCCATGGCAGGTCCCATGATATCCAGTCTCCCCTTCATCGCACGCTTCAACACCATATCCACCGTCAGCAGCCGGTTGATCTCATTGGTCCCCTCATATATCCGATTGATCCGGCTGTCCCTGTATGCCTTCGAAATAAGATACTCATCGCTATAGCCATTCCCCCCATGCACCTGCACCCCTTCATCTACGACAAAATCCAGCGCTTCGCTGCCATATACTTTCAAAATAGCACATTCGATGGCATATTCCTCTGCAGCGCCTAATAATGCCTCATTAAAGGGCTTTCCTGCGGCCACCAGCTCCACTTCCTTGTCATCGATCCATTTGGTGGTACGATACAACGCGCTCTCCGCCGTCCATATCTGTATCGCCATCTCCGCCAGCTTGTTCTTGATAGCCCCGAAATTGGCAATCGCCGTCTTGAACTGCTCACGGGTATTGGCATACTGAATAGTAGTGGTCAACGCCCGCTTGGCCCCGCCCAGGGCGGCAGCACATAGCTTGAGCCTGCCGATATTCAAAATATTAAAGGCGATGATATGCCCCTTGCCTATCTCTCCTAATAAATTCTCCACGGGCACCTTACAGTCCTGGAAATACAATTGCACAGTGCTGCTGCCCTTGATCCCCATCTTATGCTCTTCAGGGCCCTGGGTAAAGCCCTCAAACCCCCTTTCTACAATAAAGGCGGAGAAATCTTTCCCGTCAATCTTGGCAAACACCGTGTATACGTCCGCGAAGCCACCGTTAGTGATCCAGCATTTCTGGCCGTTTAGCAGATAATATTTTCCGTCGGAAGATAGTTTGGCCGTAGTCTTGGCTCCCAGGGCATCGCTGCCGCTGTTTGGCTCCGTAAGGCCGTAGGAACCCTTCCACTCGCCGCTGGCCAATTTAGGAATATATTTCTTCTTTTGTTCAGGTGTGCCAAAATAAAGAATGGGCAAGGTCCCTATACCCGTATGGGCAGAAACCCCGACAGAAAAGGAAAAGCCTCCGCCCAGCCCCTCATTTACCAGGGTGGCCGTGATAAAATCCTTTCCCAACCCTCCATATTCTTCCGGCACCGCCACGCCCAATAAACCCTGCTCCCCGGCCTTTTGAATAAGAGAAGGCATCAGACCCTGCTCCAGCTTATCGATACGGTCGATGACAGGCAATACCTCTGCATCGAGAAAGGCATTACACATGTCCTTCACCATCCGCTGCTCTTCATTAAGATCTTCCGGGATAAAGGTTTCAAAGGCATTGCTTTCCTTTGTCAGCCACTCTGCTCCTTTAAGAGCTTGTTTTTTGTCGGTTGAGGCACTCATAGAAAACAGTTTATTACGTGAGAAAATTTGATTCGATCCGGTTCACCGAAGATTGTCATATACGATCTGCAATACTTCCTTACATATATCGATCCTGTCCTCCGGCACCCCTTCCAACGCCTCGTTCAGCGTAGCCTCCGCCAGCTCCATCGTCTCCTCCTGCAGTTTCTGAGCCTGCCGGGTGAGATAGATAAGGTTGATACGGCGATCGTTGTCGGAAGGGACTCTTTTTACCAATTGCAGCTTCTCCAGGTTGTCCACCAGCCGGGTGATACTGGGTTTATCCCTGAACGTGGCGTTACATAGCTCCTGCTGACTCTTCCCGTCCTCTTTCCATAAATGATACAGCACACTCCACTGCTCGATGGTTATTTTCACGCCGGCCGCGTTGAACTTCTTCTGCAGATTGCGGGCAATGGCCGTACTCGCCTTGCCTGTAATAAAACTATATAGCTCGCCTTTTTTGAATTGGTTGTTTGGCATATAGTTAGTTAAACAACTATTGAAATTACTATTATTTTCTGAAAAGTCAAGGGGCATAGACAGTTTTTTTTCGTAACTTTATATCACTGCACCCCCATTGCAGGTAAATCCCGTATATTGGACCTTCCGCTTACTTCTTACACAGATCTACTCCGATCTGACCTATTAATCACCTACATTTTCCGACCTCTGCTACCCTGCAAGATCAGCACCCTTTTGACTTGACCTGATTACATAACACCCTAATACCTTTTCTATGCGAAAATTGACCTCCATTATCGCAGTGGCAATTTTTTTGCCCCTACTGGCGCCCGCGCAAACCAAGTACAAAATTGTCGTCCTTGGATCATCAACAGCTTACGGAATAGGCGCCACGGTGCCGGATAGTTCCTGGGTCGGCCGGACAAAAGCGTATTACAAATCCCAGCACCTGCTGGATACCCTCATCAACATGGCAGTTCAGGGATCCTTTACGGACAGCGGTGTAAAGCTGCTCCCAACGGCGCTGAGCTATAACCCGGACATTGTGCTCGTCAACTTCCCGTCCAATGACATCGTCGCCGATCTTGGCGTTCCGTTATATATGAGCAATCTCCGGAAAATGTATAATACCGTCACGGCAGCCGGGAAAAGGTGCTTTATCTCCACCACCCAGCCAAGACAAGATCCCACTAACGAGCCGACGCTGAAAGTCGCCCGGGATTCGGTGGTGATGGAGTTCCCCGCCAATTACATGCAGTTCTACGACCCGCTGGTGCTCCCCGGGACCTACGATATCAACCCTTTGTATACCGTCGAAGGCACCCATCCAAATAACGCCGGTCACCGGCTGCTTTTCCAGGCCGTGCTGGCCGCGCAGATCATATCAATACCCCTGCCGCTGGTCCTCACGGGATTCTCCGGCCAGAGGACAGAAGCTGGCGTCGTGCTGAGCTGGGTCGCCTCCAATACGGATGGCTGGCTGGATTTTTTTGTGGAGCGCAGTATGGATGGGACATCCTATGAGAGTATCTACCATGTGATGGCCGTATCCGATGGCGTGACAAAACAATATTCTTTTACAGATCAAAACCCACCGGCTGTCCGGTCCTTCTACAGGATCAGGACAGTAACGGACGGAGGCGCTACTACCTATTCAACAGTCCTCTCCCTGGATGCCCTGATGACCAGGCTGGAGATACAGAAAGTATATATCACGGGCGGACGTCGTGGTATCACTACCACCATCGGAATACCTAAAGATGGGACCTTCCGTCTTGCTGTCTTCAATACGGCGGGCATCCCGGTAAAACAACAATCCTATACAGGCAGGGCCCCTGCCGTCACCCTGGATGTTCCCCTGCCATCATTGCCGGCCGGTATCTATTTCCTGCAGATCGCAACATCCGACGGACAGCGGACCATAAGATCCTTTACCGCCCTTTAGACGAGCCTTCTCCAGTGGCTCTCCCGAATGAGGTGACGGTATTTTGAGCACAACTATGTAGATTTAGCCCGTAATGGTTAAATATGCATAACCGCTGTCTCCTGTTCAGGGAGTCCCGTATCAGCTATTATCGCTGGGGCAACGGCCCCAGGCTGCTCCTTTGCTTCCATGGCTATGGGGAGTCGGCCCCTGGCTTCTCCTTCCTGGAAGACATCATGGGGGATGCCTTTACCATTTTGGCTATCGATCTCCCATACCATGGACTGACGGACTGGAAAGAAGCTCCTCTTACGCCAACAACCCTTCTCACCATCATCGACGAAATACTGGCGAGCGAACGGCCTGCCGCAGAGCCGGCCTCCGTAGACGGCTGGTGGCTGATGGGTTACAGCATGGGAGGCCGGATATCCCTCAGTCTTCTCGAACACGCCCCGGAAAGAATAGCCCGGCTTATCTTATTGGCCCCCGATGGTCTCGTCGTAAATCCCTGGTATTGGCTGGCTACCCAGACAATGCCCGGCCGGCAGCTCTTTAAATGGACAATGTACCACCCGGGATGGTTTTTCTTTGTCCTCCGTACGGGCAACAGGCTCGGACTGGTAAACCCCAGTGTCTATAAGTTCGTAGCCAATTACATCGACAACAAAGACATCAGGGAGAAGCTATATACCCGCTGGACAGGTCTTCGTCTTTTCAAACCCCGGCTCACAATGATCAAGGACATCATCCGCAGCCGCCAGCTGCCCGTACAGCTCCTGTATGGCAGGTTCGATCGTATCATCCGTGTAGAAAGAGGGGAACAGTTCCGTAAAGGAATAGAACAGTGGTGTGAATTGACTGTCATTCCCGCCGGTCACCAGCTGCTGAAAAAAGATCATATACAAGCCCTGCTTTCGCCACTTTGAGCCGCGGCAGGCGGCTCGTCCGAAGGCCTGCAGATAGAACCGAGCGTTTGCGAAGGTTCTGACCTAGGTATCCGAGGAAGGGTCCAACAGTGTTGGAACCGACGAAGGATACGAGCATGCCCGAGCCCAGCGAAGGGCACGAACGAGGTAACCGAGGCGGGTCCAACAGTGTTGGAGTCAACGATGGTTATGAGCGAAGCTCCGTGTCAAAGCAGGTCTGACGTAGGCCCCGTTTGCAGGAATTGGGCTATTTTTCATTGAAGACCAATTCCTGCACATTATATTTACCGCTGATGCTGGTGCTTACGTTCATATGCGTGCTGCTTATAGCCCTTTACGGGACATTGATCATATACTATACCTGGGCCTGGAAAACAATACCGGGTTGGTCGCCGCCTGTCAGCAGGCCTTCCCCGCAGGCCCGTATTACGGTCCTCGTCCCTGCCCGTAATGAAGAAAAAAATATTATTCCCTGTCTGAGATCACTCTCCCGCCAGACCTATCCCAAAGAGCTCTACGAAGTCATTGTCATCGACGACCACTCTACGGACAACACAGCGGCGCTCGTAAAAGACCTGGCCGCCTCATCCTCCCTTCATTTAACCTGTATTCAGCTCTCAGCTCTCCCGGTCACTGGCCCCGGGCAACAGGAGCAAGCCCCCAATGCCCGGTCCTACAAAAAATTCGCTATCCAGACGGGCATCAAAGCCGCCCACGGCGCCCTCATCGTCACGACAGATGCCGATTGCTGGTTCGACCCCGACTGGCTGCGCACCATAGCCGCATTTTATGAGTCCACAGGCGCTAAATTTATAGCAGCGCCGGTACGGATCAGCGCGTCCACGCCAGGGTCCTCCACACTCCCGGCCCAACAACAGACCCTTTTATTTCTCTTGCAGACCCTTGACTTCATCACCTTACAGGGCATCACAGGCGCCTCGGTCTCCCGCCGGATCCATTCCATGTGCAACGGCGCCAACCTGGCATACGAAAAAGAAGCCTTCGAAGAAGTGGACGGCTTCCGGGGCATCGACAAAATACCCTCGGGGGACGACATGCTCCTGATGCATAAGATCTATAAAAAATACCCCGACAAAGTATTTTTTCTAAAAAGCCGGCCGGCCATCGTATCCACACATGCCGAACACAGCTGGAAAGGATTCGTCAACCAACGCATCCGCTGGGCCAGCAAAGCCAGCACCTATGATGACAAAAGGATCTTTTGGGTCCTCCTGCTCGTATATGTGATAAACCTGCTCTTTCCCGCGCTGCTCATAGCTTCCTGCTGGAACAGATGGTATCTCCTGATAGCCCTGACACTGGGAATTGCCAAGACGGCTGTAGAATACCCCTTTGTAAGAATGGTGGCCGCCTTTTTTGGACAGCAGCATCTAATGGTCTATTTTCCATGCCTGCAGCCTTTTCATATAGCCTATACTGTTATCATTGGATGGTTCGGACAGTTTGGGAGCTATCGGTGGAAGGACAGAAATGTGCGGAAATTGGGCAGCGTCAAAAAATAGCCCAATTTCCGCAAACCGCTAATGATTGTCCTTAGGACGAGCCGCCGTTGGCGGCTCCTAAAACGTTAGTAAATGAGCGCTCAGCAACATATCGGACGCCGCCTGGTACGCAACAAAGGCGCTTTATTCGGACTCATCGTCATCGCTACAGCCCTTCTTGTAGCCCTGATAGGCTATTTTATAGCGCCCGACAGCACCCCCAACGCCAATCGCATGATCGTTGAGATAGGAGGTCGCCGACCGGGTTTTCATCAGCAGTTCCTGCTCCTGAAAAAGGAAAGAACAACCCAACATCCCTCTCTTTTTCAACGCCTCCTGTCCGGTCGGGAGGACCAGTACAATTATATTCCCATCGACAGCTACCAACAACAAAAAGACAGCCTCATCGTCCAGAAATTCATAGACGAAGGCATCAGCGAGAGAAAGTCCTATCCATTGCCCATGCTTTCAGGGTCCCGTCAGGATCTTATCGTCACCCGCACTTTTCTGCTCGGCACCGACAAATACGGCAGGGACATCCTGAGCAGACTATTGGTAGGCGTTCGGGTAAGCCTGGCCGTTGGATTGGTCACCGTGATCATCTCCCTCACCATTGGCGTTCTCCTCGGCGCGCTCGCAGGTTATTTTCGGGGACGGTTGGACGAGATCATTCTCTGGCTGATCAATGTCGTCTGGAGCATCCCCACCTTATTGCTCGTCTTCGCCATTACGCTGATGCTCGGCAAAGGCTTCTGGCAGGTATTCGTGGCCATCGGCCTCACCTTATGGGTCAATGTGGCCCGGATCATCCGCGGCCAGGTACTGGCAGTGAGGGAGCGGGAGTTCGTAGAGGCGGCCCGCGCGCTTGGCTATTCACATACCCGCATTCTCTTCCGTCATATCCTGCCCAATGTCATGGGACCCGTATGGGTAGTATGCGCATCCAATTTCGCCTCGGCCATCGTCATCGAGGCGGGTCTGAGCTTTTTAGGCGTAGGCGTTCAACCCCCAATGCCCAGCTGGGGATTGATGATCAAGGAAAACTACAACTTCATTATTACCCATAACCCTATGCTGGCCCTCGCACCAGGCCTTGCCATCATGCTGCTGGTGCTGGCATTCAATCTCCTTGGTAATGGATTGAGAGATGCCCTGGACGTCAGGACACAGTAAAGACCTCATTCGACAGCGCCCAAAGACCCGGCCCCATCTATTTTGCGGAATATCGATAGCTGCCCGACCAGGTGTTGGTGGAAGTTGAATTGGAGGTGACGGTAATTTTTACAACACTGACCACCCCTACAGGCGTACCCGTAATGGAAAAGTCGTTGGAAGCTGTGGTCGAGCTCACCGATTTAGAAAAGAAATTGCTGGAAGTGCCATCTGGCGCCGCCGTCACAGCAATGGTAACGCCCTTGGCCGGCATCGCAGATTTTATAGTGACATTCAAACTGAAAGGCCCCACCGCCGGAACTTGTGTAGTATTGATAGCAGGAGTAGTAGTAACGGAAAGGGTCGCTTCAGGAGCGCTCTTGCTGCCGCCGCAGCTCGAAAGAAAAGGCAAAAAGGCAATGGTCAAAAGGATAAGCAAAAAAAATTTTCCGGCAGATCGTTGCTTCATAAAGAGAGAATTAATACAAAACAAAGTACAACTATTCTTTAAAGACCTGAACATTGCGGCTAAAACTTTCATCCAGGGAAATAAAGGTCTCCGTACGCTCGATCCCCTTTATTTTCTGCAGCTCGTCATGCAGCACATACCGCAGCTGATTGATGTCCTTACAGGCAATCTCGGCGAACATACTGTAATTACCCGTCGTATAGTTCAATCGCACTATTTCGGGTATCTTTTGCAGCTCACGGGCGACACTGTCATATAAAGAGCTTTTTTCCAGGTAGATACCGATAAATGCAATAACATCATAACCCAATTGCTTAAGATCTACATGCAATTTAGTACCTTTAACGACGGACAGCTCCTGTAATTTCTTGATCCGTACGTGAATAGTGCCTCCCGAGACAAATAATTTCTTACCCAGTTCAGCATAGGAGATCTCCGCATTGTCCATCATTTCATGGATGATCTGCAGATCCAATTTGTCGAGATTCAATTTTACAGCCATCTTGAATAGTGTTTTTAAATTTTCTCTATAGCATATTGCAAATATTTGAATATTTTTGAAAATACAAAAATTTTTATTGGAAAAAGCTGAAGATTTGGGGCATTTCTTTAATTTTGCTTCAGTTCTTGGTCAAAACGTATCGCCGCACGGGCGCCAACACATAGGTGCTCTCATACTGTGGAGTGATGAAATTTGGCAGACATGCCCTCTTGTCTCGGGGGTGGGGATACAGGATAAACATAGTGTAATGCCAGGTCCGGCTCAAACCGGGCCCGACTGGGGTTGACCACCACAGATTGCGCTACGGCTAACTGCCCCGTGGAGGTTCGAATCCTCCCTCTACAGCCAGCAGGATAAATGAAGTGCCCCCGCCTACAGC
>Ga0105240_10006299_pt1 | contig 17466 bp, 12 predicted proteins | sample KBSC54metaG_FD_80426 | JGI IMG/M metagenome (GOLD analysis project Ga0105240, IMG submission 80426) | Corn rhizosphere microbial communities from Kellogg Biological Station, Michigan, USA - KBS C5-4 metaG | ecosystem: Host-associated > Plants > Roots > Rhizosphere > Soil | place: Michigan, USA...
ATATCGGTGGCCGCCAAAATTCCGTTGCAGGATGCGCCCGTCTTTCGTCCGGTCGAAGAGCGCGCCCCAGGCTTCGAGCTCGCGAACGCGATCCGGCGCCTCCTTTGCGTGTAACTCCGCCATGCGTGGGTTGTTGATGTACTGGCCGCCCCGCATCGTGTCGGAGAAATGGACCTTCCAGTTATCGCGATCGTCCACGTTCGCCATGGCCGCTGCAACTCCACCTTCCGCCATCACGGTATGCGCTTTGCCCAGCAGCGATTTGCTCACCACTCCGACGGAAACGCCGGCGGCGGAAGCCTCAATCGCCGCGCGAAGTCCAGCGCCGCCCATGCCAATCACCAGCACATCGTAGCGGTGCGTCTGATATTCCGCCATTTACAGAATTCTCCAGTCGTGCCAGATTCCCATCGCGCAAAGGCGGATGTACAGATCGGAAAAGCCGACCGAGAAAAGGCTCAGCCAGGCGAACAGCATGTGCCGCGTATTCAGGCAAGTCACACAATCGTAAGTCTTCTTACGTACCGGAGCCTTTGACATCCGGTCGAGCAGACCGCCCACCAAATGCCGAAGCGAGTGGCAACCGAGCGTGTAACAGCTCAGTAACACAGTGTTGACCGCCAGGATGATTGTCCCAACGCCGATACCGAACTGCCCGTCAAACCATAAAGCCTTCCAGACGTCATGCGCCAGCAGAACGATGAAAATCAGCGCCAGATAGAGGAAGTAGCGGTGGACGTTCTGCAAAATCAGCGGGAACGACCGCTCTCCCCAGTACGACTTCCGGGGTTCCCCTACCGCGCACGAAGGCGGATCGCCCCAAAATGCCTTGTAATAAGCGCCACGATAGTAATAACAGGTGAAACGAAAACCACCTGGAGCCCACAGAATGAGCATAGCCGCCGACACAAACGCGGGAAGCCACGAAGGCCTGGCGCCGAACCAGGAATGAGGTGAATCTCCGAACAACAACGGCGAATAGAAGGGAGATAAGTAGGGCCCAAACTCATAGTAGGCATTCTGAAAAGCAGCCCAGGTGGAGTAAACGATAAAAGTGCTGAAACCCAGGAAAACAACGAGCGGTTGGACCCACCAGTTGTCCCGGCGCGAGGTTTGGCCAAACTTCCCTTGGACGAGCGGAACGTCCACTGACGACATTGATCTTGCTCCTTCTATCCTATTGTCAGCCTTCGGCGAGGCGGACCGGAACTAGCCAAGGTATCGAATCGTGCGCCGCGTCGTCAAGGATAGTGACCATGAGTCGAAAAAAATACACAGCTTCGTGTCCAAAACTACCAGAAGCCGCACAGTACCGGCACATGTTTTAAATAAGTTATCAAAGGCACGAAAATTGCATCTAAAGTGATAGGCATTGTTGTATCCAGTGCCCGGAGATACCCGTGACTTCGACCGGCAGCCCTTACTTCATTTGGGAAGCGAAAGAGAAGGCAGTGTCCATTCTCTTAGATTTGGACCTCGTCACCCATTTAGACCGAACGGTGGTGGAGGCTTTCTTCCGGTCGCGGCAGGAAGTGGAGGGGCTGCTGCTCGGCCATGTGGAGCAAACTCCAGGCCGCGGGACAACCGTTTTCATCGATGCCTTTGAACTACAGGAGCGCGGGGCCTTACGGCTGCGCGCGGCCACTCATCGCGATGTGGTAGGCGGCTTTCGCAGCACGAGCGGGAAAGAAGTTCTGACGGAGGCCGATCGCGAGATTATTCGTGGATGTTCGCCGGAATCGACCTTTGTTTTTTTGCAGATCCGCCCATCTCACACGGCCTTGACCATGGCGAACTTCTTCGTTCTGGAAAAAGGATCCGTTATCGCGCATGACCGGGCGCTGGAGTTTCCGCTATCGCGTGAACATCTGGAATTCGGCAATTACCTTCAGGCCGCGCCGGTCCCAGCCCGTCGCTCGGCGCCTCAATGGCTGTGGATTCCAGCCGTCCTGCTGGGCGCGATTATCTTCTCCGTGGTTTCCCAGCGTATGTCGCTCGACGCGCCGGTTACACCTTCAGTCGAGGTGAATCAGCCGGCGGCATCCCTTAAGTTGAAGGCGGAGAAAACGACCGGCCGGCAGTTCCGGATTACATGGGACGGCAACAACCCTGCGATTACCGGAGCCGAGCGAGGCGTTCTCTGCATTACAGACGGTGGTGCGGAACAACGAATCGATCTGAACCGGCGGCAGCTTGCCAACGCGAAGGCGGTGTACACTTCCACGGGCGACGGCAATTTGACTGTACGCCTCGATGTTTTTGATGTAGCAAACATCACAAGCGAATCCTTCCGGTTCTCGCCACCCTCGGCAGTTCCGCCGCCCCAACTGGCTGCGGCGGTTCCGGTCATCAACGCCAATCCGCAGCCCGCTCTGGCCAGGGCGAATAGTACAGTACCGGCTCAATCGAGACCGGTCCAACCGAAAGCCGTCGCGCCACTGAAAACCGACGTCCCGCAAAACGTCGTCGTTGCGTCCGCCCCAGAAGCGCCGCCGCAGTCTTCGCCCGACCCGCCGGTAGCGGTCAATCCCGCTCCCGTACCGTCCCTGTCGAAGGCGCACGAAGTTGGTGCTCTCCCGGCCACGCTTCCGCCGATTGCGGCCCCAGCGACGACAGTGACCTCGGAGGAAGTCGCGGAGAATCGCTTCAAAAAAGCGATACACGTCATTCCCGGCCTTCGCAAATTGGATAAGCGCCGCGAAGGCGATTATGTTGCGCCAGTCGCGGTGCAGCAGACCATGCCCACCATTTCGGCCAGCGTCCGGCGCGAGCTCGGGAGCGATACCATAGTCCCGGTGAAAGTTTCGATTGATAACAACGGATACGTTTCACGCGTGGATTTGATGAACAGTGAGGTGGATACCAGGCTTGCTGAGGCGGCGCTGAATGCCGCCCGGCAGTGGCGGTTTCATCCCGCGCGCATCGATGAAAAGCCGGCTGCGAGCAAAGTAATTTTGCGATTTCGATTCCATGTACCTCCAGCCGGAGCCAAGGAAGGCCCGAAAATTGCTAATCGTCTTCCTGTAAGCGATTCGCAAATCGGGCGTAACACGCCACAGGAGTAATCCATCATGACTGATCCATCCAAGTTGATCACCGTATTCCGCTCGGCCGAACCGGACGCCGCCGAAGAAGTCGAAGAGATCGGGGCGCTGCTTGAGAGCGAAGGCTTGCATCCGGTAGTTGTGAACGGCGACAGCCCTGGAGTGGTGGCCGGAAGCTTCGAGGTACAGGTTCCGGCGGAAGAATCCGCGCGGGCTGACCAGGCAATTGCCGCCGCGCCCAAGGTGGAAGAGGAAGAGTCCGGCGATCCGACACACGATCTGGACCTGGTCACGGTCACGCGAACCGACGGGACCACCGGTGAGATGGAAGCGACGGCCGTTAAGAGCATTTTGGAGTCGAACGGAATTAATGCGTTCGTCATCGGGGCCGCCAGTATTCCAACGCTGGGTTTCGAAGTGAGGGTTGCCCGGGAAGATGTACCGCTGGCGGAAGCAGCGATCGCTGCAGCCAGGGCGGCTGGGCCCGAAGGCGCCGCCGAAGCGGAGCAGGCCGGCGAAGCCGCTTCACCGAACTGAACGAGCGCCCGCGTGAGCTGCTGGTAATATCAGAACATCTCTTGCCGCTCACACGCCGCTCACCTCTCATCCCTATTTTTCTAATCGTCGCGGTAGATATCCTGGGGCTCACCATTATCCTGCCCTTGCTGCCGTTTTATGCGGAAAGAATGGGAGCCAGCGCCACCCAGGTGGGCCTGCTGGTTTCAGTCTATGCGCTGTGCCAGCTCGTCTCAGGTCCACTGTTGGGAAGGCTCTCCGACAGCACCGGCCGTAAGCCGCTGCTGTTGCTCAGCCAACTTGGCACATTCACCGGATTTTTGGTCCTCGCCTACGCGCCTTCGCTCTGGGTGGTCTTTCTGTCTCGAGTGATCGATGGTTCGACTGCCGGGAATATTTCGCTCGCGCAGGCATATATTTCCGATGTCACCGAGCCGGAGAAGCGCACCGGCGCCTTCGCTCTCATCGGTATCGCCTTTGGACTTGGATTCCTCATCGGACCTGCGATCTCCGGATTCCTGGCGCAGTACAGCTATCAATACCCCATCTTCGCCGCCGCCGCGCTATCGGGCACAAGCATCCTGGCCACGGCCACTCTTCTACCGTCGACAACACCTGCGGGGGCAAGCGATGGCCGCAAGCTCTCTGTGCTCGATTGGGGAAGCTACGTGCAGTTCTTCGAGCGCTCCGAACTCGGACCGCTGCTCTGGCAATTCGCCGCGTTCATGATGGCGTTCGCATGCTTCATCTCCGGATTCGCGCTTTTTGCCGAGCGGCGATTTTCATTTGGACCGGAGCAAGTGGGATATGTCTACGCTTACGTCGGCTTCCTCGGCATCATTCTGCAAGGCGGATTGATCGGGCGTCTATCCCGGCGATTCGGCGATTTGCCGCTGGTCCAATGGGGATTTGTACTCGCGACCATCGGCTATGCGGCCCTTGCGTTTGTTTTTAGAATTCCTGCATTGCTGGCCGTGAGCGCTATCTCATCGATGGGAACTGGAGCGCTCCGTCCTGCTCTCACCAGCCTGATCACGCAACGGACGAAACGAACGGAACAGGGAACGGTACTCGGACTCACGCAGTCGCTGAATTCTGTGGCATCCATCATCGCTCCTGCCATGGCGGGAATGCTGATCAATGTGCAACTTCTCTCAACATGGGCCTTCGTGATGGCGGGGTTCTGCGCCGCCGGCCTGCTGCTGCAAAGGCAAGCAGTGGCCGGCGGCACAGAACCTCCGCGCTAAACATCAGCGCCAGCCCGTTCGCCCATACCTGCGGAAATCACGGAGCATATCGATGTCGCGCCTGAAAATGTCCCGATCCGCCGGGCGCAATTCGCGAGAATGCGAAAGGCGGCTCAGCATGTCGATGGCCCGGTCAATATGACCAGTATCGAATTCGTGCTCGTAATGAACGTCCCGCTCAAAGCGCACCAATTCTTCCTGCGCACGCGCAAATTCTCTACGCCTTTCTTCGTCCACAAATGACCGGTCGGATACGTGGTGAAGATCTTCCAGTACCCTATGTACGGGAGACTCACGGCGCGGTTGAGCGGAAAGCGTCACCACGGCCAGGAGCCCGAAAAGTGCTGTTGTGAGTAAATATCGCATCAAAATCTCATCCCCCGATCCTATCGACGCGCCTCCTTCAAAAATTGCTTCCTTTGCGAAAAAACTTTAATCGGCAGGATAGACCGCCGAGCAAATTCCCCACGCACACCGATGCATCCCCCAACAAAAACCTGTCGCCATTCTCTTCAACTTTCGCGCAGGAAATGCAGCGCTGGGATCGCAGTTTACGTTTCTGAAATTTCAGATTTGAGTTAGAATCAGTTCAGGCGGTATGCTTTGAACCGGCGCAGCTTCCTTTCAACCACTGGCCTCGGTACCTATTCTCTGGCTGTTTTCGCGAACGATGCCTTCGCAAATCAGGCACCCACTCCGGCTGTACCCGCGGTGCCGCACCCCGATTTCGATCGAATCGCGCCGGCTACATCTCTTCCCGGCGCCGTCGAGAAACACATGAACATGGTCGACCTGGAAACCGACGTATTGGTTGCCGGCGGCGGTTTAGCAGGTGTGTGCGCGGCGATCGCAGCTGCGCGACAAGGTGCGCGCGTCGTACTGGTGCAGGATCGCTCCCGTTTAGGCGGTAATTCGTCGAGCGAAGTGAAGATGCACGTTGTAGGCGCCAATCAACACACGGGCCGCCCGGGATGGCGCGAAAGCGGCCTGATCGAAGAGATTCGCCTCGCCGATGCCGTAAACAATCCGCAGCGAAGTTGGGAGCTTTGGGACCTTCTGCTTTACGACAAACTGGTGAGCGAACCAAATATTACGCTGCTGCTCGAGACAATTCTGTATTCCGCCGCGGTGAAGGACGGCAAAATCACCGAGGTCGCAGCGCGCTGTGACAAGAGCGAGCATCTCTACCGCATTCGAGCCAAAGTTTTCTGCGATTGTACCGGCGATTCTCGTCTGGGCCTCGAGGCGGGCGCCGAATTTCGCACGGGCCGGGAAACGCGAAGCGAATTCGGCGAATCGCTTGCCCCCGAAAAAGCCGACAACGAAACTCTCGGCTCGAGCATTCTCTTTACGTCGCGCCTGTACCACCATGCCATGCCTTTCACTCCACCGGCATGGGCTCGAAAGATCACCAAAGAACAGTTGGTCCACCGCAATATCGAATCCTGGGAATACGGATACTGGTGGATCGAGTGGGGCGGCAATAAAGATATCGTTCGCGACAACGAGCGCATCCGGTTCGAGCTCCTCTCGATCGTCATGGGTGTTTGGGACTACATCAAGAACAGCGGCGCCTTCCCCGACAGCCGCGATTGGGCAATGGATTGGGTAGGCATGATGCCCGGCAAACGTGGCGGGCGCAGGTTGATCGGCGACCATATTCTGACGCAGCACGATCTCATGAAGGGCAGTTTCAGCGATTCCGTCGCGATTGGCGGCTGGGCAATGGACGACCATCCGCCCGGCGGCTTCGATCGTCCCGACCTGCCTCCGAACACAGTTCTCCGGCCCCCGGAGGTTTACGACATCCCTCTGCGGTGCATGTATAGCCGCAACATCTCGAACCTGATGATGGCAGGCCGCAATATCAGCGCAACCCACACGGCTTTTACTTCCGCCCGCGTAATGGCAACATGCGCAACTATCGGGCAAGCAGTGGGAACCGCAGCCGCGCAGGCAGTCGAAATGGGCGTCGCTCCACGAGAGATCGCTACCAACCCGCAACACGTTTCACGTTTGCAGCAGACGCTTCTTCGCAACGACCAGACCATCAAAGGTCTTCGTAACCAGGACGCGCGCGATTTAGCCCGGCTGGGAACAGTGACGGCTTCGGCCGATACGTCGCCTGCGAAAGCAGCCCTTGTCCTTGATGGCTTCGTGCGCGACATTCCCGATGAAAGGGGCAACCCCAAGGAAGTGCATCACTGGGCGGCGCCGGTCACCGAAGGAAGCCCGGCGTGGATTCAATTGCAATGGCCGAAGCCGCAGCGAATTCGTCATCTTCAAATCACGTTTGACACCGGCTTCCAACGCCAGTTGACCCTGACCGCGCAGGATACGCAAAACCGCGGCATTGTACGCGCACCGCAGCCGGAAACTGTCCGGGACTACACCGTGACGTGCAATACAGCCGACGGAAAGGCCGTCACGCTCGCGACAGTCAGGAATAATTTTCAACGCCTGAACCGGCATAACTTTGACGCGGTGGACGCGCGGTCGATACGCATTGAGATTCACTCGACAAATGGCTCCGATTACGCGCGAGTTTTCGAAATCCGATGCTATGCATAAGGCTGACCTGTTCATTCCTAGCAATCAGCCTTCTTGTTGCCGCGTCCGGAGTGCAAGCGCCGCAGTGGACCCTACTACCGTCTACTGCGCAAAGTTTAGCGCTTCAGATGGGCTTCACTGCCGCTAATTTCGACGAAGTCCTCTCCGAAATCGACCATCGCAACGCGAGCCGTCTGCGCGATGGGGAGTTCGACCACCTCATCTTCTACATGCTGCAATCGACGAGCTTCACCGCTACTCCTCCGATTGAACCGGCCCGCTCCGCCATCGAGTACAGAAAGGACGGATCCCACACGATTCCGATTGCGGTTCAAAGCCGGATTGAAGCCTTCGTACAAGCACTGGCGAGGCCGGCGAACGAGCGTCAGCGGTACTTCGCAAGTCTCTTACGAGATACCGAACCCGTGGCCGTCATTCGCACGGAATACATACGCGGCATGCAATTTCTCTATCGAAAAGAAGTGGAATGCCGTGATGCGGAAGCGCCACAAACCTGCGTAGCCTCGACTTATGAGCAGCGAGGACTCAGCAGCGACACGAGCCCGCAATCCCTGAACGCAATACGCGCCGGTATTACATGGCTCGCACGGAACCGTCCCGAGTTACGGATTCACAGAATCCTGATCATCGGCCCGGGAGTCGATCTCGCGCCGCGCACGGCGCTACGGGAGGAAACCGCCCCGCGTGTCTATCAGCCTCAGGAGGTTCGGGGGCTGCTGGATTCCGCGACAGTAGATTGCGCCGATATCAATCCTAGAGTTCTGGCCGCCGCGCACGACAGCTGCGAAGCTACGTACCGGATCAACATAGCTACCGGCCTCATCACAGGAGTAGAAAAGTGGGACCTGATTATCGCCACGAACGTCCTCCTATATCTCGATGAGCGCGAGCTCCTTCTAGCGTTAAACAACATTCGAATGATGTTGAATCCCGGCGGAGTATTTCTGCACAATGACGCCAGGTTCTCCGCAAAGTTGTTCGGCCAGGCATGCGGACTTCCCGCCATTCACTTCGGAGAAGTAGATCTGGATAGCCATCGGATTCCACCGCTCACCGACCGATTCGTGGTCCATTCGAGCGCCGCCGCGCGATAGCGATCTGTGACATAATATTTCAGATGTCACTCACGCGCAGTTCCATGTTGAGTCTGGCGATGATCATTGCGGCCACGGTTCTAGCCGCCGCGACGAACGGGGATGTGACTTGGACTTCCGCCGGTTTTCTGCAACTTCCCGCGTCGGCCGAAGTCGGCGCGATGTCCGCGGTTGCAGTCGATCGCGCGCACGGCTTCATCTACGTGTTGCACCGGGGCGGAACACCGCTTTTGAAATTCGACAACAAAGGAAAGTATCTGGCCGGGTGGGGGCAAGGCCTATTCGGGGTCCCACACGGTCTGCGCGTCGATAAGGCCGGCAATTTGTGGATAACGGACAACAAGCAAGGCAACGTGCGGAAGTTTTCACCGGATGGAAAGGTCCTGATCACGCTGTCGGAAGCAAGCGGCCCGTTGAAATCGCCCGACGATCTGGTCATCGCCTCGAACGGAGACCTCTATGTAGCCGATACCGGAAACGGACGCATTGTGCATCTGACCCCCGACGGAAAGTTTCTATCGCAGTTCGGCAGTAAAGGCAAAGGTCCGGGCCAGTTTACAACCGCCCATGGACTGGCCATCGACAAGAACGACACTATCTACGTGGCGGACCGTGGCAACGACCGGGTGGAAGTATTCACTCCCACCGGCAAATTCGTTGCACAGTGGAACGGCTTTGGCAACCCGTACGGGCTTCTGGCATGGCGCAACGAGCTTTTCGTGTCCGAGGGTGAAAAACATCAGATCATCGAAATTGGCAAGGACGGAGCCATTTTGCACACCTGGGGCGGTCCCGAGCTTCTGCAACTGCCTCACCTGATGGATTACGGCAGCGACGGCACGCTGTATGTTACAGAAGTGAACGGCAAGCGCGTCCAGATGTTTCGTCCTTCGAAGAAGGTGTAGTCCTCATGAAACGATTTGCCATTTGGATTCCAGCGGTATTGATATTTGGCGGCGCTTGCCTGGCGCAAGATCCGAATCAACAGATGGATGATGTGGAAAAAGCGCATCGCTCGTTGATTCAGCCGCCTGTATCAAAATCCGCAGTTGCAGGAAATCTAACAGCGGAACTGGCCACGTCTCTGCCGAAGCAGGGCAGTTCGCTCCAGAAGACCCCGATTCGTACCTACATCGATCAATACATTTTTGCCCGCATGCAGCGAGACAAAATTCCGCATGCGCCCATAGCGAGCGATGGAGAATTCGCGCGAAGAGCTTGGCTCGACGCAACCGGCCGCATCCCAACCGCCGACGATCTGCAGACCTTTCTAGCCAGCAAAGATCCCGACAAGCGCGACAAACTCATCGACAAGCTGACTGCGAGCGACGCATTCGTCGACCGCTGGGCGTTTTACTTCGAGGATTTGTTCCGCGCAGGTGGGCGCATGGGGTCCGGGCTGAATCTCTTTCATTTCTGGATTCGCGAATGGCTTACACTCGATCGCCCTTATAACGACGTCGTGACCGACCTGCTGACCGGAGCCGGCAAGACGAGCTTTTCCGTGCCCGCGGGCATGTATTTCGGGCGTGATTTCGTCAAGGCGAAGGACGATCCAACCGCACCCGATGCACACGACCTGGTTGAGCAGAACGATACGGTAGACGAGTTCACCATCACCTACAGCAAAGTTTTCCTAGGCCTGAATATGGCGTGCATTTCATGCCATGACGGGCGTCGTCATCTGGAGAAAGTCAATCTTTTCCTCACAGAGAAGAAGCGAGAAGACTTCTTCGGCCAGGCTGCATTCTTCGGCAAAACCCGCCAGATCATGAATTGGGAGAACGGCTACCAGGCGAACACCGAGTTCACGGTAGACGACAAGGGCGCCGGCTACGACCCCAAAGCGGTTAGCCTCGTGCGCGTACCCAGGCGCGGCGGCAATGCGAATCCGCGATTCGTTCTAACCGGCGAAGCTCCCCGCCCCGGGCAGAATCCCCGCGACGAACTGGCGCGCATGATCACCACCAACATTCAATTCGGCCGCGCATTCGCCAATCGAATCTGGGCGGAATTCATGGGCTTCGGAATTGTGGAACCGGTGGATGAGTTCGACCTGGCCCGCTTCGATCCGAAGAATCCGCCCCCCGCGCCGTGGACCCTTCAACCATCTAACCCCGAGCTGCTCGACGCGCTGGCGAAGGATTTCGCCGCGAACAAATATAGCTTCCGTCACCTGGTTCGGACCATCATGAAATCGAGCGCCTACCAGATTTCCTCCAGCTTTCCAGGCGAATGGAAACCGGAGTACACGCAGTATTACTCACGCAAATACGTGCGGATGCTCTCGGCGGCCGAATTGCATGATGCCATCGTGATGGCGACCGCCAAACCCGGAGAACCGCTGCCCGCCGGTTCTTCGGATGACATGGTCATGCAAATGCCCGAACCGGGCAAAGCGAGCCCCGACGTCAAGAATTTTCTGCGGACCTTTGGACAAAGCAATCGTGATGATATGCCCAAGAAGGTTCCGCAATCGTCTCTACAGGCCATGCTTCTGATGCAATCCCGCATCGTAACGGAGCGGGTAATGGCGAAGGGTGGCACACGCGTAGAGCAGTTGTTACACGACACCGTGGATGACCGCGCACTGATCGAGAAGCTCTACCTCTCGACTGTTTCGCGTAAACCGAGCGAGCCTGAGTTGCAGACCGCCCTGAAGGCTCTCTCCGCCGACCGCCGGCGGGGCTCGGAAAACCTGCAGTGGGCCCTTATTAACAGTCCGGAATTCATCTTTAACTACTGAGACGCTGCCATGAAAAAAACAATCAGCGATTTCCTCCCCGCCCGCCGCGATCTTCTCCGGCTTGGTGGATACGGGATTCTGGGTGCATTTGCCGACCAGGCGCTTTGGCCAGTGTGCGCGCGCGCAGCCGGCCAGACCAACCCTCGAGGCACGGCGCGGTTTGCCATAGTCATCGAACTCGCGGGAGCAATCAGCCACATCGATACATTCGACTTCAAGGAAAACGAAGGAACGCCGAAAGATCTCGACGTCCGCCAGGTGCGCAACGATTTGTATCTCTCGAACCGCTTATTTCCTGAGTTGTCGAAAGAGATGGATAAGGTAACCATCGTCCGCTCGATGAAGAGCCACGAGGTGGTCCACTTCCGCGGTCAATACTACACCCAGGCTGGCCGTCCGCTGAATCCGGTGCAAGCGCCGGAGATCCCGTCCATCGGATCAGTGGTGTCGTATGAGTTCGAGAAAGCGCGGCGGGAAAGCGACACGTTCCCGACCTACATCGGGTGCAATCTTGACACCTCCGGATGCGGCGCGCTGTCGACCGGATTCCTGCCTCCGCGGCACTCGGTTCTGGATATCAACCTGAAAACCGGCGGCGGTGGAACCGCAGTCGAAGGAGAAGCACTGGCGCTGCTGCAAGAGAGATATCGCCTGTTGAGTGAACTCGAGAAGGCTATGTCGGCCTCGCGCTCCGGACGCGATCGTTCGTTCACCGGGTTCCGCAGCTTCCAGGAGAGCGCGTATCAGATTCTGGGCGACGCGCGTTGGCCCAAAGTCTTTCAGATGAAGGAAGACGAGAAGGCTCGCTACGGAGACAATCAAGTCGGACTGGCCTGCCTCTTTGCACGCAACCTTGTCGAGGCCGATGCCGGTACACGGTACATCCACATCGTGCACCCCGATTGGGATCACCACCGGGCCATCTTCGATCACAATCAGAAATCGAACCACTACATCCGCTGTACGGAATTCGATCGGGCGATGGCCAATCTGCTGCGCGATCTCAGCGCCGCAAAATCCCCGCGCGATCCACAAAAGTCGCTCCTCGACGAAACGCTGGTGGTAATGGCGACAGAGTTCGGGCGCGTGCCTGGCCCGCTGAATGGGATCGCGGGACGGCATCACTACAACGAAGCTTACCTGTCGCTGTACGCGGGTGGCGGCGTGAAGGGTGGCCGGATTATCGGCGGTACGGATGCTCCCGGCGAGAAAGTGATCGACACAGGATGGAAGTTCAAGAAGATGCAACCGCGAACGGAAAACCTGTACGCCAGCGTCTACTCAGCCTTGGGCATCGACTGGAAAAAGGAAATGACCAACACTCCTTCGAAACGCGCCTATCGCTACGTGGACGTCCTCGGCGCAACCGAGTTCGTTCCGGATGACGAGATCGCGGAACTTTTCGTCTAATGCGATTGCTGGCGCTTTCGCTAGTCTGCATCGGAGCATTCGCCTCCAGTCCCGACGAAATGGTCACGGTTCCAGGTGGCGAGTTCACCATGGGCCGCACCAAATTGACTTCCGACGACAAGACAAACATGCGTCCACACGTGCTGCTGGACGACAGGCCGGCGCATAAGGTCACAGTCAGCAGTTTTCATCTCGATAAACACGAGGTGACGAACCGCCAGTACGCAGCCTTCGTTCAGAGCACTCACCACGCGCCGCCCTATCATTGGGCGGGAGGCTCCTATGCGCAGGATGCCGCCGAGATCCCCGTGTACAACGTAAGCTGGGCGGACGCGAATGCCTATTGCACCTGGGCCGGCAAACGTCTGCCGACCGAAGCGGAGTGGGAGCATGCGGCGCGCGGCAACAAAGAGCTGATGGACTACCCCTGGGGCGATCAGGCGGACGTGAAGAAGGCTCGTTACAACGTCGCTTCCGGACCCGGACCGGTTGGCAAATTCCCGCCGAACGATTTCGGCCTGTTCGATATGGCCGGCAACGTCGCCGAGTGGACCGCCGACTGGTTCGATGGCGAGTACTACAAGCGGAACGAAAACACAGATCCAAAAGGTCCAGCAGCCGGCGACTACAAAGTCATCAGGGGTGGAGCGTGGTCTGATTCGCCCCGCAGGATTACGGTGTTCTTTCGCAATTGGGTACGGCCAACGCAGCGGACGCCAAACATCGGATTCCGCTGCGCCCAGTAACTCAAAAGCGCAAAGGCCGCTTCCGGCGGCGCCAAACGAAAGACAAACTCAGCAGATGTAGCCGCAGGAAGCGAGTCCGTTTTGCGCGAGTTCCTCAAAAGGCGCAAAGGCCGCTTCCGGCGGTACCAAACGAAAGACAAACTCAGCAGACGTAGCCGCCAGAAGCGAGTCCGTTTTGCGCGAGTAATCTAGAAAATTATCTTCAACCCCAACTGAATACTGCGCGGGTCGCGAGCCGAAGTAATCGTGCCAAAAGTGCTGCTGCTATTCAATCCGTTCGGCCCAGCCGCGAAAGCGCCGTTCACAAACCCAAGATTCGTGTGGTTGGCGACATTAAAAGATTCGGCGCGGAACTGGACAGTGGCCTTCTCGCGAATCGTGACGCTCTTACTAACCGACAGATCCACCTGCACAACGCCGGGATTGCGAACGTCAGGAAGCGTGCGTCCGACGTTACCGAACGTGTAGTTCGGAGGGTTGACGAAAACGGCGGTATTGAACCATGCCGCAGCCGTGCGGTTCGAGAGTTTAGCGGATTGACCTGTGGAATTCGGACGGGTCGCCAGATTGTTACTCGCGCCGGTGATTACCACTGGGACTCCGTCCTGAAGCGTCGCCACAGATTGAATCTGCCATCCACCCACTATCTTGTCGAGAATATTATTCCGGACGTCGAGCAACCGGCCTTTCCCAACGGGAAGCTCGTAGATACCGCTCAAGACCAAACGTTGCGAGACATCCGTAGGATCAAGCGATCGCTCCCCGCGGAAGTTGTACGAGTTTTGGAAGGTGATGGTTCCCACTTGTTCCACGTTGCCGAAGGCGATGGGTGTGGCGACGCTATCATCGATCAGCTTGGCCTTAGTGTAGGATGCCAGGAATGTCAACCCCTGGCTGAACCGCTTCTCTACCGTGAGCAGCCCCGCATGATAAATAGAATTGCCCATGTGCGGATTGCGCACGGAAATCGCTGAATAATACGGGTAGGCAAGAAGCGACTGTTGCCGCGTGATGGTCGCGCTGCCGAGAGATCCGGGTACGATGCCTGCGTATGGATTTGCTACAGGATTCTGCAACGCATTTCCCAATGCCAGGTACTGCGGATCCAGTTGGTTTAAGGAGTAGCCGCCGCTAATGTTGTGAGTGCCGTGATTACCCGAGTAAGTTACATCAATCATCCAATTGCCGGGTAATTGTCTCTGGAGGGAAAAGTCCCATTGCTGTGACATGGGAGTCTTCTGGTTCGGCTGATCGTAATTGACCGATTGACCCAGGAAAGCGTCCGGTCCTAAAAGGCGGCCCTGCGGCTGGATCGGAGGAGTGGGAAACCCATTGCTCAATTGAAATGCCGGGAGGTTGGTGTTCCCACCAGGCGGATTGTAAGTAGTGGTGGTAGCAGCAAAGCCCGTAGTATTACCAAAACCTTGAATGTGAAAGATGGACGGATAGAAAATCGAGTACCCGCCACGCACCACGGTCTTGCTATTTCCCGTTAAGTCGTACGCGAATCCAAACCGGGGACCAAAATCGAGATCGTTGGCATTCAAAGCGGTTCGACCATAGTCCTGACCCGCGAACTGAAGCCTGCCCACCAAACCCAGCGGGTCTTTTACGTACGGATTGAAATTCGTGGTTCCGTTGTTGCGCTCATAACCAGGCAGTTGGAAGTCATACCGCAGACCCATGCTGAGCGACAGTTTGCGCGATACCTTCCATTGATCCTGAACAAATGCGCTGATATCGTAACCCTTCTCCGATTCACCAACGTTCGTAACATCGGTGGCACTACTCACGGCGCCCACCAGAAAAGTAGCGTAGGCCGATCCGGTTCCGCTTTGCGATTGAGGATTACCCGTGAGTCCCTGGGCGAACACAAAACTGCCCGACGGAGCCGAAGTTTGAAAATTGTTTCCGTAGAGCAGACGGACTTCCATCCCCGTCCGGATCGTATGGCTGCCGCGGACGATCGTTACTGTATCCGTGAAATCCCAAGTGAGCGCACCACGTATGCCGACGGTTCCCGTCGAAAATGCAGTTAACCCGTTGTTGATAGAAGGAAACACGGTGGGCGCAACGCTGGCCGGAAGTCCCAACTTTTGCGGCCAATTGCCGCCGAAACTGGAAGCCTGGAAGGGGAAGTATTGTCGAGCGGTGCCAATGCGGATCTCATTTAAAATTGTCGGAGAAAACGTGTGCGTTTCTCCGATGACGGTGTTGCGCGTCTCGAAATTATCGTTTCGGACGCGCACCGCAGGATCGGGCCAGGGCGAAGCGGCGCCATTGTCATCGTGATGCCGGAAGTAGGTATAGCGGCCGTACATCGTGTCGCGGTCCGAAAAGCTGTGGTCAAGGCGAATGGTGTACTGCTGCATGGCGCGCTTGTCCGCAACTTGGCCAATGTAGTTGTTGGCGTTTGTGAAGGCATTGGTGGGCGCCCGGTTCGGTAGAGGATAGAAGTTTTGCATCGCAAGCGCCACTTTATCCAAGCGGTTTTGCGGAATGATGTTGCCCGGAAAAATAGAACGCAGGTAACCAGCGCCGGAAGGATTGACCACCGTAGTCGAAGGATCGTAAATGGGGACCAGTTTTCCGGTCGCGTCGAAGCTTTGTGAAAAATCACCGCCACGCTGCGCGGGAGTAGGAACGGTGGTGATGATCTGGCTCGCCAGGTAGTAGTCGTACTGTTCCCAGTTGCCGAAGAAAAACGTCCTGTTCCGTCCGTTGTAAACCTTCGGAATATACACAGGACCGCCGAGCGCAAGGCCGTATTGGTTGTAGCGAAACGGCGCGATAGTAGTTCCGAATGCGTTGCGCGCGTTGAACGCCTTATTGCGGTCAAACTCATACAAGCTGCCGTGGTAGGAATTCGTGCCGGATTTCGTTGCCATGTTGATCACGCCGCCCGCGGTGAATCCGTACTCGGCGGATATGGATCCTGACTGAACCTTGAACTCCTGAACTGCGTCAACGGCCAGATCTGCGTTGAGATCGGGATAGTAGCTTTGGGTCGCCACCATGCCATCCACCAGCACCAGGTTGAGCGCAGTGGGTCCGCCGTTGATGCTGAAGGCGCTGAGGTTGGTACCGCGGTCCGCAAACCCGCTCTGTGTGGGACCGGCGTTTGATTTTACGTTGGGCGCAAGACCCACCAGCGCGAACGCGCTCCGGCCATTGATGGGCAGCTCTTGGACACGCTTATTCTCGACCACTTGGCCGATGCTTGCGTCTTGCGTATTAATCAGGGAAACTTGAGCACTCACCTGCACGGACTCGCCCACCGCGCCAACCTCCAGGCGCGCGTTGACTTCGGCCCGTTGATCCACCGCCAGGCTTACGCCGGAGCGGACCTCCTTCTTAAAGCCTGCATGGTCAATAGATATTTGGTAGCTTCCGACAATCAATGGCGGCGACGTGTAGAACCCTTCCGAGTTGGTCTGAGTAACTACCGCGTTGTTCGTTTCGGTGTTAAGAATGGACACGTTGGCACCGGCGACGCCAGCACCGCTAGCGTCCGTCACGGATCCCAAAATGGTACCCCTGCCCTGCTGAGCCCAAAGGACAGAGGTGGAACTTAAAAGCGTAAACAGCAAAACTGCGCGGATCTTCAACACGGAGACCTCCAAAGAAAAACTGACCCTTGGAGTAGGTTGTCACAATTGATCCAGCAATGTAAAGTATAAAATTTCAGATCGTTCTCTAACAACATCGAAGTACGCGATCACAATGCATAAAATTATCATCTAACCAACTTCAATCACAAGACTTAGCTTCTGCTTTTCGACCCTAAGCCACCCCGGGTTTTTGACCCCACGCGAGTATACTCAAATCAGGAAAGGGCAAGCCATCGAGCTTGCCCTTTTCCACGTCAGAACCAAGGAGCATCACCGTTATGGCAACACCCACGCAGATCGCCGCGAACACCGCGAACGCCCAGCACTCCACCGGACCGCGCTCAGAAGAAGGAAAATTGCGCGTCGCCCAAAACGCAGTCAAATGGGGCTTCAACTCGCAATCCGCCTGCCTCAGCACCGAAAACAAAGAAGAATACGAAGCCTTCGTGCAAAACTACCTCAACGAGAAAAAGCCCCAAAC
>Ga0105240_10006301_pt1 | contig 17461 bp, 10 predicted proteins | sample KBSC54metaG_FD_80426 | JGI IMG/M metagenome (GOLD analysis project Ga0105240, IMG submission 80426) | Corn rhizosphere microbial communities from Kellogg Biological Station, Michigan, USA - KBS C5-4 metaG | ecosystem: Host-associated > Plants > Roots > Rhizosphere > Soil | place: Michigan, USA...
GCACGGGTCGAGCTCAACCCCGGACCTCCTGTGTCCCATAGCCCTCGTCCGGGGCGGAAGAAGCAGTGTGGGCCTGCGCCGAGGAGCGGTGGTAGAGCTTGGGGCGGCGATGTTCCAGCAGCGGTACGCGCTTGCGAACGTCGTCCTGATGAGCGAAGTCGAGATCCGCCACGATGTAGCCGGGCGCCTTGCCGTCGGCGCGCGCGAGCACCGTCCCCCACGGATCGACGATTAGCGAACAGCCGCCCGAGTGGTGTCCTCCAGGGTGCTCGCCGACCTGGTTGGCTGCCACGACGAACACCTGATTCTCGATCGCTCGGGCACGTATCAGGACCTTCCAGTGGTCGCGTGTGGTCGGGAGGGTGAAAGCGGCGGGCAACGAGACCACGCGGGCATGGCGCAGCGCAAGCACGCGGAACAGCTCGGGGAAGCGCAGGTCGTAGCAGATCGCCATGCCCAACTTGGAGCCGTCCTGCAGGTCGCTCGAGACGACCTCCTCGCCAGGTTCGTCCGTGTCGGACTCGTGGTAGCGCTTGCCCTCGATCTCCACGTCGAACATGTGCAGCTTGCGGTAGAGGGCCTTGATCTCGCCGTCGGGGCCTATGTGCGCGGATGCGTTCGAGAGCCGTCGTTTTACCGAGGACGTGTCTTGAAGATCGTCCGTGGGATCGGACGAATGGCGCATCGCGATCGAACCGGCCACCAAGTCGAGCTTCAGCTCTGCCGCTGTCTCACGCGCCCACGCGATCGCACTTCCGGCGAGCGGCTGCGCGCCGGCGCGCAGGTCCTCCGGGCTGCCCATGACCGTCCACTTCTCGGGCAGCACGATCAACCCCGCGCCGTCGACCGCGGCCGCACGCACGAGCCGGTCGGCGGCAGCGATGTTCGCCTCGACGTCCGCGCCGGAATTGAGCTGAACGGCGGCAGCCTTCATGAGCAGCCCTCGCCCGAAAGGATCCCCACATGTGGATAGATTGACTGGTCAGTCAATCATCCAACAATAGCGCCCCCGCCACCCCTCTGTGGCCTACGCCGGGACCTTCTCCTTGCCCGCGAGTGTGGCGTGGATTGCTTCGCCTCGTTGTGTGAGCCACCAGGCGTTCGGCTCGCCGCGGGCGTGGCCTTCACCGAGGTTCTCGATCAGGCCAGCGGTTTGCAGGCGTCGTAGTAGGCGGGAGATTTGGCCTTCGTCGTTGATGCCGGCGCTACCCGCGATCATGCGATTGGAGGCGCCGCTGTCCTGCGCGATCGTGGCGAGCACGCGCGCGGTGCGATAGGTGAAGCGGATCGACAGGCCGCTGAAGGGATCCTTCGTCCCATTCTCCACAATGACGATCCTCTTCGGTGCGGGACGATCGAGCTCGCGACGCGCCGCAGCAGACCCAAGATAAGGGTGGACGATCATCGCAGTCAGCGGGTTCACAAGCTCCACAAGCGGACGATGCCCAACCTTCCCCGTTCGGGTATCCGCATTGTCGGCGGGCAGAGCCTCGTGAGTCTCGAGCAGGCGGGCATGGATCACAGCAAGCACACCACCCACGACGCCCTCTGCCGTGAGTGGCAGAGGCTCGTTGCCTGGCCTGGCCTCAGCGCGACCTTCATCCAAAGCCGCGCTGAGAGCCGTGAGCACATGCCGGCGGCGCTTCAACACCTTAGGCCCAGCTCTGAGTGTCTCGACTACGCACATGCGCGCCACACTCGGATGCGCATCGAAATGCTCGAATAGGACCATGAGGGCGGCACGTACGCGCAGGCTCCATTTGCTGCCTTCCCCCGCATAGGCGGGCGCCACCTCCCCTGCGATCCGCTCGACCGCCTGGTCAAGCGCGGCGAGAAAACACTCTTCGCGATCCTCGAACACCTCATAGAACGTACGCCGCGAAACACCCGCCCGCTTAGAAATACGCCCCACAGTCGCATCCTCGACGCCAACCTCGGCAAGCAGTTCGCCCATAGCCAAGAGCAAGCGCCGCCGCTGCATCCCAAGTACATGCCCGCCCTGGCGAGTGACCGCCTCAGGGCCCACCTGCTTATACGAGCGCACACTCCACCTCGATCAGTGGCATCGCAAACGCACCCCTATCCCTTATTTACCTTCCCATGACGCCTAATCGTCCTCTTCTTCGCCTTCTTGGGACAACCCGTAACACCAATCGGCGTGTTCTGCTTGATCACGAGCCCGTTCTGTGCAGTGAACGCAGTAGGCATCTTCAAGGTGCTCGTACACGGCTTGCCGTTGGCTGCGAGAGCGGAGTCCTTGCCCTGGGGCAGCTTCAGCTCGAACGTGCCTATGGGTACATCTGGGATCGTACGGAACGTGCTGCTGGTGATCCCTTGTTTGTCGATGAATGTTTCGCCGTGCAGTTGCACTGTCGTGCCATAACCGGAGAGGACGATCACCAGTTCGGGGAACTTTGCGCCGCCATGAGACACGAAGTACGCGGGTCCGGACAAGCTGACCGGAATGATCGGTGTCGTCGCCGTAGCCGTTCCGACGCGTGAGCCGACTGGGCAGGATGCAGGGTTCTTGTTGAACGTTGCAGCCAAACAGGCCTTCTGCAGCGTCGTCAAGCGTGACGGCAGCTGTTTCGGGAGGTCCACCTTGACGCTCTTGATGTTCGACTGCGAACCCCACGCGGCCTTGGGATACGCGAGCTTCACATCCAAGCTCTCACCATTCGTCCTAGACGTTTTCCCCGCGGTGGATACTTTGAATTGGGGTTTGAACGCGAGCGTGGCACAATTCGTAACCTGGAACGGGACCGACAGACTGTCCGTCGCTCCTTCGCTGCTGGTCAGGCTGCCAGTGATCGCCGTCGGCGAACAGTTGGTTGGGTTGAAAGTGAAGTCTGGCCTGTTGATCAAGACGTTGACATGCTTGATCTGCAACGGGATCCCGTCCAATATTTGCGGGATCGCGTACGGACCGGATGTGTCGGTCGTGACCGTCAGTGCTGCTGTGATCGGATCGACTTCGATCTTCGCCCGCACGATCACTTGGCCGAGATCGTAGGGACCGGCCTTCGCGGGGTTCACGATCGACAATCCATACGGAGCACCCCCGTACCCTTCGGTGATATAGACCCGGCCGCCACGCACCGCGTACGGGTTTCCGCCCAAACCAACCGATACGATCGTTTCGCCGATCAGGCTATCCGGACCACACGTCCCCGCGTTAGCCTCCGCTTCACCACACAGCTTCACGCCTGAGAGCGTTCCCAACAGGCCCGCGGGCATCTTCAATTGGACGGCCTTCAGGTTCTGGTTGCCGTCTTCGCGGCTCATCGTCATCGTGAACGGGCTGAACGCGCCAGTCTGGATGTTCGTCGACCCTGCGGTCAAGGTCGGAGCGAACGGAAGTGGGTTCGCGCACTGGCTCCCGTTGGGACCGCTGGTGATGTCGAACGTCGAGGATGATTCTGTGGATGGGTTGCCGGACCACGGAGCGATGGACGCGACCGTCGTATATGCGCCACACAGTCCCGGAGTGCCCAGCGGTGCCCGCGAGCCACCAAAGAAATGCAGCTTCAGGTCTTCGAACGGTAGTTGTGGTGTGTTCTTGAACGTCGAGACCAGTTGGCCGGTGACGGGGTCTGGTTTGACTTCACCGGCGACCTTGACGATGATCCCGGCCTTGGGATCTTCACCAACGATATAGAGCGCGACCAAGGAACCGAATGGGTTTTGGTTTTGTGCTGCCAAATACGCCTCGCCGATGACGGGTTCGGGCAATAGAGGCGTGTCGATTTCGACCGTTGCCACCTTCGAGGATTCAGGACAGGTAGCAGGAACGTCCAAGCTAATAGATACTTGTGTTTCGCTGCAGGCATTTAGACCATCAGCGGCGGCGGGATTCAACGCCACACCAGCAGGCAGTACCACAGTCGTGTCCTTGACCTGCGCCTCGGATAGGCCCGCTTGGTTGAGCGTGACTTCCTGCGGGACGTGCTCGGTGACCGTCAATCCCGTTGGTGTGCTCGCGGCTTGACCATCTGGAGTAACCTGGATTGAGGGGTGGAACGGGAGGCGGTTGCAACCGTCGAGCGTGGGTAGCGGTATGGTCGGCCCGGCCGTCAGGGCGTTCTCTGGATCTTCCCACGAGTCCATCCCCACGCTTGTCTGCAACGGAGAGCCCGGGCATGACGTCGGCAGCGACAACAGCGCTTGGGGATGTGGGTCTTCCAGCGAAGTGCACGGCTCCGGTTCAGCAGGGTTGTGCTCGTCGAATAGGCATCCCCAGCCACGTTGATTGTCGTGGCGGGGATCGCCGGGGACACCCCAGAACGTGACTTCGTTATGCACGAACCCAGCGGTCTGGGTGATGTTGGTCACGTTGACGCTCACACCATAATCGCCACCCGTGCGCACCGAGGTGTCCAGGATCACCGGGGACTGCAGAATATAGAACCCGAAGCGCGCTGGCTCACCAACAGCGGGTTGTATGTTGAACACCGGCACCTTGAACTCCTGCAACCCGACAACGGCGCCGGCTGGCAGATAGGCTGTGATCACACCGGCGCCGACAGCTGTCCTTGCAGAACACCTGTTGTGATCGCCTTCCACCGGTGTGAGGAAGTCCTTGATCGAGCATTGCGGGTATGCGGTCGCGTTGCCGATCAGTCCCGGGGGTAGGTTGAAGTGTAGGTCCTTTGTCAACGCTGCCGGGTTGCCATCGGCTGTTTGGTTGAGCGTGAATGTCGTCGTTAGCTGGAACATGTGCGAGCCGGCCTGGGTATCGACCGCCCCACCCTCTTCTTCAGGGACCATCTCATAATCTTCAGCACCAAACCCTGCCTGGGTGCTACTCAGACTGACCGGCCTGCCGATCGACTCCGATGCAGCATTACCACCGGAGATGCTGACTTCGTTTAGCCCGCCCGACACAGCGCCTTCGCTGACGACAGTAATCAGTATTTCGATGGTGTCATACGACGCAACCAGCCCTTTGAACGTACAAGTCAATGATTCGAGCGAGCATTGCACCGGACCATCGGGCACCGAGCCGGTACCAGACGGTATGATCGCTTTGCCTTCGATCGAAGTCGCGCGCAAGCCCGCCGGCATTTTGTCGACGATGCTCACAGGGTTCGCTTCGCCCTCAGCGTTAGCGTCACCGATATTGGTGGCTTGTACCTCGATTTGGCCATCGGCGCGACCCCTGACCTTCTCGTTTGCAGTAGCGGTTTTAGTGCATCCTGAGCCGGTCGCCCCTTCGCAATTCAGCAAGAATTCTGAGATCGAACCGTCGATCGGCAACGAACGCTTGTCCGCCAGCGTCCCGGTGAATGTAATCACGTACGGTTTGCTTCCCGTTTCGTCTCCGGGACCGCCGGTGACCTGGATGTTCCCGGGACCATAGAATTTCTCAAGGCCTTCCTGCACTGTGCTAGCTGAGGCGTCGTATGGGAGTATCACGAACTCTTCTTCGCCTTTGCTGTTCACGAGTTCTTCTTTGGCGAAGGCAACTGGTTCGGCCAAGAACATTTCCCCGCCCGTGGCACTGACAACCAGTTCCTGAACCTCATTTTGCGCCACGCCGGGATCGATGTTCGAAGGGCGAGCACCAGACGTCAAATGCCACCACGGCGCCAATGCAAACGCAGGCGACACACCAGCGAACAAGCTCAACGCGCTGGCGGCGAGCACACCGAGAGAACCAGCCTTGATCGTGCGTCCCGTGCTCATCGTCCGCTCCTCCCTCTTGCCGTGGCCTTTCGCGTCGCGTACCTCGCTCTAGCCCGTTTTATGCACGCGGCTCGTCGCTTCGCGCGCTTTTGCGTGTGGCACACTTTCAATGCGCGAGCGAGCTTCTGTGCCTGCGTCAAGCCCTTCGTCGCTGCAACAGGACCCGTCGCCCGAGACGAAACGACGTTGCCGGCACCAGCGAACGTAGCGCTGGCGGGCGCGCCGAACGCTTCCGGCTGCGGAGAGGGAGCAGTCTTACAAGAATCGCCCGTATCGCATGCTGGCGGCCGGCTCGACGGGACAGCGAAACAGGGAACGCTCGGTGAGCATTCGTGCGCATCATAGATGTCCAGCGACGCGTCCTCATCGCTGCTCGCAAGTTTCGCGCTCGTCAAGAAGAACACGTCGCCACCAGCCTGACTTGCGTCCAGGAAACCAGATTCTTCGCTTGATTCCCCGGATGACACCAAGCTCACACAACCATCGGAGCGTTCGCTGAACCGCGAACTCGACGAGTTGCAACTCCCGATACTCTCAGGCTCATACTCATACACATCCCACGTACCGTTCACGTCCTGCGGTATGAGCGAGTCTCCGCCATTGAAAAACAGTCGCCCGTCATCCGACAGGGCGCGAGACTCATAGAGCGCGTTGTTGCCCGTGTAGGGAGTCCAACCGGGAATACTCGCTGCAGCCCTTGGGACGATGACCCCAGCGCTCCACAGCGATTCCCGCGTCTGCGTAGCGGCAACCGGACGAGCCCCGGTCGGATTACAGGACGCGCACACCAGTCCACCAGCGCCGTCGTTCGCTTCCGCGTCGTACAGATAGACCTCCGCGTCCGACTGACCCGTGAGGGCATCACGCGTACTGTACCCAGTCAAGTCGAGCTGCGACATGAAAGCCAGCCAATGACCATTGTGCGAGACGCGCGCCGTAGAAATCAACGGATTGTTATTCCCCGTGATTTGTGCCGCATCTTCATTGGATATAGCCGCAATGAACCGGGTCACACCATCGTGGCGTACATACAGATTATTTTCACCAGAGACACCGCCCGAAGCAAGCGTCGCCTCGGACACGAAATACAGCCACGACCCATCGTCGCTGGCACCCACCACTTTCCCGTCGCCGAAGGCCACCGGACATTCGAGTTCACCCGTCGCTTCATCGATCCTGACTTCGCACATCTCGTTGTCGAAGAACACCTTCGACCCATCAGTGCTCGCGTCTTCGAATTCGCCTTCTTTGCTGAGCAAGACCGTTTCTTTGCGAGGAAGATCGCGCATAAACGTACTTCCACCAGATGTGAAGAAGATACGCGACCCATCGTCGGAGATCGCATGACTCTCGTTTCCTCCAGTAACGCGTTCCGTTCCGAACCTTGGTCCGTCGGCCGCTTCGCCCGAAGGACCCGGCAACACGCTGACCAATGCAAGCTTGCCAGCACTCCACTCATACAAGCCACCCGTGGACGCCGAAGCAGACGTCAACGCTACAGGCGACTTGAGCAAAACGCGACTCAAGTCAGGCGTGCCGCCAACGGCGTGCGGCCCACACAGCAAGCCACTCTCAGCAGACCTGCACCTGCCTTCGACTTCTTCACCAAAGACCGTCCCTTCGGGCACGTTCGCAAACCCAGATGCGCCGGTCACGAGCGGGCGGTAGCACGACAGCGAACACGAGTCGACCGGACCGCCCGGCCCGTAAACCGTACGCAGATACGCAGTAGGTTCAGAGGCTTCGGGCGACAGCGACGCAATGAATTTGCCAAACGGATTAATCGCGCCGAGCGATAGGTCTTCGGAGAAGATTCGGTACTCCTGCCCATTGCCGATCGCGACACCGGTGGACCCGTTGTGCTCCGGCGAGATATCGTGCGAGACCCAACCGTCGGAGCCGCGCGCAGAGAACACCTGCAAAAGATTTGTGTAACCCGCCGGGGAGACTTCAGTGGGAGAATCGGTCACGTACGAGATCGCGTTCCCTGAAGCAGAGGCTTGGATCACCGCGCCTTCGTTGGCATACTGGTCAATCCCATAGATCTGAGCACCTCGCTTGTCCACAGACGAGACCTGCTCCCACTGACGACTATCCGCCAGCACCGACCCGCCATCTGGGATTGCCTGGGTCGTCAACGTCATGTCGGGCCCATCCGTTTCGGTGGTTTCGTACACCCCAGGAGCGAGTTCGATCTGGGTGACGGTAACGACCCGGAAATGGTAGAGAGTGCCCACGAGCGGGAGCTGAACGTGCTGGCTGACTTCTATCGTGTGTTCATCGCTACCCAGAGACTGACCAGGCGCAGATGGTGCGTCGGTGCCGTACGCGGTGCTCGCGCCGTACTGGAAGTAGTAGTTCGTGGCGGCATTGTGGGTCGTGATCGTCGCGTTTAGCGTGGCAGCGCTCGCCGTGACATCCCAGACCGGCTCTTCGTCGATCCCCGCTGGGCCGGAGGTCGTAAATGCCTGATCCTGGGATTCCTCCCCCGCATTCATACCGTTTGCGTTACCGGCCTGAAGCCGGTAGTGATAGGTCGTATTGGGCTGCAGGCCGGACAGCGTGACGTGGACCGCGACGGGAAGATTCCCGTTGGGAACCGTTTCCGAGCAGGGTGTGGATTTGTCGAAGGTCGTGCTCGTGCCCCACACGAATTCACAGGTCGCCGGGCCCGCGTCATCGGGATCCACGGTCCCGCTGAGCGCAACACTTTGACGCTTTATTTCGGTGGCGGCGCCGGTCGTGACATCGGGGATGAGCACGCCCGGACCGAAGATTTCTATGTTTTCCCTTAGAGATACGTATATCTTGCCGCTTGCCTGGTCGACTTCGACCGGAATTCCGTTAACCGAGTCTTCACCAATCCGAGTTAGGTAGTTACCGGCAGCATCAAAAACATAAACTCCTCCCGCAGCTGGAGGGTAATCTCCAGCCGCTATGAAGAAGTCACCATTGGCATTGTCGACGGCGACCGACGGCCGACCGCTGAACTGGCCGCCAGGTGTGTTGGAGCCGGTGAGTGTGGTGACGTAGATGCCTCCCGAATTGAACTCGAATATAACGGGAACTTCTGCACCTCTGCCCGGTATCGAGTTCGCAAAACCGGAGACATATACGTTTCCGTTAAAGTCATCGACGGCGACGCCGCGCGTCAGTTCGGGGAAGATGCCGCTTGCACCCGACGGAAGCGAGATCTGGCTCTGATAGGCGCCTTTTAGGCTGAAGATGTCAACCGCGTGATTATTGGCGTCGACCACATATACCCTACCGGTCGCCTGGTCGACCGTCACACCCTCCGGCGCGTTGAACCCGCCCGCGGGAGTGGCGCTGCCCGCTGGCCCATTGCACTCGGTGGCCGAGGGGGTGGAATTGCCTGTGATCTGACATTCATATTCGCCGGCGAAGTTGAACTCGTCGACTACGTTGTGCACCGGATCGGCCACATAGACGTCGCCGGTTCCGTTGTTCGCCGAAACCGATATCGAGTAGACCCCGAATGGACCGGACCGCCCACCGCCGAAAGAGCCTGCCGGGGTCATCGAGCCGTTTAGACTTCCGACTTCCGTGCCGCCAGCGTCGACTATGTGCACGACGCCCGTATTTGCCTCCGCGACGTAGGTGTCGCCATTGAAATCATTGACGGCGATGTCACCCGGTTCGACGCTTCTAAAGGAGACTGACGGCGCAAGCTGACCATCAGACGGATAGGTGAGCAGCGCAGAGGCCGATGCGCTCAGAACGAGCATCGAAAGTGCGACCGCCGAGAGAACACCCACAAAACTACGCACCGGGGTGCGCCTCGACACACGGCCGGTCAACGGCAGCCAGCGAACAATCATCTAACCCTTCCCCTCCTCGAAGAAATCACAGCGACCCGCTTGCGGTCAGCAGCTGGCCTCGGTACCACTCGACCTATGGCGGCGAAACGGCAAGAGGTTCTAAATGCGCCGACTACGCGCGAGTGACCAAGCCGGGCTCGAAGCCCAGCTGACCGCGGATCAGGCCCGCGGCGAAGCGGCCTAGCGGCTAGAAGCCGGCTGGCCCAGAGAGAGAGAGAGAGAGAGAGACGCGTCAGCGACGCTGACGCGTCCTATTACGGACCCGCCATTCGCACACCGACTCTCAACAACGCTATTCCCCAAAGAAACCACGCAAAAAACAACTCCCTCTCAGAAGCGACCCGGTTCCTCTCCCAAGGTCCCCGTCAAAGCTGTTGATGTCGACCACGCGGACCGACCCAAACCCGACCTATGTTTACTCGGCACCGCTACTGGTGCGTCGAGTCAATGGCTGGTTATACACGAGTGCTGACCTCGTGTCAACCCCTCGGGCTGGACAGGACGCTAGGCCCGCGGCCCGCGCTCGCGCTGCGAAGCCAGCTCCGCCAGCAGCAGCTTCGAATGAATCGCTCCGATCAGCTCGCGCAGCGGCTCGGCGCCGGCGGCGATCATATCCACCGCGCGCTCGACCTCGACCTCGCCGACCAGACGGTCGAGCAGCGCCCGGACCTCCTCTTCTACGAGCGGTACGAGCGCGTCGCGGTAGCGCAGGGTGTCATAGACGGTAAAGCCAAGCGCCTGCTCGTAGCCGCCGGCGCGGAAGCGCGAGATCGCCTCGATGATCTTCACGTCGTCCTGGCTGTAGCCGCCGCGCGTAGGCGTGAGCACGCCGATCTCCTTCAGGCGGTCGAGCGCGTTGGCGGGGATGTCGTAGCGCTCGGCCACCTCCCCGGCTGAGACCTTGCGCTGCTCGGCGCCGGCGAGCGCCCGCTCGAGGATGCTGTCCTCCAGTTCCAGCAGCGCGTTGACGCGCTCGGGGTTGTCCTCGATCACCTCCTTGATCACACGCAGCGGCATGAAACGCTCTTCCTGCAGCCGCTTGATCAACTGGATGCGCTCGACCAGCTCCGGCGGGTAGTAGGCCATGTTGCGACTGGTGCGCTGGATGTCCTCGCCGTCGCCAAGCAGCCCCTCGCGGATGTAGTGGCGGATCGTGGGCGCGCTGACGCCGGAGCGCTCGGCCAGCTCGGCCATCTTCAGGTGACCCTCCGGATGGGCCATCACGCGTCCCCGGGCCGGTAGGAAACGGGAAGCAGAGAAGGCGCGCGCGCCGAGACGCTCATGCCAGGAAGGAGTCTTGCTTCGCCGCCTCGGGCTGGCCGGCCACCGCACCCTGCTCGATCAGCTCCGCGATCAGCTCGTCGTCGTAACCGGCGGCGCGCAGCACCTGCTCGGTGTGCTCGCCCAGGGCGGGACCGGGCAGGCGGTTGTGCTCGCCGGGGGTGCGGCCGAGCTTGATCGGGACACCGAGCTGGCGCACGCCGTTGCGCACGCCGGGCTGGTCGAGCGCGACGACCATCTCGCGCTCGTTGACCAAGCCGGAGGCAAGCGCCTCATCCAGCTCCAGCACTGGCTCCAGGCAGCAATCGTGTTCGGTGGCGAACTGCTCCCACTCGGCGCGGGTGCGCCCCTTGAAAATCTCCGCGACCTGTGTGTGCGCGTCCGAGTCGGGTTTCTCGAACTGCTTTTCGATCAGGTCTTCGCGGCCGACGCCGCGACACCATGCTTGCCAGAACTTCGGCTCCAGCGCCCCGAGCGTGACCCAGCCGTCGGCGCACTCGTACGGTCGATAACAGATCACCGAGCCGGCCAGCAGCTGCTCGCCCCGGCGCGGGACGACGCCGTCGGCGAGGTACTGGCCGGCGACCATCGCCAGCCAAGACAGCGCGCCATCGGCCATCGAGACATCCACGAATTGGCCCTCGCCTGAACCTGGTTGGCGGGGGCCGCCGTCGCGCTCGCGCAGCGCGGCCATGATCCCGAACGCGGCCATCAGCGCGCCGCCGCCAAGATCGGCGATCTGACCCGCGGCCTGGACGGGCCCCCCGTCACCGTCCCCGGTAAGCCCTAGCAGGCCGATCAAGCCAAGGTAGTTCATGTCGTGCCCGGAAGCGTCACGCTTGGGGCCGGTCTGGCCGTAACCGCTGATGGCGCAGTAGACGATGCCCGGGTTCTCCTCGCGCATGCGCTCATAGCCGACGCCGAGGCGGTCGAGCACACCGGGCCTGAACGACTCGAGCACGACGTCGTATTCGCGCACGAGCCGCAGCAGCACCTCGCGCCCACCCTCGCTCTTGAGGTCGACGCGGATCGAGCGCTTGTTGCGGTTCAGCGACAGGAACAGGGCGGAGGAGGCGCTGTCATCGGCACCCTCGTAATAGGGGGGCGCCCAGCGGATGTAGTCCCCCTGGCCGGTGTCCTCCACCTTCAGCACCTCAGCGCCGAAGTCGGCCAAGAGCAGCGAGCAGAAACCACCCGGCAGCAGCCGCGAGAGGTCGAGGACGCGAACGCCCTCCAGTGGCAGCGCCATCAGGCCGCCTCGCCGGATCGGCGCGCCTGTCGCGCCTCGTCGCGCACGGCGAGCCCCATCAACCGACACCCAGCAGCCCGCGCGCCTCGGCGACCGTCGCGGGACGCCGGCCCACATCTTCGGTCATTCGCCGCGCCTGGGCGATCAGGTCGCCGTTGGAGCGCGCCATCGAGCCGTCTGGCAGGTACAGGTTGTCCTCGACGCCGGCGCGGATCGAGCCGCCGAGCGTGAGCGCGGTGGCGATCAGCGTCCACTGGTCCCGCGAGATGCCGATGACGCCCCAGTGGTGTTTGGTCCCGTTCGTCGCGGCGGCTGGGCCGATTGGGACATCGCCGATGTTGTCCACCATCGCCGCGAGGTTGCGCGGCGTCGGCGGGATGCCGCCGATCACACCCATCACGCAATCGACGTGAAGGGGGGCCTTCAACACCCCCATGTCGACCAGCGGCGTGAGCGATCCGACATGGCCGAGGTCGAAGCACTCGTGCTCGGGCTTGATGTGAAGCTCGTTCATCGCCTGCAGCAGCTCCACGATCTCCTCAAATGGATTCTGGAAGACCATCTTGAAGACGAAGTCTTTGCGCGAGCGCGAGTACTTGGCGTAGTTCATCGAGCCCATGTTCAGAGCCGCGACTTCGGGCCGGCAGGCGCGCAGGTACTCGACGCGCTTTGACACCGGCACGCCGATCGTGCCGGTCGAGTAGTTGACGATCACGTCGTCCACGGCGCCGCGGATGGCCTCGGTGATCGCGGCGAAGTCCTCGACCTCGTAGCTGGGGGTGCCGTCCGGTTTGCGCGCGTGGATGTGGATCATCGACGCCCCCTCGTCAACGGCGCGCTTGGCCTCGGCGCCGTACTCCTCGGGCGTGTAGGGGATCGCCGGGCACTGCTCGCGGTTGGCAATCACGCCGGATATCGAGCACGTGATTACAACTGGATCGTCGAGGCTCATGCGGTCCTCCGTGCGGGCTTGGTGGGATGACGGGACATGCGCAGGCCGGCTCAGACGGGGACGACGCCGTGGCGCTTCCAGGGCCGCTCGACTTGCTTGCCCGCCGCCATCTCCAGGCCCCGGCAGATCGTGACGCGCGTCTCGCGCGGGTCGATCACGTCATCGATCAGGTCGTTGCCGGCGGCGATGTAGACGTCGAAGAGCTTTTTGAAGCTCTCGATCAGCTCGGCGCGCTTGGCGTCGGGGTCCTCGGCGGCATCGACGGCCTTGCGGAATGCGATCTCAACCACTCCCTCGGCCCCCATCACGCTGATCTCGGCCGACGGCCAGGCGACGATCAGGTCGGGCTCGTAGGCGCGTCCGCACATCACGTAGTAGCCGGCGCCGTAGGCCTTGCGCGTGATCACGGTCAGCTTCGGCACGGTGGCGTTAGCGACCGCGTAGAGCATCTTGGCGCCGTGGCGGATGATGCCTTCGGCCTCGACCTTGGTGCCGACCATGAAGCCGGGCACGTCCTGGATGAACACCAAAGGGATGCCGAAGGCGTTGCAGAGATTGACGAAGCGGGCGGCCTTGTCGGCGGAGTCGTTGTCGAGGATGCCGCCGAGCTGCTTGGGCTGGTTGGCGACGATCCCGGCCGGGCGGCCCCCGAAGCGCGCGAAGCAGGTGACGATCGTCTTCGCCCACTGCCCCTTGATGTCGAAATACTCGCCGTCGTCGACGATGCGGCGGATCACCTCGTACATGTCATAGGGCTTGCGGTTTGACTCGGGCAACACGTCGAGCAGCTCCTCGTCGGCGCGCTCGATCGGGTCGCTCACCGGCCGCAACGGAACCGGGGACTCGCAGTTCTGCGGCATGAACGACAGGTACTGCTTGATCCGCTCGATGCACTCCTCGTCGCTCGCCACCTCCATGTCCCCCACGCCCGACTTGCGGCAGTGCACGCGCGAGCCGCCCAGTTCCTCCTGGGTGACGTCCTCGCCGACGGCGGCACGCACCAGGTGCGGCCCTGCCAGCGCCATCGATCCTCTGCCCTTGACCATCGGCACGAAGTCGGCTAGGCCGGGGATGTAGGCGGTCCCGGCCGCGCACGGGCCCATCAGCGCGGCGACCTGGGGGATGACGCCGCTCATGATCACCTCCTCGCGGAACAGGTGACCGGAGCCGGCGAACATCGCTCCCGCCGCCTCCTGCACGCGCGCGCCGGCAGAGTCGAGCAGCCACACGAACGGGATGCGCTTGGTCAATGCCAGCTCGCGCAGGCGCGTGACCTTGAACTCGCCGGTCATGCCCATCGAGCCGGCCATCACGGTGAAGTCGTACGCGCACACCGCTGTGAGCCGTCCATCGACCTTGCCGTAGCCGGTGATCACACCGTCGGCGGGAGCGTCGACGCCGTCCATCGCGCGCTGAGAGGTGTGCGGCTTGCCGTGGATGCCCAGCTCCACGAACGTGCCCTCATCGACCAGCAAGGCGATCCGCTCACGTGCCGTCAGGGCCCCCTTCTCGTGCTGGCGGTCGATCTTCTCCTGCCCGCCGCCGAGCCGGACCTTCGCGCGCCGCTCGGCCAGGTCCTCCACCAGCGGCCGCAACAGCGAAGTCGTCTGCTCGGCGCTCACCGAAGGCCCCCCTCGCGGGCGCGCGCGGCGCAGGACACGATCATCGCGGTCTCGGCGGCCATCGCTAGCGGCCCTTCCACTGCGGCTCGCGCTTCTGGAAGAAGGCGGTGACGCCCTCCACGATGTCCTCGGTCGACATGGCGAGCGTCAGCTGCGCGCGCAAGTAGTCGAGCGCGTCGTCCAGCGGCATGTCAAGCTGGCGGCGCATCGCTTCCTTGCCCAAACGCATGATCACGGGCGACTTGGAGGCGAGCTTGGCCGCCCACTCATCGACAGCGGCGTCGAACTCCTCCGCGGACACGACCTTGTTGACGATCCCCGCCTCGAGCGCCTGCTGAGCGCTCCAACGCTCGCCCAGCAGCAGCAGCTCGTTGGCCTTCTTACGCGGCACGTTGCGGTAGATCAGCGCCATGATCATGAACGGGAAGGCGCCGACGTTGATCTCCGGCGTCCCAAAGGTAACTCCCTCCTTGGCCACGATCAGATCACACGCCAGCGCGACTCCAAGCGCGCCCGCCAGCACATGACCAGAGGCGGCGACCAGGGTCGGCTTGCCCAGCTCGCCGATCAGCTTGAACAGCGAGACGAAGCTGTCGGCGCCGAAGTGACGGTGCACAAGCGGGGTGTCCATCGCAAAGCCGCCGAGGTTCGCGCCCGAGGAGAAGACCGTCTCGTGCGAGGAGGCCAACACGACCGCGCGCACGGCCTCGTCGTCGCGGGCACGCTCGAACGCGGAGATCAGGCCGGCGAGCACCTCCGGGGAGAGCGCGTTGCGGGTGGCGGGCTCGTTGAGCGTGATCGTCGCGACGCCCGTCCCGGCCGCGTCGTAGAGGACGGAGCCACCGTCGCCGGCCGGCGCGCCCGGGGTCGCGGCGGCGGGGTCGCCCGCTGTTGTCTGCTCATCGGCCATCCGCGCATCCTAACCCGATCCGGGCGCTGTGAGAAGTGAGAAGTCGTACTGTTTACTTTCTGGCGCGCGTGCGTTAGCGTCCCAGCACCCGAACGATCGAATAGAGGAGACCCGCCGATGGCGACCGCCGACGTGCTCAAGCCCGACTTTCAGGCCAAGCGCAAGCACTTCATCTTCACCGACGAGCACGAACAGCTGCGCGAGTCGATCCGCGCCTTCGTGACCAAGGAGCTGGCGCCGCACGCCAACGAATGGGAGGAGACGACCTTCCCCGATTCGGTCATCCATCGCATGGGCGAGCTCGGCTTCCTGGGGCTCGACAAGCCCGAGGCCTACGGCGGGCAGGGCGGGGACTACTACACGGCGCTGGTGCTGGCCGAGGAGATGACCGGCTCGAACTCGGGCGGGCTGGCGATGGGGGTCGCGGTGCACACCGACATGGCGATGCCGCCGATCCTCGCGTTCGGGACCGAGGAGCAGAAGCGCGAATGGGTCGAGCCCGCCATCAAAGGGGAGAAGATCCTCTGCATCGGCATCACCGAGCCCGACGCCGGCTCGGACGTCAAAGGCATCAAGACGCGCGCGGTCAGGGACGGCTCCGACTACGTCATCAACGGCTCGAAGACCTACATCACCAACGGCCACCGCGCCGACGTGATCGTGCTCGTCACCAAGACCGACGCCGACGCCGGCTACGACGGCTTCACGCTGTTCCTGGTGCCGATGGACGCGCCCGGCGTGATCCGCGAGAAGAAGCTCGAGAAGCTCGGGATGCACTCCTCAGACACGGCGCTCTTGGCCTTCCAGGACGTGCGCGTGCCCGAGACCGCAGTGCTCGGGCAGGTCGGCAAGGGCTTCTACCACATCATGTGGGAGCTACAGGGCGAGCGCCTGATCGGCGCCGCCGGGTCGGTCGCGGGCGCGCAGAAATGCTTCGATCGCACGCTCCAGTACGCGAAGGAGCGCAAGGCGTTCGGGCGCGAAATCGGCAAATTCCAGGTGATCCGCCACAAGTTCGCCGAGATGGCGACCAAGATCGAAACGGCGCGGCAGATGGTCTACATGACCGCATGGCGCTTCCAGAACGGCGAGTACCCGGTGCGCGAGATCTCGATGGCCAAGCTGCACGCTTCGCGCATGGCCGTCGAAGTCGCCGACGAGTGCATCCAGATCCACGGCGGCGCCGGCTACATGAAGGAGTACGGCGTCGAGCGGGCCTGGCGCGACTCGCGGTTGAACCGAATCGGGGCAGGGACCGACGAGATCATGCTCGACGTGATCGGGCGGTCTTTCGGCCTTTGATGACAGGGCCACATGTGGCCCTGTCCCGGCCGCACATGTGCGGCCGGCGGAGACGCACATGTGCGTCTCCAAACCGGACGGTACATGTACCGTCCGGCCGACCGGCACATGTGCCGGTCGGGACAGCAACATTTCCACTCATATGAGCAACCCGACACCTCCGTTCAGCGACGAGCACGAACAACTGCGCGAGTCCGTGCGCGGTTTCCTCGATCGCGAGCTGGCGCCGCACGCGCAGGAGTGGGAGCGCGAAGAATGGTTCCCGAACGAGGTCTTCGACAAGCTCGCCGCGCAGGGCCTGCTCGGGCTGAAGTACCCCGTCGAGCTGGGCGGGCAGGGCGGCGACTACCTGCACGAGGCGGTGCTGGTCGAGGAGCTGTCTCGCATCGGCTCGGGCGGCACCGCCGCCGGGATCGGAGCGCACGTCAACATCGCCACGCCGCCGATCTGGAAGTTCGGCTCAGACGAGCAGAAGCAGCGCTATCTCGTGCCGGCGATCAAGGGCGAGAAGATCGGCGCGCTGGGGATCACCGAGCCCGACGCCGGCTCAGATGTGGCGGCGCTGCGTACGAAGGCCGAGCGCGTGGACGGCGGATGGGTGGTCAACGGCGAGAAGACCTA
>Ga0105240_10006303_pt1 | contig 17454 bp, 13 predicted proteins | sample KBSC54metaG_FD_80426 | JGI IMG/M metagenome (GOLD analysis project Ga0105240, IMG submission 80426) | Corn rhizosphere microbial communities from Kellogg Biological Station, Michigan, USA - KBS C5-4 metaG | ecosystem: Host-associated > Plants > Roots > Rhizosphere > Soil | place: Michigan, USA...
CTCCCCCGCGTCGGCCCCGGATGACGCGCCGGCCTCTTCCCCCAACGGCATTCAATACAACGGTGGCCCGCCCAACATGTTCTTCAACGGAACCGCGTACCTGGTCCAGCAGCTCTGGGTCGACGCCGACGGCGGCTATTGTGCGCTTCGCTGGCACAGAGGGGAGATGTAGATTGAGAGCGCTCACGTCCGCGAGCCTGATCGTGACACCTGTACTGATTGCCGTGCTGAGCGGGTGCTATCCGCGGTCCTATGACTATGTCCTCACTCAGGAGTTCTCCGGCGTGTTGGTCAAAGCCGGTGCTCCAATGCCCGGCGCAACCGTCTCCGTGAGCCATACCCGCGGTGACACTGGGGACTACTGCGTCGACCCTGAGCCCGTAGCCGTCACGGACGAGAGGGGCGCCTTTCACGTCCCACCGAAGATCCAGAGACATCACTTCACCTCGATCCTCAATCCGCCACAGAGAATGTCGCAGTCGATGTCCATCTGCTTTCAAGCACTCGGCAAGCGCAAGCTCGGCGCCCTCGTCGTCTCCCCCGTGAGCCGCCAGATCAGCTATTCCGCGGTCTGCGACTGGGATTCCCGAGGCGTAGCCTTTCCACAGCCTACGGTGCTACCTCCGTACGAGTGGGGCATCTGCACGCGTAGCGATCAATCACCTGGCCACTGATCCAGGTATAGACCATAGACACAGGAGGTCGACATGTCAGGGTACTACAGGATTGTTGAAGCCCAACTGCCCCTGATCGGCGGGATTGCCGGGCACGATCTGATTGCGGTGCTCAACCCGAGCGGGCAGGTGTTGGAGGAGTTCGATGGCCTGGCAAAGGCTGCTAACGGCGGCTACAAGGCCATCGGCTACCTGCCGTCCGATCAATTGAAGGTGAAGGATACGGCGGGAGACTACTTTTACAGCTCGACCGATCGGCAGTCGACGTTGGTCGCCTCTACCACGCTTTCGGCTCTGACGCCTTATATCAATGCGGCGAAGACCTGTTCGGCTGACATGAACGCGGAGAACCTCTCGTACCCCTTTCTCGGACTCGGTGCGAACAGTAACTCGGTCGCATCCACGCTCGATGCCTGCATGGCCGTCCCGGAGCCCGATCTCGGCAGCGGCCGGATCACCCCGGGCGTAGGCACGCTCCTGCTGACCCCCACCGTAATCAACAATGTGGCGGTCTCCAACGGGCTCGGTACACCGCCTCCTACGACGGGAGACTCGTACGTCTCTGGAACCTTCACCAGCGCGACGAGCTCGACGGTCACGGTGACCAACGGGGATGGCACCACGGCCTCGGCGGCCATGAGCACATCGGGCGCCAACGGTGTGGCCACGTTGACCGACAACGATAGCGCGGCCAACCAGGTCTACACGCAGACGAACACGATCCAGTCCAGCGGGGCAACGACAGTCTCGTCCACCGGACACGGCAATACCATTGATCTCAACGGAGTGACGATATCCGAAGCCGGGCAAAGGCCCTCGGACCCGCTCAACAGCTTCACCGATATGGGCAACAATGATGTCGTGAACGTTGGCGCGGTGAGTGTTGGCAAGCTGGGGAGCCCAGACGGCGGCACGGTGATCTTCGGAGCAGGCACAACGGGTGAGGTGGTCGATGCTACCGCCGGCGGCGTGAAGGTAGACGAAGGCAACGATGCGAGCGCCATCATCAACGGCGGCGTCAACGGCGGAATGAACCAGATCACGTTGGGCACCGGTGACCAGGTTCTCGATAACGGCTGGGACATGGTGACCGGTGGCAGCAGCGACGTGATCGATGTAGGCGCAAACGACGTCACCTATGTGAATGAGAGTGGAGTCGACATCGTCGGCAAGACGGGCGACACGATCGACGTCACGGGCACGAACGATCATATCTACGCGGACTCGAGTAACATCGAGATCAATGGTGCCGACACGGGTGACATTGTGTACGGCAGCGGTGATACGGGAGATACCGGTGACTGGGGCGGCTATGTCAATGAAGGTGGGAGTTACGGCGGTTACACGGGAGGAGGCTACTACTATGCCGCCGTCGCGCGTCGGGTCAGGGGCGCGAGTCGGGAGTCACGTACATCAGCACACGCTTCCCAGCAGGGTGTCGACATCTCCACGCTGGCGACCGGACACACCCTGGTCCAGGCCGAGAATTCAACGGTATCGTCTGCCCAGACGGGAGCGCAACAGCTCATCCATGCCATGTCGCGCTGGCCCGCGGAGGGGGCTCTGCAAATCAATGACCCGGAGGCGAGTCAGATGGACCAACATTCAATGTTGGCGGCGGCTCCGCTGCTGAGAGCGAGGAGTTTGCACGCGGGGGTTGGGTTCAGATAGCGTCTCGAGCTGAACAGACCCGAAGGCCCTCGAGCGCCCGCGCCACAGGGCTGGCGCTCGAGGGGTGCAATAGGACTCGAAGAGGACGGATCCTCCAATGCTGGAAACGGTCCATTTTATCTCCGGCTTACCCCGTTCGGGGTCCACTCTGCTCTCGGCTCTGCTGCGGCAGAACCCACGCTTCCATACCGATATTACGGGTCCCCTCGCGCCAATGTGCGGAGCGATTCACCACCGCATCAGCGGCACTGGAGAATTCTCCGTCCTCTTCGACGATGCCCGCTGCGCGCAGATGCTGCGTGGGCTGTTTGATAGTTACTACGCACATGTTCCCCCGGGCCACGTGGCTTTCGATACGAACCGGACCTGGACCAGCCGCGCCGCGCTGCTCGGCAAGCTCTATCCCAAGTGCCGGATCATCTGCTGTGTCCGGGAGATCGGCTGGATCATCGACAGTCTCGAGCGCATGCGCACGAAGAACCCGCTCAAGCTGTCGAAGCTCTTCGAGGAATCCGTGCAGGACACCTTATACAAGCGTGTCGAGGGGCTCATGAACTCCGATACAGGCCTGATCGGCCTGGCGTGGTGCGCGCTACGGGAGGCGTGGTTCTCGGAAGCGGCGCACCGGCTCATCGTGGTGCCCTACGACACACTGGTGCGGCAGCCGGAGAAGGCTTTGAAGCGCATCTACCAGGAGCTGGGCGAGCCCTGGTTCCCACATGATTTCAACAACGTGCGCTACGAAGCTCCCGCCTATGACAACAACCTGGGAATGCCGGGACTCCACACCGTGCACCCGGTGGTCGAGCCTCGCGAGCGGCATGCGGTGATTCCCCCCGATTTGCTCACCAAATATGACAAGACGCATTTCTGGGCACACGCCGAGCTCAATTCCGGCGGAGTCCTGGTTGTTTGAAGATGTGCGCCGACATCACCCGTTATCTCTCCGTCCCCGAGCTCACCCCGAGAGCCAGTCGAGGACTTGCTCTGTATGTCAAGGATACGAAAACCACCAAAGGGCGCGGAGTCTTCGCAGGTCGCCGCTTTCGCGCAGGAGAACTGATCGAGGTGGCGCCGGTGATTGTGTTCAACTCAGCCTGCACACTCCCGAGGATACTGGCCAACCTGCTGTACAACTGGGAAGAGCAGACCGGCGAGCCTCAGACCCGTGCGATCGCGTTGGGTTATGGAAGCCTCTACAACCACGACAATCCCGCGAATCTAAGCTACAAGGTGGATGCCGCTACGCGCGCGATCCGCTACTCGGCGACGCGCGACATTGCCGTCGACGAGGAACTGACCATCAACTACAGCGCCGCAAGTGGGTGTTGCACGAGCGCTGAGGACACCTGGTTTGAAAGGCATCAGGTCCCGCGATGGTCGCGATGAACCATGGACAGCAGCACAACGCCAAAACCCGATACCGGCCTCTGGGCAGTCCTCACCATGGCGGTCCTGCATGGGATGACGCCGGACGAGTCGCGCCTGCTGCACGAGCTCGGACGGACTCGGTTCGACACCCGGCGCATCATCCTCGCCGCTCGCCTATTGGGCTTGAAAGCCCGAGCCGTACGACAGCCTGCCGCGCGCCTCGATAAAGCCCCTCTGCCCGCCCTGGCTCGGGATGTGAGCGGAGGCTATTTCGTTGTTGCAAAGTGGCATCGTGGCGCTGCTGCCAACGCCCAGGAGGCGCAAGTTCTGGTGCAGATGCCGGGCGAGAGCCCGGTAGTTCTATCCCGAGCCGATTTTCTCGCCCGTTGGGATGGCGAGCTCATCTTATTCACGAGCCGCGCGAGTCTCGCTGGAGAGCTCGCGCGATTTGACTTCACCTGGTTTATTCCGGCGATCGTCAAATACCGCCGCCTGCTCGGGGAGGTCCTGCTCATCTCACTCACCCTCCAGGTGATCGGCCTCGTCACGCCGCTGTTTTTCCAGGTGATCATGGACAAGGTTCTCGTCAACCACGCCATGCGCACCCTTAACGTCATCGCCATCGGCCTGATCTGTGCCATCTTCTTCGACGTGACGCTGTCCAGCCTCCGGACCTGGCTATTCGCGCACGCCAGCAGCAAGATCGACGTGGAGCTTGGAGCCCGTCTCTTCCGTCATCTTCTAGGACTGCCGCTCGCGTATTTTCACGCGCGACGTGTTGGTGATTCGGTCGCGCGTATCCGGGAGCTGGAGAACATCCGTTCTTTTCTCACCGGCAACGCAATGACTCTCGTGCTAGACATCGCGTTCTCGGTGATCTTCCTTGGAACGATGCTTGTCTACAGCCCGGCCCTGAGTCTCATCGTGATCACGTCCCTACCGTTGTATGCCCTGGCCTCACTCATCTTTGTGCCCATAATCCGGGCCAGGCTCAACCGCAAGTTCGACCGCGGCTCGGAGAGCCAGTCCTTTCTCGTCGAAACCATAAGTGGGATCGATACTGTCAAGTCGGCCGCGGTGGAGCCTCGCTGGGCACAGAAATGGGAAACGCAATTGGCAGCCTACGTGTCTGCGGGACTGGCCGTAACCCAGGCGACCACGGTTGCGAGCGGGTTCGTCTCGCTCGTCGGCAGGCTCGTGACGGCTGCCATCATGTGGAAGGGCGCGGGACTCGTCATCGACCATCAGCTCACGATCGGTGAGCTCATCGCTTTCAACATGCTGGCGACCCAGGTTTCCAGTCCGATCTTGAGGCTGGCACAACTCTGGAACGACTTTCAGCAAGTGGGCGTGTCGATGGGTCGCCTGGGAGATATCCTCAACGCCCGCACGGAGGTCCACGGCCAGAAGTCGCAGCTCCCTCACCTCAGCGGCGCCATCGAGCTCGATCAGGTCTCGTTCCGTTATCGGCCCGATGCGGCCGACGTGCTACGTCAGGTATCGCTACAAATCACCCCGGGTGAGGTCGTGGGCATCGTCGGCCACTCCGGGTCCGGAAAGAGCACCCTGACCAAGCTCGTGCAGCGACTGTATCTGCCGGATCGGGGCCGGGTCCTGATCGATGGACACGATATTGCCGTGGTGGATGCCGCCAGCCTGCGCCATCAGATCGGGGTTGTGTTGCAGGAGAACACGCTCTTCAACCGCTCGATCCGGGAGAACATCGCCCTGACGGATCCGACATTACATCTTGATGCCGTGATCAGCGCGGCGAAACTGGCGGGCGCACACGAGTTCATCTGCGAATTGCCACAGGGCTACGACACCCTGGTCGGCGAGCATGGAACGGGACTGTCGGGTGGGCAACGCCAGCGCATTGCCATCGCGCGGGCGCTCATCGGCGATCCCAGAATTCTCATTCTCGATGAGGCCACCAGCGCGCTCGACTACGAATCGGAGAGCGTGATCCAAAACAACATGCGGCGCATCTGCAGGGGCCGCACGGTGCTGATCATTGCGCACCGGCTGTCGGCTGTACGCCATGCAAACCGGATCATCGTGCTCGAGAGAGGCCAGATCGCGGAGCTGGGAACCCATGACCGGTTGCTCTCGCTCAAGGGCGGCATCTATGCGCGACTCCATGAGCTGCAGCAGACCCAGTCGGCATCGGCAGCATGAGCATCGGTCAGCGGCTGACAACCTTCGCTGAGCTGGCACGGCGCTATCGCGAGGTGCTCGCCTGGTCCTGGGCGCATCGGGCGGATTTCGCAGTGCCGCTTCTCGAGCCGCACGAAGCAGAATTCCAGCCGGCAGACCTTGAGATCCAGACGAAGCCCGTCTCGCCCACCGGTCGGTGGGTCGCGCGCATTCTGATGGCGTTGGTCGCGTGTCTCTTGCTCTGGTCCATCCTGGCGCGCATTGACATCGTCGTCACGGCCGAAGGCAAGCTCATACCCAGCGAGTACACCAAGGTCATCGCATCCATTGACGTTGCCAGTGTGAGAGCGATTCACGTGGAGGAAGGTCAAGTCGTCAAAGCGGGAGACCTCCTGGTCGAGTTGGACTCACGTGAAAGCGATAGTGACCACGATCGGGCGCTGGCCGATTGGCAGAACGCAAGCCTGCAAGCCGCCCGGGCCCGATCCCTCATTACGGCACTGGATCGAGGTTCCGCGCCAGTGCTCCCCGTGTTGGCCGACGTACCCGCTTATCGTTGGCGCGAAACCAGGGCTCATCTGTTGGATCAGTGGCGCGACCTGGTCGCGAAGCGTGCGCGGCTCGACAGTGGCATCCGGCACTACCAGGAGGAACTTCCCCTGGCCACCCGACGTGCCGCCGATTTTGCCGAGCTCACACGGACCGGCGATGTCTCGCAGCACGAATGGTTGGAAGCTGAACAGGCGCGTATCGAGCTCGCGAGGGAGCTTGACGACAGCATCACGCAGCGCGAGGCGCTCATTTCGGGAACGCGGAAGGATGCCCAGGACGAGCTGGCCACGGCAGAGCGCACTCTGGCGGACTCAGCCCAGGAGCAGCGACGCGCCAGCGTACACAGTGAGTTACTGAAACTCGTCGCGCCCGTCGATGGAACGGTTCAGGAGCTGACAGTCCACACCGTAGGAGGGGTTGTGCTCGCCGCCCAACCCCTCATGCAGATCGTTCCGCTGCAACACCAGGTGCAGATGGAAGCCTATCTGGAGAACAAGGATGTGGGGTTTGTCGAGGCAGGACAGACGGCCGCCGTCAAGATCGACGCGTTCGACTACACCAGATTCGGTACCCTCGCAGCGAGTGTCGTCCAGGTGTCGCGCGATGCCATCCACGATGAGAAACGTGGTCCGCTCTACTCGGTCAGGGTGGCCCTGGATCGCTCCAGTGTGCAGATCGATGGACGCACCGCAGGACTGGAGCCCGGAATGTCGGGCAACGTGGAGATCAAGACCGGCTCCCGGCGAGTGATCGAGTACGTCCTTTCGCCTCTGATCCGACACGGGCGGGAGAGTCTGCGTGAGCGATGAATCGGCCGCACGGCGCCGCGGCTCGCTGCCGATCCTCCTGAGTCTCGGGTTGGCGGCTGCAGCTCAATGTGCAGCCCAGGGGAGCTTGCCATGGGGCGCTGATCCGCTGGGCGTCGAGCCCCGGGTGCTGCGCGAGGGCACGCGGCTGCCAGGAGATGGCGACGCCCCCAACTGCGCGGCCGGAGCTGTGCCGGACCAGCCCCTCGCCCTGTCCCGAGCAGCCGACATAGCCCTCTGCAACAGCCCCAGGATTCGGGTGACCTGGGAGGCCATCAAGGCGCAGGCGGGTCAGCTCGGCGAGGCGAAGGCCGCCTACCTTCCCTCGGTCGCCGGCTCGGTGACGCTCCAACACGAGCGAAATCTGTTTCCGGGCGATCCGCAGGCCGACAATGCGGCGACCGGTCATAGCGTCTATCTCAGCGCCACCTGGCGACTGTTCGACTTTGGAGGGCGGGCGGCCACCCGTGACTCCGCGCAGCGACTGCTATCGGCAGCCCTGGCCAGTCACAACGCGAAGCTGCAGGAGGTGCTGGACGGGGTGATCTCTGCGTATTTCGAGGCAACGAAGCAGAGTGCGGAGCTTCAGGCAACCCAACAGTCGCGCTTGCTGGCTGCGAGCACGCTCGAGGCCACGCAGCGACGCGAAAGTAACGGAGTGGCGGCTCACAATGACACTCTCCAAGCGCAGGTTGCCCTCGCGAAGGCTGTGCTCGCCGAAAAGAGAGCCCTCGGCACCTACACCAAAGCGATCACAGTGCTGGCCTACTCGATGGGCATATCGCCGGGAGCCGTTCTCAGTCTGCCGGAGCTGGAGAGCCCAGTGGCTGCGACGACGGGCGAGCTCAGTCAGTGGCTCCAGCTAGCCGAGACGCAGCATCCCGCACTCATTGCCGCACGTGAGCAGTGGGAAGCGATGACTCGCAAGATCACCGTTGCCCGTTCCGAGGGCCGGCCAACGCTAGATTTTGCGGCCAATCTGTTCCAGAACGGCTATCCAAACCAGGGCATCCAGACGACCTCGACCCGACAAACCACGGTCGGACTCACGATCACGGTGCCCCTGTTCGAAGGGTTTGCCAGGACCTACAAAGTCCAGGAGGCCGCCGCCCAGGCGCAGGCCGCTCAGGCGCAATATCAGGATACGGATGATCAGGTGCTCATGAACGTCGTCAAAGCACACGCTGATGCCGAGGCAGCTCTGGGCACCCTGGAGGCGTGCGAGACACTTCTGGAGACCAGTAGAGCAGCGCTGGAGTCATCCGCCAGGCGTTACTCCAACGGCGCGGCGAATATTCTAGAGCTCTTGACCGCACAGACCAATCTCGCCGATGCCCAGCAGCAGCGCGTGCAGTGCCTATCCGATTGGTATGCCGGACGCCTACACCTCATGACCAGCGCAGGCGTGCTCGGCCTGACGCGACTTGCGCACCCCGTTACGGCTCCAGCGGACCTGCAGAACTAACACGACGCAGCCACTTCTTTAGAACACCCCGAGCTCCAACCCGGCCGCCAGTGTTGCACCGATCTCCCGGCACCGCGCCAGGTCCGCCTCCGCAATCACCTTCGGCTTGAGAATCGCTTCCGGTGTTTGTGCGTGCGTACAAACAATGAGCGGCGCCGCTATCTGCCGCAGCCGCCAACCGGTTGCGATCCGATCGATCTGGCGCGCAGCGTTACTTCCATCGCTACCGGCACAAATCAACGTTGCATAAGGCCGCCCTTGCAACTGATCGAGCACCGGGTAGTAGCATCGATCGAAGAAGTCCTTCATCAGACCGGACATCGCCGCGAGATTCTCCGGGCACGCGAACACATAGCCACTCGCAGCCAGAAGCGCCTCCGGACCGCAGGCCGATGCCAGCTCCAGGCAAACCTCCAGGGAGGCAGCCTGCGCCGCCCCCGTCGCGGCCGCCTGGGCCATCTGCCGGGTACCCCCGGTGAGCGTGTGATACACAATCAAGACCCGCTTCATCGCGTGCCGCCGCTTTTATCCCCGTCAATGTCATATCATTATCGGGTCTCCCGACGCCGAGCACCATGGTTTGAGCCTCAGACCGCTCTTCAGCGCCTCGATGCGCATCGCTCTGATCGTAGCGTTCGCGCAGTTCATGCAGAACCTCGACGCAACCATCATCGTCACGGCGCTCCCGGACATGGCGCACAGCTTTGGCACCAGCGCGAGCAGAATGAGTGCAGGCATAACGGCCTATGTCCTCACCGCCGCGGTCTGCATCCCGGCAAGCGGCTGGCTCGCCGATCGGGTCGGTGCCCGCAACCTGTTCTGCGCGGCCATCGGCCTGTTCACGGTCTCTTCCATCGCCTGTGGAGCTGCGACGACATTTCCGCTGTTCATCGCCGCTCGCATCGTCCAGGGAGGCTCTTCAGCCATGATGGCGCCGGTGGGCCGCCTGCTGGTGTTGCGACATACCGAACAACGGGACCTGATGCGCATGCTGTCAACCCTGGTCTGGCCGGGTTTACTCGCCCCTGTGCTAGGCCCCCCCTTGGGAGGCTTCATCACCAGCGCCAGCTCATGGCGCTGGATCTTTTACGTGAACCTTCCCCTCGGGATTCTGGCCATGGCACTCGTGTTGGTCTTTATTCCCGGGCATAGAGTAGAGCAGCGCACGAGTTTCGACGCTTCGGGCTTCACGCTGATGGCCCTCGCCATTATTGCCCTGTCCTATAGCTTCGATGTCGTAGGGGCGCATGAGATCGACGTTCCACTAGCCATCGGACTGTTGGTGACCGCCGCGGTAGCGGGCGTTCTTGCCTTCCGACATCTCCAGACCACCGCAGCCCCATTGCTGCGCCTACAGGCACTGCGCGCGCGCACCTTCTTCGTCGCCACCGTGTCCGGCGGGAGCATCTCCTCCGCCGCCATCAGTGCCACACCGTTTCTGCTACCGCTGATGTTGCAGGTTGGCTTCGGCCTCTCACCCGTCGAGTCGGGCTTGATGCTCCTCATCTACATGGCGGCCAACCTCGCCATGAAGGCCTTCACCAACCCCATATTGCGGCGGTTCGGAATCCGCCGCGTCCTGGTAGCCAACGGCGCGATCAGCTCCGCGGCGATTGCCTGTTGCGCACTGGTTTCCCCGACTCTCCCGCTGCCGGCGAGCGGCCTCCTCCTCGTACTCGCCGGCGCCAGCCGCTCCATGCAGTTCTCCTCCATCACATTCGTTACCTTTGCAGACATCCCCTCGCAAGAACGGTCGTCCGCGAATGCCGTCTTCGCCTTGATGCAACAGATGTGTACAGGAATAGGTGTCGCAGTCGCCGCGCTACTGCTGAACTTCAGCCGCCTGTTCCGCCACGCCCCGAGTCTGACGCCGCCCGATTTTCAGTTCGCCCTGGTGGCGACCGGAGTGTTGGGAGCGCTGGCGGTATTCGCCTATGCCGGCCTGCCGCAGGACGCAGGCGCAGAAATCACAGGTCACAAGAAGCCGGCGGAATCCGGATGAGGTGCTCAGAGCGCCCTCACCGCAACTTCCGGTGTCTTTGAGCTGCCTAGAGCATTCCGCAACGGCAACGCAAACGGCGCCGCCGCAATCTCAAACACATCCCCCACCTGCACCCGCACCCCATCGCTGAAAGACAACGTCCCCGTCCCAAAGAAATGCACGTGCACGTCCCCCGGACGCCGGAACGACGCATACTTGAAATGATGATGCTCGAGATTCGCCACCGTGTGCGACATGTTGTCCTCACCGGACACGAACGGCTTCTCCCAGATCACCTGCTCACCCCGCAGAATGCGGCTCGTGCCCCGCACCTGGCGCGGCAACTCCCCCACCAACAGCTCAGGCCCCAACGCCGCCGGCCGCAGCTTCGAGTGAGCCAGCCAGAGATAATTCTCCCGCTCGGTCACGTGATCGGAAAACTCGTTCCCGAGTGCAAACCCAACGCGCACCGGAGCGCCGTTGGCCCCGATGAGATACACACCGGCGATCTCCGGCTCTTCCCCGCCATCGAGCGCGAAGTCCGGAGCCGCCAGCGGCGCCCCTGGCGCCACCAGGCAGGAGCCATCGCCCTTGAAAAACCACTCGGGCTGCACGCCGCGTTGCCCGCGAGGCGGCTTACCCCCTTCCAACCCCATCCTGAACATTTTCATGGAGTCCGTCAGTTGCGTCGCCCCACTCAACTCCCGATGCATGCGGTCGCGCTCCTCAGCCGACCCTACGTGAGTGAGACCGGTCCCACTGACGAGCAGATGCGCCGGATCCGGGTGATCGATTGGCGTGAGCAGCTCGACCTCCGCCAGATCTACCGGCGCGCCCTTCCCGCTCGCCGCAACGAGCTCACTGAGCGAGCTGTTTTCGCGGCAGGCCCGCTCGGCAAGGCCCAGAATCGTCAGCGCCCCCGGCACCGCGACGGGTTGGCCTCCATCATGAATTGCAGCCACCCCCCGCGCTCCCGCCTTAGTCCGAAATTGAATCAACGACAACAAAGCCAGCTCTCCTCGCTCGATGAGTCAGGACCCATCAGGGCATCACCACAGCGCCATCCACACGGCGCATCACCTTCAAAGGATTCTCATCGCGCAGCGCTTCCGGCAACAACGTATCAGGCAACCCCTGGTAGCAGACCGGCCGCAGGAAGCGTTGGATGGCAAGCGAGCCCACCGATGTGCTGCGCCCATCGGTCGTTGCCGGGAAAGGCCCCCCATGCACCATGGCATGACACACTTCAACTCCGGTCGGCCATCCATTACCGATAATGCGCCCCACCTTGCGCTCCAGACGCGGCAGCAAGGTCCGCACCAACTCGATATCCTCGTCGTCGAAGAGCACTGTCGCCGTCAACTGCCCTTCCAGTGCGTCCACCACGTTGCCCAACTCGGCAAGGTCCCGTGCACGGACCATGAGAGAGGACGGACCGAAGACTTCCTCACGCAACTGCTCATCTGCCACGAACTCAGTCGCATCGACCGCGAACAATCCACCGCGCGCCCTGTTGGACCCTTGAGCCAACTGCCCCTGGGCGATATCCCGTACACTGCGATGTTGGCTCAGCCGGTCGATGCCGCGGCTGAAGTTGGCATGAATGCCCGGTGTCAACATCGTCTGCCCCTGACACTCGCGCATGGCCGTCAGCGCCGCCTGCAGGAATCCCTCCAGATCCGTGCCTTCCATGTACAGAAGCACTCCGGGATTGGTGCAGAACTGTCCCGCTCCCAACGTCACAGAAGCGACATAAGCGCGCCCCAGTTGCGCCCCACGCGCCCGTGCCGCCCCCGGAAACAAAATGACCGGGTTGATACTGGACATCTCGGCAAACACCGGGATGGGCTCCTGCCGCTCGGCCGCGATCTTCGCCAATGCCAGTCCGCCCGCTCGCGAGCCGGTAAATCCCACCGCTCGAATGCGCGGATCCGCGACGAGCGCCGCCCCCAGAGACTGGGTCGTCCCGGGCAAGTACGAAAACGTCCCGGACGGCAACCCACACTTGGCCACCGCGGCCCGCACGGCCCGCGCCACGAGCTCACCGGTTCCCGGATGGGCGGGATGACCTTTCACGACGACCGGGCACCCTGCCGCCAGAGCCGCTGCTGAGTCACCGCCTGCGACGGAAAACGCCAGCGGGAAGTTGGAAGCACCAAACACCGCAACGGGTCCGACAGCTACGTGGCGCCGTCTCAAGTCCGGACGCGGCAGCGGCGTCCTGTCCGGCTTGGCCGGATCAATGGTGGCCTCGATCCAGGCCCCTTCCCGCACGATGGCGGCGAAAAATCGAAGTTGCCCCACGGTGCGCAGCCGCTCGCCCTCCAGGCGGGCCCGCGGCAGCCCTGTCTCTGCCATGGCGCGGACGATCAAGACATCCCCAAGCGCCATGATTTCTTCGGCCGCGGCTTCCAGGAACGCCGCGCGCTCGCTGAGCGCCAACTGGCTGAACCGGCCAAACGCCGCCGCCGCCAGCTCGCAGGCCGCCACGACATCCGCAGCCCCCGCCTCCTGAAAAGGTGGCGACAGGTGCGCCCCCGTCGCGGGGTCCAGCGCGGTGAAAGTGTCCTTGCCGGGAGGTCTCCCGGCGCCAACCAGGATTGCCCCGGTGATCTCGTTTGGTGAACTCATTTGTCTGACATTATACTGCGCCATGGTGGCAGAGATAGCTGAGCCTTGCGGACACCAGCGAACCACCGCATCTGAATTGTCTGAGGATATACTCCTCGACCCATACAGGTTCAAGAGGCTCGACGATGGCCCCATTGCAGAACGCTCTGAGACTCGCGGCCGCCGCGCTGATGTTACAACCTACGGCCCTCTGGGCAGCCACCGCCCAGCGCGCGCCCTTTGGCAAGCTGCCGGACGGAACGGCCATCGAGGCCGTCACACTCACCAATTCCCACGGAGTGAGCGCCCGAATCATCAGTTATGGCGCCACGCTGCAAGCGCTGGTCGCACCCGATCGACAGGGCCAGAAAGCCGACATCGCCCTGGGCTACGACGACCTTGCCGGCTATGTGGAGCATCCGAACTACTTCGGCGCCACCATCGTCCGCTTTGCCAACCGCATTCGCGACGCCCGCTTCACGCTGGACGCAAAGACCTACACCCTGTCGTTGAATGACAAGCCCAACTCCCTCCACGGCGGCGCGCAGGGGTTCGACAAACGGCCCTGGCACATGGAGTCGGTGCAGTCCGGCGCCACAGCCGCAGTCACCCTGACACTGACGAGCCCCGCGGGCGACCAAGGCTATCCCGGCACTCTACAGGTGAAAGAAACCTACTCATTGGACGAGGCGGGCGCACTCACCCTCGACTACTCGGCCACTACCGACGCACCCACGGTGATCAATCTCACCAACCACTCGATTTTCAATCTGGCCGGAGAAGGCTCGCAGCACGGCGTCCTCGACCAGCGCCTCACCATCCCGGCGAGCCACTACACCCCGGTCGATGCAACATTGATTCCAACAGGCGTCCTGCAACCCGTCGCCGGCACAGTGTTCGACTTCACCCACGGCCGCCTCATCGGCCAGGACATCCGCGACGGCCGCGACCCCCAGATCGTTGCCGGCCGCGGCTACGATCACAACTTTGCCCTGGACGCCGGCCTGACACCCGAGCCCAAGCTCGCCGCGCGCCTCGAAGACCCCCACTCCGGCCGCGTCCTCGAAGTCTGGTCCACCGAGCCCGGCCTTCAGGTCTACACCGGCAACTTCCTGGATGGCACACGGGTAGGCAAGCACGGCCACCTGTATCGCATGGACGACGGCATCGCACTCGAGCCGCAGAAATTCCCCAACGCCCCCAATGAGCCCAAATTCGCCCCAGCGCGCCTCAATCCAGGCTCCACCTACCACCACCGCATGATCTTCCGGCTTTCCGTCATGCACTGACGCCGCCGCACCGCATGCCAGAGTCCATCGATCGCCGCCAATTTCTGATGTCCACAGCCGCCGTCGCTGGCGGCTTAACGCGCGTGTCCGCCCTTGCCGCCCAAACATCGGCACCCGAAGCTCCCGGTGGCCCCTTCACCGCCGAGGAGCTCCCAACAGCCCTCCTCCTACACAACGCCGCCGAATCACTGCGCATCACGATCTGCGCCCCCGACGTCATCCACATCGTCGCAGCCGCGCAAGGCACCCCCGAAAGCGCCTCCCCCCAAACGCCCTGGATCCTCGCGCCCCTCACCCCTGAGAAGCCGCAGATCACGCGCGCCAACGATCTGATCACCCTCCATACCCCAAAACTCTCACTTCAAATCGACCTCAAAGCCGGCCTGCTCCGTTTCCTGGATCCAACCGGCAAAACACTCCTGCAAGAATCCCCTCGCGTCCCCCGACGATACACAGCAGGCATCGTCAATGGAGAGCGCGTCTACCAGGTCGAGCAGCGCTTCTTCCCCGACGGCCTCGAAGGCATCTACGGCCTCGGCCAACACCAGGGCGGCGCATTCGACCAACGCGGCACCGTGGTCGAGCTGGCCCAGGTCAACAGCAATGTCTCCATCCCGTTCTTCGTGTCCACGCTCGGCTACGCGGTCCTGTGGAACACCGCCTCTCACTCCGTGTTCGACAACCGTTTCCCCACGGAGCTGAAACTCACCGCTCACGCGGCTGACGCCATCGACTACTACGTCTTCTACGGCCCTTCCATCGATCGCCTCATTCAACTCTATCGCGGCATGACAGGCCACGCCCCTCTCTACGGTCGCTGGGCCTACGGCTTCATCCAATCAAAGGATCGTTACCGCTCCGCCAAGGACCTCCTCGACGTCGCCGCCGAATACCGCGAGCACCAGGTGCCTCTCGACTTCATCGTCCAGGACTGGTTCTGGTGGAAGCAACAAGGTGATCCGCAATACACGGACAGCTACCTGGAGCCCTACCCGGACGTGTCGAAAGCGCTGCAAACCCTGCACGACGAGCACATCCACGCCATGATCTCGGTCTGGGCCAAGCTCGATCCGCGCTCCCACAACTACCAGGACATGAAACGACTGGGATTACTCGTCCCGGGCACCGACATCTACGACGCCACCAACCCCGCCGCACGCGAGTACTATTGGAAGAACCTCGTCGGAATCAAATTCGCGGAAGGCTGGGACGCCTTCTGGCTCGACAGCAGCGAGCCGGAAATTTTCAACGGCCAAAGTGACGCCGTACTGGATTTCCAACAACTCTCCATCGGCAACGGCGCCCGATACACGAACGTGTTCCCCCTCATGCATTGCGGTGGCGTCCACGATCACTGGCGCAAGACCACCGACCGCAAACGCGTTTTCATCCTCACACGCTCCGGCTTCCTCGGCCAGCAACGCTACGCGACCACAGTCTGGTCCGGCGACATCATCGGCACTTGGGAAGTCTTCAAGCGCCAGATCGTCGCGGGCCTGAACTTCCAGATGTCAGGCCTGCCCTATTGGACCACCGACATCGCCGGCTACGGCTGGCCCTACGAGCGCGACACGCGCGACCCTGACTACCAGGAACTTTACGTGCGTTGGTTCCAGTACGGAGTCTTTTGCGCCATTCTCCGCACCCACGGCCACCGCAAAAACGACACGAACGAGTTGTTCAGCTACGGCCCGCAGCTCCCGATACTCATCGACTACGACAAGCTCCGCTATCGCCTGCTCCCCTACATCTACTCACTGGCGTGGCGGGTCACGAACGAGGACTACACCCTCCAACGCGGCCTCCCCATGGACTGGCCCGCGGACCCCCGAGTGCGCGACATCGGGGACCAGTTCATGTTCGGCCCCGCCCTGCTCGTCGCACCTGTCACGGAACCCGGCGCCAAACAGCGCGAGGTCTACTTGCCGCAAGCCCCGGCCTGGTACGATTTCTGGACCGGAGCTCGCCTCGAAAGCAACACCATCGAGGCCGCCGCACCCCTGGACCGCATTCCAGTCTACGTCCGCGCAGGCTCCATCCTGCCCCTCGGCCCGATCGTACAAAACACCGCTGCTCAGCCTGACACCCTGGAAATCCGCGTCTACCCCGGCGCCGACGCCACCTTCGAATGGTACTCGGACGCGGGCGACACCTACGACTATGAAAAGGGACAACGAAGAACAGTCCCCTTGCGCTGGGAGGATGCCACTCGAGCTCTCGTGATCGGCGACGCCGTCGGCAAATACCCGGGCATGCCCGAGCGCGTCCACATCCGCCTGTTCGTCGTCCGCGAAGGCCACGGCGTCGGCATCGAGGTCGCAGCAGACCCCGACGGCGAAGTCCTGTATCAAGGCAAGTCAACCCACATCAAAGCCCACTGACCCCCATGCCGCAAACAAACTCTCTTGCATCCGCGCTCCTCGGGCTCCTGCTGACCAGCATCAGCCTCACCCCAACCGCTTCAGCAAAAGACCCCGCCCCCGCCTCAACGCCACCGATGGGCTGGAACAGCTGGGACGCCTACGGCCTCACTATCAACGAGACCGACTTCAAAGCCAACGCGGAGCAATTGGCTCGCCTGCGCCCCTATGGCTGGCATTACGCCGTGATCGACGAAGGCTGGTACATGCGCAACCCCTTCGCAGATAAGCTGCAAAACCGCCAATACGTCCTGGACGAGCACGGCCTGTTGGTTCCCGCCCCCACCCGTTTCCCATCCGCCACCAACGGCCGCGGCTTCGAGACCCTGGCGAAGGGGGTCCACGCACGAGGCCTGAAGTTCGGCCTCCACATCGTCCGGGGCATTCCCAAAGACGCGGTGACCCGCAACACACCCATCGCCAACTCCTCCTTCCACGCCGAAGATGCCGCCGACACC
>Ga0105240_10006306_pt1 | contig 17449 bp, 12 predicted proteins | sample KBSC54metaG_FD_80426 | JGI IMG/M metagenome (GOLD analysis project Ga0105240, IMG submission 80426) | Corn rhizosphere microbial communities from Kellogg Biological Station, Michigan, USA - KBS C5-4 metaG | ecosystem: Host-associated > Plants > Roots > Rhizosphere > Soil | place: Michigan, USA...
GCTTGGTGAATACATGCATCGCAACTATCACGGGCGCTACCACTCAAAGGCGCAAAACCTGCGCGTGCTGTTGCGCCGCGCCTATGACGAAGCGTTGCAGCGGTTCGACGCGCTGGCGATGCCGACCATCCCGTTCACGGCAACGACGATTCCGCCTCCCGATGCGCCGCTTAACACCGTGATCGATACCGCGCTCAACATGCAGGCCAACACCTGCTCCTTCGATGTTTCCGGTCATCCTGCCTTCACCGTGCCATGTGGGCGTGTCAACGGACTTCCGGTCGGCCTGATGCTGGTTGGGCGGCATTTCGAGGATGCCACGCTGATCCGCTTGGCCTCGGCCATCGAAGCGGCCGGCGACTGGAAGGCCAACTAGAACACCAAGCATGATCCTTGCATCTCGATCGAGGTAACCCGCGATGACCGGCGATCTCTGGCAAAGCAGTTCCATCATGGCCAAGCGCGCTGTTGCCAGGGGTAAACCCCGGCGACGCCACGAACTTTCGATCACAGCGCAAGGCGCATTCCATTACGTCTACGGACCCTATGCCAAGCCGGTGCTGACCGTCGATCCCGGGGACGTGGTCGTGGTCGAGACGGAAGATGCCTTCGGCGGGGTGATCACGAGCGAGCAGGATAGCCCGACAGCAAAACTGAAATTTCCTTATCTCAATCCGCAATGCGGGCCGATCGCGGTGAGGGGGGTCAGCAAGGGTGATTGCCTTGCGGTCCATATCCACGCGGTCGAGACCCGGGGCGAGCAGCCTGCCGGCACCACCTGCATCATTCCGGAGTTCGGCGGGCTGGTCGGTACGGCGGCGACCGCGATGCTCAATCCGCCTCTGCCGGAGCGAGTGAGGAAAGTCCATGTCGACAAGAATGGCGTGCGCTGGAACGACAAGATCACGCTGCCCTATCAGCCCTTCATCGGCACCATCGGAATCTCGCCGGAGATCGAGGCTATCTCGTCGCTACAGCCGGATTATCACGGCGGGAACATGGACCTGCCCGACGTTGCGCCAGGTGCCATCCTTTATTTCCCGGTCCATGTCGACGGCGGTCTGCTCTATGTCGGCGATTGCCATGCCGCGCAGGGCGATGGTGAGCTCTCCGGCGTTGCAATCGAACAACGCGCCACCGTGACCCTGCAGGTCGATGTCATCAAGGGATGGAGCTTCGCGTGGCCTCGCCTTGAGACCGAGAATTTTCTGATGACGATCGGCAGCGCCCGGCCGCTGGAAGATGCAGCGCGCATCGCCTACCGCGAGCTGGTGCGCTGGATGAGCACAGAATACGGATTCGACGAGATCGACGCCTACATGCTGCTCAGCCAGGCTGGGCGCATCCGGCTCGGCAACATGGTCGATCCGAAATACACGATCGGTGCATCGATCTTGAAGAAATACCTGGTCTGACGAGTCTGGAAAAAGGGAGTGGGGTCAATGAGCATCAATCGTAGGACGTTCTTGCAGAGTAGTGTGGCGGCCCTCGCAGCCGGCGTGTTCTCGTCCGAGGCCCTTGCGGAAGATGCAATCAACGTCGCCGGCATTCATGATCTGTCCGGCGGGCTGGACATTTACGGCAAGCCGATGGTCGATGCACTGACATTGGCCGTCGAGGAGGCCAATGCCGCGGGCGGGCTGCTCGGACGCCAACTCAAGCTGATCAATTACGACCCGCAATCGAACATGCAGCTCTACACCCAGTTCGCCCAGCAGGCCGCACTGAAGGACAAGGTAGCTGTCGTTCATGGCGGTATTACCTCGGCTTCGCGCGAGGTCATTCGTCCGGTGCTCGACCGCTTCAAGACGCTCTATTTCTACAACACGCAATACGAAGGCGGCGTCTGCGACCGTGACAATTTCGACACCGGCGTGACCCCGGCGCAGACGGTCGAGAAGCTCGTGCCCTATGCCATGAAGAAATGGGGCAAGAAGGTTTACGTCATCGCGGCGGACTACAACTACGGCCAGATCACGTCGCAATGGGTGAAGAAATACGTGCTCGAAAACGGCGGCGAAGTGCCCTCGATCGACTTCTTCCCGCTCGACGTCACCAATTTCGGCCCGACCATTTCGAAGATCCAGGCCGCAAAGCCCGATTTCGTCTGGTCTGCGCTGGTTGGCGGTGCGCACATCTCGTTCTACCGTCAATGGGCCGCCGCGGGCATGCGCACAAGCATTCCGATGGCATCGACGACCTTTGCCGTCGGCAACGAGCATATCGTGCTCTCGCCCGAAGAATGCAACGGCATGCTGATTTGCTACAACTATTTCCAGGATCTGAAGAACCCGGTCAACCAAGCCTTCGTCGCGAGCTTCCACAAACGCTTCGGCGCCGACTATCCCAACATCACCGAACTCGCAATGGGCACCTATCAGGGCTTCCGCCTGTGGGCCGAGGCGGTGAAGAAGGCAGGCAGCGTCGACCGAATGAAGGTGATCGAGGCGCTCGAGACCGGGATCAGCATCGATGCCCCCTCGGGCAAGGTCACCATCGATCCACCCACACATCATTGCGTGCTCGACGTCCACATCGCCGAGGTCAGCGACAAGAGGCTGAAGGTGCTCGAGGATTTTGCACAGCAGAAGCCGACGGATACTGCGGCGGTCTGTAATCTGATCAAGAACCCAAATGACAATCAGCAGTATGTGATCAAGATCTGAGAACGGACGACGGCCCTCATGCAGACCGGGCAATAGGAAAGGTGAACGTGGATCTCGTTGCTCTCCTGGCAGTCCAGGTCCTTTACGCGATCGCAAGCCTGGCACTGATCAGCGTCGGGCTCGCGATCATCTTCGGCATGATGCGGGTGATCAATCTCGCCCATGGCGAATTCCTGATGCTCGGCGGCTATGCAGCCATTGTTGCGACTTCGCACGGCGTCAGCATCTGGCTGTCGATGCTGGTGGTGGCGCCGATCGTTGTCGGTATCATCGGAGTGATCGTGGAGCGGACCATCATCCGCTTTCTTTATGGCCGCATGATCGACACCATGCTCGCGACCTGGGGGCTCAGTCTCTTCCTGGTCGGGCTTACGACGGCGATCTTCGGCAACACCACGGTTGGCATCTCGGCGCCGCTCGGCAGCATCCAGATCGGCGCCTATCGCACCTCGGCCTACACGCTGTTCGTGATTGCGGTGGCCGCGGTCGTGCTGGGTGCGATCTTCGCCGTGATGCGCTGGACCCGCCTCGGCCTGATCGCGCGCGGCACGATGCAGAACGCCAACATGGCAGCAGCGCTCGGCGTCAACCCGCCACGCGTCTACGCCGTCACTTTCGGCGTCGGGGCGGCGCTCTCGGGTCTTGCCGGCGCGGTGCTTGCGCCCGTATCGGGCGTGTTTCCGACCATCGGTGTCGCTTATGTCGCAAAGTCATTCATCACCGTGATCGGAGGCGGCGCAGCCATTTTGAGTGGCACAGTGTCCGCTTCCGCCTTGTTTGGCACGATCAACCAGATCGCGACTTTCCTCACCACGCCGGTGTTCGGCGAGGTCGCCCTGCTCGCCGCCGCGATTGTCCTGATCCGCCTCTTGCCGCAGGGCATCACGGGCCGCTTCTTCAGGAGAGGCCTGTGAGCGCCCGTAGTCTCAACGTTCTTGGCCTCATCCTGGTCGGTATCGTCGGCCTGGCCTTCATGTTTCTCACGCCGCGTATCGCCGAGCTCGACACCGTGCTCAATCTCACTGTCTACATGACCATGGCGATCCTAGCGCTAAGCCTCGCCTTGATCTGGGGCTATGGCGGCATTCTCTGCTTCGGCCAGTCAGCCTTCTTTGGGCTCGGTGCCTATGCCTATGCGATCGCGATGTTCAATATCGGCGAGAGCACGCTGCCCTTTCTCCTCGCCATTGTCCTGCCGGCCGCGTTCGCCGCATTGCTCGGCTATTTCATGTTCTACGGTCGGATCAGCGACGTCTATCTCGGCGTCATCACGCTGACGGTGACGTTGATTCTGTTCAATTCGGTAAACTCGACGGCGGGCCCGGAATTTCACATCGGCGCCGCACGGCTGGGCGGCTTCAATGGCATTCCCGGCATTCCTCCGCTTAATTGGCCGTTCAACAAGGATGCGCCGATCGACCTGGAAGGAATGTTCTATCTCTCGACTGCTTCCCTGCTGCTGACCTATTTCGGATTGCGACTGTTGTTGGCGAGCCAGTTCGGCCGGGTCATGGTCGGCATCCGGGAAAACGAGCGCCGCGCGGAGCTGCTTGGTTATGATCCGCGCGCTTATAAGCTTGCCACCTTTACCATCGGCGGTGCGCTCGCCGGTTTTGCCGGCTGCCTGTTCGCGAATTGGGGAAGTTTTGTCAGCCCGACTATCTTCGGGCTGGCGCAATCGGCACAGATAATCATTTGGGTCATTGTGGGCGGACGCGGCACGCTGATCGGCCCCGTCATCGGCTGCATCGGCATTCAATGGCTGAGCGCTGCATTGGGTGCGAACCAGCCGAGCGGCGGCTTGGACTGGTGGTCAAAGATCTTTGCCAATGCGCCGCTGATCCTCGGGATCATCCTGATCGCATTCGTGCTGCTGGTTCCAAAGGGCCTGGTGCCGACGCTCGCCGATATCGCTGTCTCCCTGCGTCGGCGCCGGCAGCGCGGGCGGCCTGGCCTTTCAGCGCAGCAGGCGGAGTAGGGGAATGGCCGCACCGCTGCTTCAAACCCGCGATCTTTCCGTGCACTTTGGTGGTGTCAAGGCCGTCAACGATGTCAACTTCACGCTGGCCGAAGGCGAGCTGCGCTGTCTGATCGGTCCTAACGGCGCCGGCAAGAGCACGTTCTTTAAGATGCTGACAGGCCAGCTCGAGCCGAGCCATGGAGAGGTGCTGTTTCGGGGGTATGATATTTCCCGAGCGCATGCCCATCAGATTGCCCGCCTCGGCATCGGCATCAAGACCCAGGTGCCCAGCGTGTTCGACGGCTTGAGCGTGCGCGAAAATATCCATCTCGCGGCGAGTCGTATCCATTCTCGCGGGCGCGTCAGAGGTCTGGTCGACGAGATGCTGGAGCGTATCGGCCTGGCGCATGTGGCTGATCGCATGGTGGGCCAGCTCGCACATGGCCAGCGGCAATGGGTCGAGCTGGGGCTGGTCCTGTCGACCGATCCGCAACTGATCCTGCTTGACGAGCCGGCGGCCGGCATGACGCATGAGGAAGTCCACAAGACCGCCGAGCTCGTGCGCGAGATCAACCGCACCAGGGCGCTGATCGTGGTCGAGCACGATATGCAGTTTATCCGCATGATCGCCACGCAGGTGACCGTCTTCAACCGCGGCAGTATTCTTGTGGAGGATGCCGTGGAAAATATCCTGCGCAATCCGTTGGTGCGCGACATTTATCTCGGCAAGCAGGCGGCCGCATGATGCTGAACGTACAAGGATTACGCACTGGCTATGGCCGCATTCCGATTCTCAACGGGGTCGGGTTTTCGGTCGGTGAGGGCGAGTTCGTCGGCATCCTTGGCCACAACGGTATGGGAAAGACCACGCTGTTGCGTGCCCTGATGGGCTTTCTGCCGGCCAGCAGCGGACGCGTGCAGTTCGCCGGCCAGGACGTGACCGCGCTTGAGCCCTATCGGCGCGCGCGGCTCGGACTCGGCTATGTGCCGCAGGGGAGGGAGATTTTCCCCGGCCTTTCGGCTTACGACAATCTGCGCATGGGCTGTAGTAAGCAGCCGGACGACGATGAGAAGGAAACCATCGCCACTGTTCTGGCGGAGTTCCCGCGTCTCAATACCTTGCTCGATCGCCCTGGGAGCGCACTCTCGGGCGGCGAGCAGCAGTTGCTTGCGATTGCACGGTGCCTGTGCAGCAAGCCGCGCCTGGTCCTGCTCGACGAGCCGACCGAAGGTATCCAGCCGTCGATCATCGACGAGATCGCCGAGACGCTGCAGCGGCTGCGCGACAACTCCGGGCTGACCATGATCCTGGTCGAGCAGAACCTCGACTTCATCTCAGCGCTGTCGCAACGGATCCTGGTTATTCAGAAAGGTACGATCACTCAGGAAGTAAAGCCCGACGATCTGCACAACGCGAGCCTTGTTGGGGAGTTCATCGGAATCACGGCTTAACTTCGATCAAGCGAAAAACGACCATAGGGAGGACCAAGATGTCGGTTAGACGCCCCACACTCGATCAGCTCCGCTCGGTTGCCGAGGATCTCGGCATGCACATGAGCGACGCCGAACTCAAATCCTACGATGGCCTGATGCAGGCGAACTACGCGGCCTATGATGCCGTCGATGCGATGCCCGATTACGTGCCTGCCGTAAAATATGCACGCACGCCCGGCTATCGGCCCGAGGGCGAGGAAAACAAGCACAACGCCTGGTACATCAAGACAGAGGTCAAGGGCGCGTCCGGCGGCAAGCTCGCCGGCAAGAAGATCGCGTTGAAGGACAATATCAGCCTGGCCGGCGTGCCGATGATGAACGGCGCCTCGACACTGGAGGGCTATACGCCTGACACCGACGCCACCATCGTCACGCGCATGCTCGATGCCGGCGGCACCATTGTCGGCAAGGTGCATTGCGAATATTTCTGCTTTTCCGGCGGCAGCCACACCTGCGCCGCAGGAGCGGTCCATAATCCACACAAGATGGGTTACTCCGCCGGCGGCTCGTCCTCGGGCAGTGCTGTGGTGGTGGCAACCGGCGAAGCCGACATGGCGATCGGCGGCGATCAGGGTGGATCGATCAGGATCCCGGCTTCCTTCAGCGGAATTTACGGGATGAAGCCGACCTACGGTCTCGTGCCCTACACCGGCGTGATGCCGATTGAGCTGACGCTCGATCATACCGGGCCGATGACGCGCACGGTGCGCGACAATGCGCTGCTCCTGGAAGTGCTGGCAGGACCGGACGGCCTGGATCCGCGCCAGGGTGCGCCGAAAGTGGCGAACTATACCGAAGCACTCGGTGGCGGCGCCAAGGGTTTGCGGATCGGCGTCGTCAGGGAAGGATTTGGACAGGCCAGCTCGGAGTCCGATGTCGATGCCAAGGTCAAGGCCGGCGCGGAGCTGTTCAGGAAGCTCGGCGCCACCGTCGATGAAATCTCCTTGCCGATCCATCTCGCAGCTCCTGCGATCTGGTTGCCGATCGCGGCCGAAGGTGCCACCGAGTTCATGATGAAGGGCAACGGCATGGGCACCAATTGGCGCGGACTCTACAACACCACGCTGCTGGACGCGCATTCCGCCTGGAGGCATCGCGCCGACGAACTCTCCGACAGCCTCAAGATCACGATGCTGCTCGGCCATTATTTCACCAAGCACTATCGCGGCCATTTTTACGCCAAGGCGCAGAATCTGAACCGCAAGCTACGCGCCGCTTATGATTCGGCTTTGGCGAGCTACGATCTCCTGCTGATGCCGACCTTGCCGATGAAGGCGACACCGTTGCCCCCGCCCGACGCGTCGCGGGAACTCTACATCCAGCGCGCTTTCGAGATGGTTCCAAACACCGCCCCCTTCAACGCCAGCGGCCATCCGGCGATGAGCCTGCCGTGTGGCATGGGCAACGGACTGCCGATCGGCCTGATGTTGATCGGCAAGTATTACGACGAGCCGACGATCTACCGCGCCGCCGCGGCGTTCGAGGGGGCGGGCGACTGGACCAAAATGTAGCGCAGCACGCGGCCGGCTGTTGCAAGAGCCGGCCGCCATATTCTGACGGAGGCGGTCATGGACCTCGGATTGAAGGGAAAGAATGTCCTCATCACGGGCGGCAGCAAGGGCATCGGACTTGCGGTCGCGAAGCTCTTTGCCGACGAAGGCGCCAATGTCGCCATTTGCGCGCGCAACGCCGACGCTGTCGGAAAGGCTGTCAAAGCCTTGTCGGCCAAGGGCGTCAAGGCGTGGGGACGGGCGGTCGACGTGGCTGCTCCCGCTGCCTTGAAGGCCTGGATCGAAGGTGCGGCCGCCGAGTTAGGCGGGATCGACACCATCGTCTGCAATGTCAGCGCGCTCGCAGTTGGCGATACACCGGAAACCTGGGAAAAATCGTTCCGGACCGACATGATGCATACGGTGAACTCTGTTGCGGCGGCCAAACCCTATCTGGAGAAATCCGGATCGGCCTCGATCATCATCGTCTCCAGCGTCTCCGGCTTCGAGGTCGATTTCGCTGCCGGCTCCTATGGCGCGATCAAGGCAGCGCTGATTCATTATTCCAAGGGACTGAGCAGCCAGTTGGTCGCGAAGGGGATTCGCGTCAATGTGGTCTCGCCTGGGAACACCTATTTCGAAGGCGGAATCTGGCACAACATCGAACAAGGCAACCCCGATCTGTACAAGACGGCGATGTCGCTCAACCCGACGGGCCGGATGGGCACAGCCGAGGAGGTGGCTGCAGGTGTCGTATTTCTTGCAAGTCCCATGGCAAGCCGCGTGTCCGGCACCAATCTCGTTATAGACGGTGCCCTGACAAAGGCCGTTTAGCAGCTAAAAAAGGCGATATCCTCGCCGAGCAGTTGCAAGCGCACTTCGTCAACCCGGCCTCGACGATGCTTCTTCGGCCTCGGAGCAACTCGTTGTAAGGGCCCCTGTGCGCGGTGCGTGGCTTGTGGCGCGAACCGGACCATCCTGCTTTAGTTCAATTTAGCTGATAATGGATTGGACCCAGAGTTCTATGGCGAATATGAGTAAGCCTCCTGAAGCGAATCGGGCCGCCTAAAGTTGACGCACGCGCGATCGGAATTTCTGAGGGCGATGCAGATAGGCGGGTGCTGAGGAGCTTGTCGGAGGTCGAAAGCGTCGCTGTTTCACCGCGCATTCGTACCGCTCCGTTGATGCAATCGAGAACGAAGAACTCAGGCAGCGTGTGTCGGTAGTGCTCCGCGCTACCGCGGGCTACGTTCTTCTGCGTGATATGCGCAAGGTCACCGCCGCGCAGAAGGAGACATTGATGCCGATCCAAGGCAAAAAGCGCACCAAGATTACGAAATTGTAGTCAGATCGTCGGCTCGTAGCCGACTCTGCTCTCGAAGCGACGATGGATATCACGTGAGGAAGACTAAAAAAGCTCGCACCGCAGCCGGTGCGATGAAGAAAAGCAAGAGTTCACCGCGCTCCACGATCTCCTCTTCCTCGCCGCTCGGCATGCTGGCGCTGCATCTGCTGGAACAGTGGAGGCTGTCGGGCCGCGACGGCATCGTATTTCTTTCCGAGGACGAGAACAGAGCGGAGCGGCTGGGAAGTGTGCTCTATTCGCTGGCACCCTCGCTCGACGTGCTGGTGTTTCCGCGGCTGAACACCTTGCCGTTTGATGGACTGGAGCCGTCCCGGGAGATCGCCGGCAGACGGACCACGGTATTGCGGCGTCTCGCCAAGATGAAGAAGCCCGCGTTCCTGGTATCGACGGCTGAGGCGATCATGGAGCGGCTGCCATTGCCAACGAGCTGGCTGCGGCACAGCATAAGCCTGAAGGTGGGAGCGCCGTATACCGAGCATGATCTCCAGAACCGGCTGGAGGCTCTGGGATACGATCTCGATGAAGAGGCGGAATATCCGGGTACGGCACTCTTTCACGGCAAGACTTTCGAGATATTTCCTGCGGGTGCGCTTGGCCCGTTCAGAATCGAGCATTCCGGCGGAGCGATTCACAGAATCGTCGCTGTCGACCCAGGAGAGCACGACGTTGTGTTCGAGGCTGAGGAGCTGCTTATCGATCCGATGTCCGAGCGACTTGCATTGGGAGGTAAGCAGCGGGCGACGCTGTCGGACTACTGCGATCGAGCGCGATGGATCGCAGATGCAGGAGTTCCGGGCCATGCCGAGAGTTGGCTGAGCACGATTGAGGAGGCGGCTGGTCGCAGGGAAGCAGAGCGCGAGTATCTGGGGCGAGGGGACTGGAAGAGGCTTGCGAAACGCGTGAGCGTGCTGCCTCGCAATGCGGGTTTTAGGGCCACGCCCGACTTCTCGAAGATCGCGTCGCCCAAGAAGGCTCTTCGCGCGTTCGTCGCCGAAACGCAACGCGCCGGATCGCGGCTACTCTTCGTCGCGGCGGTCGAGGACGATCTGCGCTTGATGGAGCGCATGAGCGGGATCAAGGCTGAGCGTTTCTCCGACTGGGACGAGGCTACGGAAGGCCGAAGTCGTGAGGGGGCGGTCTTGGCCGATTTCGATGCGGGCTTCGTCGGCGCTGGCCGGAAGCCGCTCGTAGTTGTGACGGCGTCCGACGTGCTCGGCAGCAGAGCCCATCACCCGCAGCCGATGGCCAGAGCCTGGACTGCGGCATTCGATCACCCGGATGTGCCAGAGCCGGGCACCGTCGTCGTTCATCTCCAGCGAGGGCTGGCTTTGTTGGACGGCTTGCAGGTCCTCAACGTGGAGCGAGGGGCATCTCGCGAGGTGATCAGGCTCGAGTTCGCGGAGGGCGATGCCGTTCTCGTTTCCCCTGCCGATCTCGCCTTGATCTGGCCGTACGCGGCGGAGCTTGGCAAACTGACGTTGGACAAGGCGGATGGAAGCACGTGGTGGGGGCGACGTGGCGAGGCCGAGCGCGAAATCCAAGCCGCGGCCAAGGAGCTTGCCAAACATATCGCCCAGCGGCGTCGCCGTCGCGCTCCCAAGCTCGTCGCTCCAGGGCCGGCCTACGAAAGATTCGTCGCGCGCTTTCCGTATTTCGCGACAGTCGATCAGGCGCGGGCCACGCGGGACGTCCTGGACGATCTGGCGTCGGGTCATCCCATGGATCGCGTCATCTGCGGCGATGTCGGCTTCGGCAAGACCGAGGTTGCCTTGCGGGCAGCCGCGGCGGTTGCGCTATCGGGCAAGCAGGTCGCGATCGCGGTGCCGACAACCGTCTTGGCAAGGCAGCACGTCGCGACGTTCCGCAAACGGTTCGGTCCACTCGGTATCGAGGTGGGAAGCCTGTCGCGGGCCACATCGGCTGCGGAGATCAGGGAAACGAAGGAAGGCCTGCGTCGCGGGCGAATGAAGATCGTGATCGGCACACAGGCGCTCGCCTCGAAGGACGTGAAGTTCGCCGACCTTGGGCTCGTCATCATCGACGAGGAACAGCACTTTGGCGCGGCGGAGAAGGCGAAGCTTTCGAGCCTGGCGAAGAGCGCTCACGCGCTTTGGATGAGCGCCACGCCGATACCGCGCACCTTGGCTGCAGGTCTTGCCGGCTTCAGGGACCTCAGCGTTATCGCGACACCGCCCGTTCATCGATTGCCGGTCGTCACGCAAGTCGCACCGCTATCGGACGCTGCCATCGCCGCGGCGTTGCTGCGCGAGCAGAGGCGTCGCGGACAGAGCTTCCTGATTTGTCCGCGCATTCAAGACCTGGACCCGATGTTGGCGCGGGTCCAGTCGGCGGCTCCGGATCTGCGCATCGTCTGTCTTCACGGCAAGCTGCCCGCCGATGAGATCGACGACCGAATGATGAGCTTCGTCGAAGGCGAGGCGGACGTTCTCCTTGCGACCAATATCGTGGAGAGCGGCCTCGATATTCCCCGAGCGAACACCATAGTGGTTTGCTGGCCCGAAAGGTTCGGTCTGGCGCAACTCCATCAGCTTCGGGGCCGGGTAGGACGAGGCGGAACGCGCGCCTTCGCGTACCTGTTGACGGAAACGCATTCAGAACAATCCGAAAAGCGTCTGGCCGTACTGGAGGAGTTCAGCAGGCCGGGCGCGGGGTTTGCCATCAGCGAGCGAGATCTCGACCTTAGAGGAGCGGGTGACCTCTTCTCGGAGCGGCAGTCCGGCCATGTGCAGGTCTTCGGACCAGTGCTGTATAGTCATCTTTTGAAACTTGCGTCCGAGAAGACCAACGACAGGGCAGCCGATCTTTGGGTCCCCGATCTGAATCTGCCGCTCGCGGATATGCTGCCTGTGAACTACGTGCAGTCGGAAGCGGTCAGGCTTGAAATCTACGGTCGCGTCGCGAGGTGTCGGACCGAAGACGACCTGGAGGATCTGGAAGAGGAAACCGCGCGTCGTTTCGGCAGGCTGCCGCCGGTGGCGTGTGACTTCTTTGCGATGGCGAAGCTCAGGCTTGATTGCAAGCGGCGGGGTATCGTGAGACTGGACGTCGGACCGGAGGCCGTGGCGGCGACGTTCCTGCCCGGCCGGCTGCGTAAATCCAAGTCAAAATCGCTCGAGCGCGATGGCGATCGGGTAGTCTACGTAAGCAAGGGGCATGAAATGCCGTTCGAACAGGTCGAGGAATTCCTGGAGAGCCTGGATGAGTAGGAGCGCGCTCTCGGCATCTGCTTGGCTCAAACCTGCTTAAATTGGTCCACGACAGTCAGCCCGCCTGCGCTCGTCCTGTCGCAGTCAAGATGACGCCTGCCGGATCATTGCCCCTACCGCATGCGATAGGATCATCGGGGTGGCCGCCGCGCTGAGCCCCGAAGCAGCGATGCAGGGCAATGCCTCTGCGTCTGTACCAGGAGAGATGCATGTTATGCGGAGCGTGCGCATAGGTTGTCGTGTGCGATGGGTCCGAAATCCCCATTTTCGTTTCCAATCGGCACCTATATGACCACAGAAGAAGCCGCTGCCGCGGCTTGGTCGAGCCAAATTCCAATCACATAAAGGATCGAGCGGAGGCTGATTGACACCTTCATTCTCCAAAGTTATGTATAGACATATTATCGGAGGATGGGCATGCCGCCAATCTACATCACCTACCTCAACCGACTCGACATCGAAGAGCTGAAGATCACCAACGACGAAATCCTATCGGCGATCGAAACGAGCCTGGCAGCCCAGGGCAGGGGCGATACCGTCATCGAACCACGGGTCCATCTCGAACCCGGCGCTGCCAACGGCCATTTCAACGTGCTGCGCGGGGCGATCAAGCCGCCGATCGACAGGGCCGGTGTCAAGATCGTTGGCGACTTCGTCGACAATTACAAGCTTGGCCTGCATTCGGAGCTTGGCATCCTGGCTCTATTCGATCCCCGGACCGGCGCGCCGAAAGCAATCATGGACGCGAGCGGCATTACCGATATGCGGACGGGGGCGGTCACGGCGATCGGTGCCAAATATCTGGCGCGCAAGGGCTCGAAGGTGCTTGGACACGTCGGCGCGCGCGGGACCGCCTATTGGAATGTGCGGCTGCTCGATGATCTCTTCGATTTCGATGAGATCCGGGTTCATTCGCGCCGCGAGGAGAGCCGAAGCAGCTTTGCCGATCGCCTGAGCCGGGATCTCGGCAAGAAAGTGGTGGCGACGGCAGACTGGCAGTCGTGCATCGAGGGCGCCGACATCGTGGTCGAGGCTTCCCGGCTCGACAAGCCGACGCCGATGCTGAAGACCGAATGGATCAGGAAGGGCGCGTTCGTCGTCCCGTATGGCACGATGAGCGCGATTGAGCTTTCGCTGACTGACATCATGAGCAAACTGGTGGTGGACGATTGGGGCCAGTGCAAGAGCGGCAAATTCGGCAGCCTTCGCGCCCATGTCGAGACGGGCAAGCTCTCCGAGAAGACCCTGCACGCGGAACTCGGACAGATTGTCGCCGGACTCAAGCCGGGGCGCGAAAGCGATGCCGAGACCAACCTACTCTGGCATCGCGGGCTGTCGCTGTCCGACATCGCGCTGGGCCATGCGATGCTGGAGAAGGCCGAGCGCATCGGCGTGGGGCAGCGCCTGCGCTTCGCCTGATCGGGAGGCCGAGGCCGACAGACATGCGCTACGTCGCCAATGCACGAATGTACTCGGTCAATTCAGAGGCGGCGGCCGCCTGGAAGGACCTGTTTGGCTGGCTCGCGCGTGAAAGCGGCGTAGATCTCGACGTTCTCGATCACGCCTTTCCGCTTCCCTTGGCGGACCTTTGGTCGCGCGCCGATCTCGGCTGCGCCTTCATGTGCGGATTCCCGTTCATGCTGGCAACGCATCGGCCGCGGCCAGTCGCGGCGCCCGTGCCGGCCAACGCTCCGATTGCCGGACGGCCGGTCTATGCCACCCGTCTGGTCGTTCGGGCGCAGTCGGATTTCCAAACGATCGAGGACACCTTTGGCGGGCGCCTCGGCTACACGGTCACGGATTCCCATTCCGGCTACAATGCGCTCAGGCATCATCTCCTGCCGTATTACCAGCAGCGCGGTGCAGAGCTCTTTCGCGAAAGGGTCGGGCCGCTCACGACCCCGCGGCGCGTGATCGAAGCGCTCGTTGCCGGTGACATCGATGTCGGGCCGCTCGACGGTTACGCGCTAGAGCTGATGCGATATTACCAGCCGGAATTGGGATCACGGATCCGGGTTGTCGCGACCACCGATCCCGCGCCGATCCCGTTTCTCGTCGCCTCGGCCAGTTGCCCCGACGAGATCGTTTGCCGGTTGCAGGCAAGGCTGGCAACCTTCGCCGACGAGCCGGCATGCGCAGGCTTGAGACGGCAGCTTCTTCTCGAAGCGTTCGCTCCTGTTGCGCTGGAAGATTACAGCCTGATGCTGCGCTGGGATTCCGAGGCGCGAGCGGCCGGATATCCTCAGCCCGCGTGATTGCGCGGTGGGCGCAACAGCACAAGATAGCAGTCGGCGGAACCCGCTGGCGCGATCGTGAGTGTGGCGTCATCCGCGCACGTCAGGATCGCAGTGTCTCCGTCGGCGAGGTCAATCTTGTCATGCGCGAAACTCAATTCGACCTTGCCGGCGCAGGCGACTGCCAGCGCGATCTCATTGCCGTCAAAATTGCAGCGTGCCTGTTCGCGGATGCGCTGCAGCCGGTGTTCGAAGCGTCCGCGCCTCGTCATGACATTCAGGTCGATGATTTCGCCGGCCAGGAGCCGCGCCGACGTCGGCATGTCGCCCGGAAAACGGATCGGCTCGGAGTTCTGGTCGAGCATGACCGGAGCAGCACCGCCGATCGCCAGCGACAATCCGTGTCCCTTGAGAATAGCAAGCGTGCGATCGATGTTGGCAAATTCGGAAAATGGTCCATCGGAGGCGACACGCGCCATGCTGACCCGCCAGTCGAAATCATCGAGCGACGCGCCCGGTGGCGCGACAGCGATCTCCGTCGTCGAGCCGCCGCCGTTCTTCCATGCCGTGGTCCGGCACTCGCCGGCTCGAACGATCTTTACCACGCGCTACCGTACGTCCAGGCTCGGGAGGTCGAGGTTGTTTTTCCGCGCGCAATCGATCGCAAGCTCGTAGCCGGCGTCGGCATGGCGCATCACGCCACTCGCCGGATCGTTCCACAGCACCCGCGCAATGCGTTGCGCCGCGGCTTGCGTGCCGTCGCAGACGATCACCATGCCGGCATGCTGCGAATAACCGATTCCGACGCCCCCGCCGTGATGCAGCGACACCCAGGTCGCGCCGCAGGCGCAATTCAACAGCGCGTTCAGCATCGGCCAGTCGGATACGGCATCCGAGCCGTCGCGCATGGCTTCGGTCTCTCGGTTGGGGGAGGCGACCGATCCGGAATCGAGATGGTCTCGGCCGATCACGATCGGCGCCTTCAATTCGCCGCGCGCAACCATCTCGTTAAAGGCAAGGCCGAGCCGGTGGCGGTCGCCAAGGCCAACCCAGCAGATGCGGGCCGGCAGGCCCTGAAAGGCGATGCGCTCACGCGCCATGTCGAGCCAATGATGCAGCGAGGCATCATTGGGCATCAGCTCCTTCACCTTCGCATCGGTGCGATAGATGTCCTCGGGATCGCCGGACAGTGCGGCCCAGCGGAAGGGGCCGATGCCGCGGCAGAACAGCGGGCGGATATAGGCCGGCACGAAGCCCGGAAAGTCGAAGGCGTCCTTGACGCCTTCCTCGAGTGCCATTTGGCGGATATTGTTGCCGTAATCGACGACGGGAATGCCCATGCGGTGGAAGTCGAGCATGGCACGGACATGTTCGGCCATTGAGGCGCGCGCGGCGCGATCAACGCCTTTCGGATCACTCTCCCGGCGCGACTGCCACTCGTTGATCGACCAGCCTTTTGGCAGGTAGCCGTTGACTGGGTCGTGCGCGGACGTCTGGTCGGTGACGGCATCGGGCTTCACTCTGCGCCTGACCAGTTCGGGGAAGATTTCGGCCGCGTTGCCGAGGAGGCCGACCGAGACGGGCTTATGCGTCTTTTTCGCCTCTTCGATGATCGCCAGCGCTTCGTCGAGATCCTTGGCCTGACGATCGAGATATCGTGTGCGCAAGCGCATCTCGATGCGAGATGGCTGGCATTCGACGGCAAGGCACGATGCGCCCGCCATCACGGCCGCGAGCGGCTGCGCGCCGCCCATGCCGCCGAGCCCAGCGGTGAGAATCCATTTGCCGGCAAGACTGCCGTCATAGTGCCGGCGTCCGAGTTCTGCGAAGGTCTCATAGGTGCCCTGAACGATGCCCTGGCTACCGATGTAGATCCACGAGCCCGCGGTCATCTGGCCGTACATCATCAACCCCTTGCGATCGAGCAGGTTGAAGTGCTCCCACGTCGCCCAGTGCGGCACCAGGTTGGAGTTGGCGATCAGGACGCGCGGCGCATCGGCATGGGTGCGGAAGACGCCGACCGGCTTGCCGGACTGTACCGCGAGCGTCTGATCACCCTCGAGACGGCGCAGCGTCGTGATGATCCGGTCGAAGCTTTCCCAGTCGCGCGCGGCACGCCCGATGCCGCCATAGACCACCAGCTCGCTGGGCTTCTCGGCGACATCAGGGTCGAGATTGTTCATCAGCATCCGCAGGGGCGCTTCCGTCAGCCAACTCTTCGCCGAAAGCTCGGGACCGCGGGGCGCGCGGACGACGCGTGCATTGTCGATACGTGTCATGGGAACACATCCAATGAAGAGAGCAGGTGGGTCATGTGATCCGGCCTCGCCAGACGCGCGCGTGCAACGGATTGAAACCGATCCGATAGACCAGCTCGGCGGGACGCTCGATGTCCCAGATCGCAAGGTCGCAATGCTTGCCCGCTTCGAGGCTTCCGGCTTCACCGAACAGGCCGAGCGCGCGGGCGGCCTCGCGGGTGACGGCAGCGAGGCATTCGTCGACGGTCAGGCGAAACAGCGTCGCGCCCATGTTCATGGTCAGCAGCAGCGAGGTCAGCGGCGAGGAGCCGGGATTGCTGTCGGTCGCGAGCGCGATCGGAACGCGATGCTTGCGCATCAATTCGATCGGCGGCGTCTGCTTTTCGCGCAGGAAATAGTAAGCGCCCGGCAGCACGACCGCCACCGTGCCTGCGCTCGCCATCGCCGCAACACCGCTCTCGTCGGCATATTCGAGATGGTCGGCCGACAATGCGTCGAATCGCGCGGCCAACGCCGCGCCGCCGAGATTCGAAAGTTGGTCGGCATGAATCTTGACGCGAAGATTGCATCCGCGTGCGCGAGCGAAGACCTGTGCGGTCTCCTGAGGCGAGAATGCGATCTTCTCGCAGAAGGCGTCGACGGCATCGACGAGGCCTTCACCTGCAAGCGCGGGGATCATCTCGCAGACCTCGGCGATGTAGGTTTTCGAGTCGCCAGCCCGTTCGGGCGGCAGGGCGTGAGCTCCAAGGAACGA
>Ga0105240_10006310_pt1 | contig 17447 bp, 10 predicted proteins | sample KBSC54metaG_FD_80426 | JGI IMG/M metagenome (GOLD analysis project Ga0105240, IMG submission 80426) | Corn rhizosphere microbial communities from Kellogg Biological Station, Michigan, USA - KBS C5-4 metaG | ecosystem: Host-associated > Plants > Roots > Rhizosphere > Soil | place: Michigan, USA...
ACGCCGTAGATGCCAATCGCCGAGAGCAGCAGCGCGACGACGCCGAAGGCGAGCGACAACAGCACGGGCGATCGCCGCGTCGTCAGCGACTTCTCCGTCCGCTCCTCCATCGTCTGCGTGTCGAAGACCGGCAGCTGCCGATCGATGCTGTTGATCGCCGAGCGGACGGAGTTGGAGAGCAGGATGGGGTCGCCGAGGGTCTTCAGCGCGAACGTGATCCCCGTCGACGTGTCCTGGTCCATTGGGAAATAGTACGCGCCCACCTGCTGCGCGCCGTCGACGAGTCCATGCAGCTTGACGTCGCGGATGACCCCGACGACCGTGATGAAGACCGTCTTGTCGGTGATTTCGAGAAGATTGTTGATGCTCGTCGGCTTGTAGAGGCGGTGCCCGATCGGATCTTGATTCGGCCAGAAATGCGCCGCGAGCTTCTCGTCGATGACCGCCACGTTCGGCGACGACGGCCCATCTGAGTCCTTGAAGAAGCGGCCCTTCACGAGCGAAACACCCATCGCTTCGAAGTAACCCGGCGTGACGTCAACCGACTGCGGCGATATGAGCGACTCGCCCGGCTTCATCTGATAGCCTTCCGCGAGGATTACGCTGTCGTTGTGCGATCCGCCAAACGGAATCGTGTTGGTCGCGCCTACGGCGCCAACGCCCGGGAGAGCGCGCAGGCGTCTCAGAGCCTCATTCATGAAATTCGTCAGGGCCGCGTCGTCCTTGTAGCGCGTCCGCGGGAGACTGATCGACGCCGTGAGCACGTGGTCGGGATTGAAGCCGGGATTGATGGCGAGCACGCGGCGGAAGCTCGTGAAGAGAAGCGCCGCTCCCACGAGCAGCACGAACGCGACGGCGACCTGCGCGACGACGGGCCCGCGCCGGAGTGTCCGGGCACCGACGCCGCTCGTGCCGCCGCGGCCCTCTTCGCGCAGCACCATCGTGAGGTTTGCAGGGAGCACGTTCGCCACGGGAATGAGGCCGAGTGCGGCGCCAAGCGCGAGCGCGATGCCGATTGTGTATGCGACGACAACGGGATCGAGCCGGATCTCGGAGCCGCGCGGAAGCTGGTCGATGTTCAGCGCGCCGAGCATCTGCAGCACGCCGTAGCCGACGAACAGGCCGACCGCCGCCGAGACGATCGCCAGCAGCATGCTTTCCGTGACGAGCTGTCGCGCGACGCGAAGCCGGCCTGCGCCGAGCGCCAGGCGCGTCGCGAGCTCCTTGAGCCGGACGCGCGACCGCGCCAGGACGAGGTTCGCCACGTTGACGCCCCCGATGAGCAGGACGAACAGCGCGCCGCCCCACATCAGATACAGCGTGCCTTTGATGTCGCGCACCAGGTTCTCCTGAAGACCCATCACGCGCGTATGAAACCCGGCGTTCAACAGGAGTTCCTTGTATTGAGGAAACCGGTCCAGGTTGCGGCGGTTGATGGCGTCGATCTCGGCTTGTGCCCGCTGAACGGTCATCCCCGACTTGAGGCGCGCGATGTACTGATAGCTGTTGTTGTGCCGCTGATCGTCGGCTTTCTGCTTCTCCGTGAACGCGAGTGGCCGCCAGAGCATGATCTTCGGGTCCAAGAACGAAAAGCCGCGCGGCATGACGCCGACGATGGTGTACGGCTGGCCATCGAGCTTGAGGTCGTGGCCGACCACCGACGGGTCGCCGCCAAATTGCGTCTGCCATAACGCGTAGCTCAACACGATCTTCTTTTCGTTGCCGATCTCGCCTTCGCTCTCCGTGAAGATGCGGCCCAGCTGGGGCGCGACCCGGACGAGCCGGAAAAACGAGGGCGTGACGTTCATCGCGCGAATCTGCGTCGGCGAGCCATTCTGATCGATGCCGACGTTGCGGCCGTTGAACAGCGCGTGTTCTTCGAATACGTCCGTGTCGTGCACGCGCTCGAAGTAATCGGGCACGCCCGCGCCGCCCTGGTCGGCGGCGCCGGCGCCCGGATACAGGTTCTCGATGAGGACGAGGCGGTCCGACTCCGGCACGGGCAGCGGCCGCAGCAATACGTTGTGGACGACCGAGAAAAGAGCCGTGTTCGCACCGATACACAGCGCCAGCGTGAGCACGGCTGTAATCGTAAACGCCGGATCCTTCCAGAGCAGCCGCGCGCCCACACGAAGATCGTTCAGCATGAAGGAGGTAGACGTGCGAAAGGTGCGCGAAGTTCGAAGTTCTGAGAGTGGAAACTATTCAGTTCGAAGCGCAACCGAAGGCTGAAGGCGCGCGGCCCGCCACGCCGGGATGAAATTCGCGAGGCTCGAGACGGCGACAAGCAGGACTCCGGCGGCGCCCCACGATACCGGATCGGCGAGCCCGACGCCGTACAGCACGCCGGTGATCATGCGCGCGCCCGCGGCTGCGGCGAAGGCGGCCAGCACCGCGCCGACTGCCACTCCGGCGCACATGACGCCGAGCCCGTGCCGCATCACCTGCGAGAGCACGTTCGACGGCCTGGCGCCGAGCGCCATCCGGATCCCGATCTCGCGCGTGCGGCGCGAAACCGAATACGCGATCACGCCGTAGAGCCCAATGGCTGCCAGCAGCATGGCAACGACGCCCACGACCGCGATGATCGTCGCGCCCACGCGTACCGGGAACAGCGTCGTCGCGAGCTCCGCTTCCATCGTCTGGTTCTCGACGAAGACGAGATTCGGCTCGAGCGCGAGAAGCTCACGGCGCATGTCGCGGAGCAGGGCGCCGGCGTCGCCGCGGGTGCGGGCGACGAAGAAGCTGTACGAATTCGGCTGCTGCGACCGCGCCATCTGAATGAACGGTGTCGGCGGCTCGCCGACCGCCGTAATCTTGTGGTCGGCCGAAACGCCGACGATCTCCGTTACGGGACCCTGAGCGTTCCGCGTGTGAAAGGTCTTCCCGATTGCGCTCTCGCCCGGCCAGTACTTCCGCGCCATCGTTTCGTTGACGATGGCGACGCGCTGCGTCTCGGGGCGATCGGCATCCGTGAAGTTGCGCCCCTGCACGATCGCGATGCCGATGGTCTGAAAGTACTCGGGCGAAACGCGCGTGACGTCGATGACATCGGGCGGCGAGGTCGCGTCGTGGCGGCCCGACACCCAGATTTCCCACCGGTTCGGATTCACCGAGAGCGGCACGCGTGTGGCGAGCGCCACCGATTCGACGCCCGCGATGCCGCGGATGCGAGCCGTAGCCTCATCGTAGAACTGCCGGCTTCGCTCGGGCGGGTAGCCGGCCATGCTCGTGTCGGTCGACAGGACCGCAAGATGTTCCGCCACGAAACCGAGGTTGGCGCGCTCGGAGGCCATCAAGCTGCGAGTGAGCAAGGCGGCGCTCACGAGCAGCACGGCCGTGATCGCGATCTGTCCGGCGACGAGCACGTCGCGTATCGTCCAGCGCTGTCCCGCCTGGACCGCGGCCTGCACCTCGCCGCGCATCTCCGCGGTCACATTCGGCTTCGATGCCTTGAACGCGGGCGCGAGCCCGGCGAGCACGCCGGCGATGACGGCGGCGCCCGTCGTGAACAGGAGCACGCGCGAGTCGATTCGCAGATCGAAGGCGAGCGGCACCGGCGTCGGCAGCGGCAGCGACATCACGACGCGCGTGAGCCACCACGCGAGCAGCACGCCGGCGGCGGCGCCGATGGCCGACATCACCAGGCTCTCGGTAATCAGCTGCCGCGCGAGCCGGCCGCGCGTTGCGCCGATCGCAAGGCGGATCCCGATTTCCTTCTGCCGGCCCGAGGCGCGCGCGAGCAGCATGCTCGCCACGTTCGCGCACGCGATGAGCAGCACGAGGCCGACGACCACCATCAGGCCGAGAGCCGCGGGTACGATGCCCGGATCGAGCGACGGGTGCAGGTGCACCTCGCTCGTCGGCTTGACCGCGATCTGACGGCCCGCATTCGTCGCCGGGTACGCCGTGTCGAGCCGCGACATGACGAGTTCGAGATTCGCGCGCGCCTGCTCGACTGTGCGGCCCGGCTTCAACCTGCCGCGCATGAAGAGCCAGCGATCGCCGCGCCGTTCGAGACGGGTGGCGCCGTTTGGCGACGGCACGACGTCATGCATGCCGAACGGCTCGACGCTCAGCGACGCGGAGACCGGTACCCAGAGGTCCGGCGACAGCACCGGCGTCATCCCGCTGAATCCTCGCGGCGTCACGCCGATGATGGTGTACACGTCCCCGCGCACCTTCAGCGTCTTGCCGATCGCGCTCGGCGAGGCGCCGAACTCGCTCGTCCAGTACTTCATCGAGATCATGACGACGCGCGGTGCGCCGGGGCGGTCGTCGTCGGGTTGAATCGGCCGGCCGGCCGCCGCACCGACGCCGAGCACTCTGAAGTAGTTGCCGGTGACGATTTCGCCGAGCACGAGGCGCGATCGGTCTCCGAGATTCAGGGGACCGAACATCGGCGTGTAGCCGACGACATCCTCGAACACATCGTTCTGCGCCCGCACGTCCAGGTAATCCGGATACGACGAGGTGCTGTAGCGCTCGACGGCGGAGCTGCTCGCGCCGCTCGTGAACACGTCGACGAGGCGCGCCGGTTCGGCCACGGCGAGCGGACGAAAGAGCACCGCGTCCACGATCGCAAACAGCGCCGTGTTGAAACCGATGCCGACAGCGAGCGACGCCACCGCCACCAACGCGAACGCCGGGCTCTTCCGGAGCCAGCGCAACGCGAAACGAACGTCTGTGAAGAGGGATTCGATCAAGAGCGAACGGTGATTATAATCCGCGGCATGAAGAAAGTATTGCTCGCTCTCGTTGCCGCGACCGCCGTTGTCGCCGCGCAAACTCCCGCGTCGTTCACGCTCGAACAGATTCTGAGCTACCCGTTTCCGGACAATCTCGTCGCGTCACCCGTGGGATCGACGATCGCCTGGACGTTCGTCGAGCGCGGCGTCCGTAACATCTACGCCGCGAGCGGCCCGGAGTTCAACGCGCGACGAGTGACCTCTTATACGGCCGACGACGGACAGGAACTGACAAGCCTGGCGTTTACGCCCGACGGCAAGACGATCGTCTACGTACGCGGTGGCGATCACGGCTCGAACTGGCCTGCCGAAGGCAACCTGATGCCCGATCCCGCCAGCAGCCCGATCCAGCCGAAGGTCCAGATCTTCTCGGTCGCCGTCGCTGGAGGAGCGCCAAAGCTCGTGGCGGACGGAGATGAACCGGTCGTGTCCCCCTCGGGTGACCGCGTGGCGTTCGTCAAGGATCGTCGCATCTGGGTTGCGCCGATCGATGGATCGAAGCCGGCCGAGCAGGCGTTCTTCGCGCGAGGCACGAGCGAATCGCCGGTCTGGTCGCCCGACGGGAAGAAGCTCGCGTTCGTGTCGAATCGCGACGATCACAGCTTCATCGGGATCTTCACCAGCGCGGAGGAACCGATTCGCTATGTTGCGCCGTCGACATCGCGCGACTCCGACGCGCTCTGGTCGCCCGATGGACGATCGATTCTTTTCATGCGCCAGCCGGGGCGCGGCGGCGTGCCGAAGTCGCCGCTCGCGCAGCTGCCGTCGCCGTGGTCGCTGTGGGTCGGCAACGCCGACGCGCTTGGCGCGAAGCAGGCGTGGAAGAGCGGCACCGCATCGGTCGATTCCATCCCGCGCACTGCGGGCGGCATCAACCTGCATTGGGCCGCCGACGACACCATCGTCTACCTGTCATATCAGGACGGCTGGCCGCATCTGTATTCGATCCAGCATCCGCTTCAGGGCGGCACGCCGAAGCTGCTGACGCCGGGCGCCTTCATGGTCGAATACGTCTCGCTTTCTCCCGACCGCAGGCAGATCGTTTACAACGCGAACACTGGCGCCGATGCCCACGACAACGATCGACGGCACATCTACAAAGTGGCGGTGGACGGGTCGAGCGCGCCAGTCGCGCTGACGAGCGGCCAAGGGATCGAATGGAGTCCCGTCGTCACCGGCAACGGCCAGACCGTCGCGTTCCTCGGATCGACGGCGCAGCGATCGCCGCTCCCGATGACGGTCGCGATCAACGGCGGCACGCCCATGGCGCTCGCGTCCGATCATCTGCCGAAGGACCTGCCGTCCTCCGCGCTGATCACGCCGGAACCGGTGACGTTTCGCGCTGCTGACGGCGTCGAAGTCCACGGACAGCTGTTCAAGACGGCGAACGGATCGGCGCGCCGGCCTGCGCTGATCTACGTGCACGGCGGCCCGCCGCGGCAGATGCTCCTCGGCTGGCATTACATGAACTACTACGCGAACGACTACGCGGCGAACCAATATCTCGCCAGCCGCGGCTTCATCGTCCTCTCCGTCAACTACCGGCTTGGCATCGGCTACGGCTACGCGTTTCACAATCCGGAGCACGGCGGCGCGCGCGGCGCCGCGGAGTATCAGGACGTGATCGCGGGGGGACGATTCCTTCAGGCACGATCGGACGTGGACGCGAAGCGTATCGGCATCTGGGGCGGATCGTACGGCGGCTATCTCACGGCGCTCGCGCTCGGCAGGAACTCCGACGTGTTCGCTGCCGGCGTCGACATTCACGGCGTGCACAACTGGGACCGCCAGGGACGGTCGGCTCCAAACCTCAGTGCGGCGCTCGCGGGCGACGGCATCACCGAAGCCGATCTGCGAGAGGCCGCGCGCGTCACGTACGAATCGTCGCCGGTCTCGTCGGTGAAGACGTGGCGTTCGCCGGTGCTCCTGATTCACGCGGACGACGATCGCAACGTCGAATTCCATCAGACCGTGGATCTCGAGCAGCGCCTGCTGGAGAAAGGCGTCAACGTCGAGGAGCTGGTGATCCCCGACGACATCCACGATTTTCTGCTGTGGCGGACGTGGGTGAAGGTGACGACCGCGGGTGGCGCGTATCTCGAGCGCATGTTGATGAAAGGACCCGGCGCGACACAACCGTAGCGCGAGGCTTCAGCCGAGCGTTCGGTGTGATAAACGTAGCGCGAGGCTTCAGCCGAGCGTTCCCTGTTGACATATATGGCACACATACATATATTGGCCGCATATGTCAGAGGAACGCGCGCTGCTCAAAGGCAGCGCCGAGCTCCTGCTGCTCGCCTTGCTCGAGGAGCGCGAACGCCACGGCTACGAGCTGGCGAAGCTGATCGATGAACGCAGCGGCGGCGCCATCACGTTTCACGTGGCCTCGCTCTATCCCCTCCTCTATCGCCTGGAGCGTCGTGGCCTGATCTCCGGCCGCTGGGTCGAGAAGCCGGGCGTCCGCCGGCGCCGCTTCTATCGGCTCACGGCGGCCGGCGCCAAAGTGCTCGGTGCCCGCCGCAAGAGCTGGAGTGAATTCTTCGCCGCACTCACGCGCGTCGCGGGGCTGCGCCATGCGTGACTGGAAAACGCTCGTCCGCCAGCGGCTCGGATCATTTCCCGTCACGCCCTCTCGCGACGCCGACATCGTCGACGAGCTGGCGCAGCACGTTGCGCAACACCATGCCGATCTCGTGTCGTCGGGCCTCGACGATGCGGATGCGATGGAACGGGCGCTGGCGCCGCTCGCGGATCGCGAGCGGGTGATTCGGGACATCGCGCGCGCCGATCGTCCGCGCAGAGCGGCGCCTGTTCCACCGCCCACGCGGCCCGGCCATCTCCTCGCCGATCTCGTCGCCGACGCGCGCTACGCTGTCCGGCTTCTGCGTAAATCGCCCGGGTTCACGGCCACGGCGCTGCTGATGCTCGCAGCCGGACTCGGCGTCAACACGACGATTTTCAGCGTCGTGAATGCCGTGCTCCTGCGGCCGCTGCCGTACCGCGATCCATCACGCCTCGTGATGATCGGCGAGCGCGGTTCGAACGGCGCCGGCAACGTCGGCTACACGACGTTTCTCGACTGGCGCGATCGCAGCCATGGTTTCGAAGACGTGGGACTGATCAGATCGTGGTCGGCGACGATCGTCCCGGACGGAGAGCCGGAACGGGTCGCCGGAATGCGTGTGTCGTCGAACTTCTTCCGGCTGCTCGGCGTCCGGCCTGCTCTCGGGCGCGATTTCACGCCCGAAGACGACACCGTCGCCGGCTGGCACGTCGTCGTCCTGAGCGACAGCCTGTGGCGGCGCCGCTTCGCCGCTGATCCGGCCGCAATCGGCAGACCGATTTCTCTGAACGGCCTGGCGTTCACGATCATCGCCGTCCTCCCTCCATCGTTCGAGCCGCTGCTCTCACAGCATTTCTACCAGCCGGCCGACATCTGGGCGCCCGTCGGCTACGACACGTCGCTGCCGTACGCGTGTCGAAGTTGCGAGCATCTCAAAGCGATCGGGCGGGTGAAATCGGACGTGTCGATGGAGGCTACGGTGCGCGACATCGACGGCGTGCAGGCGCAGCTGCGGCGCGAGCATCCGGCCGACTACGGTCGTTCTTCCACGATGACGCTCGTGCCGTTCGCCGAGGAGCTCACCGGCAGCGTGAAGCCGGCGCTCGCCGTGATGATGGGCGCGGTCGGCTTCGTGCTCCTGATCGCGTGCGCGAACGTCGCGAGCCTGCTGCTCGCGAGGATGGCCAGACGCGAACACGACCTTGCCCTGCGCACCGCACTTGGCGCGAGCCGCGGCAGAATCGTGCGTCAGCTGCTCGTCGAGAACACGATTCTCGCTGCGGCCGGCGGCGCGGCAGGCCTTGCGATCGCCTGGTGGGCCGTGCCACTGCTGCCGACCCTCGCCCCGGTCGCGATCGCGCGGCTCTCGAACGCCCATGTGGACGCCGGCGTGCTCGCCTTTTCAGCGGCGGCTTCGATGGCCACCGCGGTCGTCTTCGGCCTCTTGCCGTCGCTCCGCGCGGCGCGCGTCGACCTGCAGGCGACGCTGCATGGCGATTCGCGGCGCACGTCGCGCAATCCGACGTCCGCCGCCCGGCGCCTGCTCGTCGGCGTCGACGTCGCGCTCGCCGTGGTGCTGCTCGCGGGCGCGGGGCTGATGATCAAGAGCGTCGGCCGCCTGCTCGAGGTCGATCCGGGCTTCAATCCGAGCGGCGTGCTGTCGATGCAGATATCGTTCGTCGGCCCGGCGTACACCGCAAGTGAGGCGGTCGTCGCGAAGACGGATCAGATTCTTGCGAAGCTCCACGAACTGCCGGGCGTGCAACACGTCGCGACCGCGAGCGAGATTCCACTCAGCGGCAACGGCGATTGTTCAACGGTGCACATCCAGGGACGCCCTTCGCCGAGTCCAGCCGACGACCCCTGCCCGGAACGCTACGGCGTCACGCCTGAGTATTTTTCCGTGATGCAGGTTCCGCTTCGCTCTGGACGATTGTTCTCGGATGCCGATACTGCAGCATCGGAACCGGTGCTGATCGTCGGGCAGCGGACAGCGGCAGCGCTGTGGCCGCGTGGAGACGCGATCGGGCAGCACGTGCGCGTCGGCGATCCGGACAACGGCCCGTGGCGAAAGATCATCGGCATCGTAGGCAACGTCAGGCACCAGGAGCTCGCCGCTCCGCCGACCATGCAGATGTACACGCCGCAGACGCAATTCACCGACTCGCTGCTGACGGTCGTGATCCGCACGGAGAGCGACCCCTCGTCGCTCATCGCCGACGCGCGCCGCGCAATCCGATCGGTCGCGAGCGACGTGCCGGTGGACAACGTGGCGCCGGTCGAGGACCTCGTGTCGCGCTCCGTCGGCCCGCGTCGATTCGTGATGCGTCTGCTCGAGCTGTTCGGAGCGATCGCGCTCCTGATGACCGCGGTGGGCATTTACGGCGTGATCGCGTATTCGGTAGCGGAACGCACGCAGGAAATCGGCGTTCGGGCAGCGCTCGGCGCCACCAGAGGCGACATCGTCCGACTGGTGCTCGGCAGCGGCCTCACAACGGTCGCAATCGGTCTCATCGCCGGCATCGTGCTCGCCGCGGCATCGACGCGCTACCTCGAGGGATCGCTTTACGGCGTGCCGGCGACCGACGCGTCGACATTCGTGATCGTCGCCGTCGTGCTCTTCAGCGTCGCCGTGCTGGCGCAACTGATGCCTGTGATCCGCGCGACGCGAGTCGACCCGTCCAGCGCTCTTCGCCAGGAGTAGAACCATCAGGATTGCCGCGAATGTAGCGCGAGGCTTTAGCCGAGCGGGGCGGATGCCATCAGTCGGTGTGCAACGCACGTGTCGGATCGATTCTGGCAGCGCGCATCGCTGGCAGCGCATTGGCGAGCAGGCTCACCGCGAGCAGCACGGACAATGCTCCGCCCCAGGCGAGTGGATCCAGCGAGCTCACTGAGTACAGCGCTCGCGCGAGGGCAACGGCTGCGCCGAGCGCAATCAGGCATCCCACGAACGCGCCGGCAGCGGCGACGCCGATCCCCTGCTGGACGATCAGCTTGAGCACGGCCCGAGGCTGCGCGCCAAGTGCCATTCGTATGCCGATTTCGCGCGTACGCTGCGCGACCGAGTACGCAATCACCCCGTAGAGCCCGACGGCCGCGAGCAGCATCGCGACGATGCCGACGGCGCTGACGCTGATTGCACCAAAGCGCGCCGGCAGCAGCGTCGCGGCCACCTGCGTCTCCATCGTCTGCATTTCGATCGGGACGATGTTCGGATCGATGCCGAGCATGACGCGTCGCATGCTGTCGACGAGCGCGCTCGCGTCGCCGCGCGTGCGGGCGAGCACGCCTTCGCCGAGATCCGGCGCCTGCGCGTAATCGAAATGAACGTAAGGCGTCGCGGCTTCTCCGATCGTGTTCACTTTGTAGTCCGCGGAGATGCCGACGATCTCGTAGACCTTCCCGTCTGCCGTCCTCGAGCGGATACGCTTGCCGATCGCATTCTCGCCTGGCCAGAATCTGCGCGCGAACGCGTCGTTGACGACGATCACGCCGGGCGAACTGGGCGTATCGCCGGTGTTGAAGTTGCGGCCTTGCAGAATCGGCACGCCGAGCGTTTGAAAATACTCCGGAGACACCGTCGTGCGATCGACCTCGGTCCCTTTGTCCCCCGGATCGCTGTGGTTCGGGAGGAAGATCCGCGTTCTGTTGTAGTTGATGGACATCGGCGAACGCTCGACGAGCGCTGCTGATTCCACACCCGGAATCGCCCTGATCCGGGCGAGCGCCTGCTCGAAGAACTGCTTTCCTTGCGTCTGCGAATAGCCGCTCATTTCGAGCTCCGTGCTGACGAGAGCGACGCCGTCGATCCTGAATCCGACGCCGATGCGCTCAGCGGCAAGGAGGCTGCGGGTGAGGAGCCCCGCCGACACGAGCAGCACCATGGTGACCGCCATCTGCCCCGCAACGAGCATGTCGCGCATCGTCCAGCCGATGCGGCCCGGGTTTCCCGCGGAGGCGTCACCTTTCAGATCGCCGACAAGATTTGGCGTCGTCGCGTTGAGCGCGGGCGCCAGGCCGGCCACGACGCCGGCAAGCGTCGACACGACAATCGTGAACGCGAGGACGCGGCCGTCGAGCTGCAGTGCGAACGACAGCGGAATCGGAATCGGCAGATGGATCGACATGGCCATCTGCGTCAACATCCAGGCGAGCGCGGTTCCCGCGGCAGCGCCCAGGAGCGCGAGCACTGTGCTCTCCGTGAGCAGCTGGCGAACGAGCCGTCCGCGGCCCGCGCCGATCGCGAGACGGATGCCGATTTCCTTTCGGCGGCCCGACGCGCGCGCGAGCAGCATGCTCGCGACGTTGGCGCACGCAATCAGCAGCACGAGGCCGACGACGATCATCAGGCCGACAGCGATAGGCAGCAGCGCCTTATCCGCCGTCGGATGGATGCGCACGTCGCTCGTCCGGATGAGCGAGGCGCGCCGATCGTCGTTCGTCTGCGGATAGCTCCCGGCGAGCTGCTGCATGACGACCTGCAGGTTGGCGCTCGCCGAGCTCACCGTTTGGCCGTCTTTCAGGCGGCCTTTGACGAACAGCCAGCGATAGCCGCGTCGATCGAGCGGGCCGGTGCCGGTCGGCGACGCGACAGTGTCGATCATTCCTCCGGGCGAGGTCTCGTCGACGTAGGCCATCGGCGTCCACAGCTCGGTCGAGACGATCGGAAATGTGCCGGTGAACGCGCGCGGGGCAACTCCGACGATCGTGTAGAGCTGCCCGTGCATGCGCAGCGACTGGCCGACGACCTCCGGGTTCGAGCCGTAGTCGCGCGCCCACATCTTGTACGCGATCACGGCGGTGCGCGGCGCACGCTTCCTGTCGTCGTCAGGAAGGAGCGTACGGCCGATCTGAGCGTGGATGCCGAGGAGCTCGAAGTAGTTGCCCGTGACCACCTCACCGAGCGCGAGCCGCGAACGGTCGGCGAGATTGATCGCGTCGAGCGCGAGGCTGTAGGCGAGCATGCCCGAGAAGACCTCGTTGCGATCCCTCAGGTCCAGATAATCAGGATAGGAGGACGTGACGTAGCGCTCGCCGGAACGGCCGGTCGTGTACACGTCCACGAGCTGGCTCGGTCTGTCCACCGGCAGCGGACGGAACAGCACGGCATCGACGACCGTGAAGAGCGTCGTATTCAATCCGATGCCGACGGCGAGCGATGCGATCGCCACGAGCGCGAAGCCCGGGCTGCGAACCAGCCATCGGACCGTGTACCGGATGTCGGCGATCAATGCTTCGAGCACGGCGTCCCCCGGGCATGAAGACGGAGAAGCGGACAGAACTGTTCCTCGCGACGGCGCGATCCTCGTGTGCGCTACGACAGAAATGGCATTGTCCGTAGCCGAACGCGACACGTTTTCAGTGGTTTAGCTCCGTAATATCCTGGTATGCGCCTTGCCTCGACTCGAGCGGAGGTCTCCATGAAATTCAATCGGAGGTCGCTCGGGTTCACGGTTCTGACGATCGTGATCGCGGCACCGGTGCTCGCCGGCCCGCATACACAAGCGCCGCACGCGCCGAAGTCGCCGACGTTGAAGCCGACATCGCAACCGACCACGACGACGACGAAGACCAGTACCACCACGACGACCGCCACCAGTCCGGCGACGCCGCCGTCGCCGATCGCCACCAAGATCGCCTCGCATCCGCAACTCGCTGCGAAGCTCACGCCGCTGCTGCCCAAGGGAATGACGCTGCAGACGGCCGCCGCCGGCTTCAAAAATCAGGGCCAGTTCATCGCCGCGCTCCACGTGTCGAAGAACCTGAACATCCCGTTCGCGAAGCTGAAGGCGGAGATGACCGGCAAAGATCACGACAGCCTCGGCCAGGCGATCCACGAGCTGCGGCCCGACGCCGACGCCACGCGCGCGGCGAAGCACGCCGAATCGGAAGCGGCGGAAGACGCGAAGATCCATCAATGAACGAGCGACTGATTCTCGCGAGCGCCCTCGTGGCGCTCGCGATCGCCCTTCCGGCCTTCGCCCAGGGAAAAAGCCAGAGCCACAAGCAAAGCTCGCCGCCGTCGCAGAGCGAGCTGCCCGCATCGACCGTGCTGACCGGATCTGCTGCGCCCTTCAGCTGGCTCGACGATGCGAGCGTGATGGAGCCGGGAAACGCCGCGATGGCCGTGTCGGTCGTCCGCTGGATTGGGACCGACGCATCAGAGACGAACCTGCCGGCGATTGACGTGGGCCTCGGGCTGGTCCGCGGCGTTCAGCTCGCCGCGAATATCCCGCGTGTCGTCGCGGAAGGCGACGGCGCAGCCGGAATGGGCACGTCGTACATCGGCGTGAAGCTCGGGGTCGTCGACGACGCCTCGCGATCGTTGAAAGTGGCGGTCGCGCCGACGCTGGAAATTCTCGGCGCCGGCGTCGTGAGCGCGCTCGGAGCCGGGACGAGCCGCGTTCAATGGGGCTTGCCCGTCAGCGTGGAGATGGACCATGGGTCCGGGCGCGTCTATGCCGGCTCGGGTTACTTCTCGCGCGGCGTGTGGTACGTGGGCGCCGGCTTCGGTGTGCAGGCCGCGCCGCGCGTCGCGGTCGGCGCCTCGGTGACGCGCTCCTGGACGAATGCGCTCGCTCCGGACGTGCCGATCGCCCTGCGCGATCGCAACGAACTGTCCGGCAGCGCCCTGTATGCGATCACGCCGAGCATCGGCGTGTTCGGATCCATTGGCCACACGATCGCGACATCGGACGCGAACGCCGCCGGCGCGACGTTCTCAGCGGGCGTCTCGCTGTCGGCGCGCGCGTCCACACCTTCGAAGTAGCGCGAGGCTTCAGCCGAGCGGCCATCGCGCGAACGGTAGCGCGAGGCTTCAGCCGAGCGTCTATGGAACCGGCGCCGGCGGCACGCGCTTCCTGGTCGCCTGCTCGAAGCTGTACGCGAGCTCGAGGAGCCGCGGCTCGCTGCACGCCATGCCGGTGAAGCTCACGCCCATCGGTCCCGGTTTCGCGTTGAAGCCGGGCGGGAACGGCGGCGTCGGGTCGTTCGGGACCAGCGCGAACGGCACGGTGACGGTCGGATAACCTGGCTTCGCGGCGATCGCGGCCCCGTTCGCACCCGGAAACAAGATCGCATCGAGGCGATCTTTTTTCATGATCTCGTCGATCCCGTGCGTTCCGCCGAGCATGATGTCCTTTGCGCGATCCGCTTCGTAGCGCGCGCGGTCCCTCTGCACATCCATCTCGTCGGATATCTCGAGATTCGACTGGCCGTATTTGATGGATCCAGCCTTTTCGTGCGCCTTGTTCCACGCGATCAACTCGCCAAGGGTCTTCACCGGCGCGGCGGCGCCGAGCGATTTCAGCCAGTTGTTGAAGTCGCGCTTCATCCCGTACTTCAGCACGACCGAACAGTCTTCGTCGTGGCCGCGGCCGTTGTTCGCGCCGGAGCACTGACCCCAGCGCAGAAAATTGCGCGCAGGATCTTTGTCGAGGATGCTCGGGATGTCGGCCGGATCGACGACGATCGCGCCTTCCTTCTTGAGGACGGCGATCGCGTCGTTCATCGCGGCCTTCTGCGCGTCGTTCAGTCCGCCGCCGCGCCCGCCTCCCGGCCCGCCCTCGCGTCCGCCGCGGCCGGCGCGCACTTCGGGCGCCGGCGGCGTGTCCTCCGGCGACAGACGATCGAAATAAAACGCGCGAGGAATCCCGATGCGCGCTCCCTTCAGACCGTCGCGTTTCAGGAATTTCGTGTAGTCGCGGCCCGGCGCCGGCGTGCACAGCCGCGTCGCCGGATCGTTCGGATCGGGCGAGGCGCTCTCCATCGCGCCGAACATGATCGCGACGTCCGACACGCTCTTGGCCATCGGCCCGGCCGTGTCCTGATCCGCGGTAATCGGGATGACGCCGTATCTGCTGATGCGGCCGACCGTCGGCTTGATCGCGGCGAGCATGTTCTGGTTCGCCGGGCTCAGAATCGATCCTGACGTTTCGGTGCCGACGTTGCCGGCCCAGAAGTTCGCCGCGGTGCCGATGCCCGAGCTCGAACCGCCGGTGCCGAGCGCCGGACGACCGTCGAACGTCGCTTCGCGCGGATCCTTCCGCGGATCGTATGGGTTGTACCCCTGACCGCCGACCGCGTTGTAGTTGCCCGGCATCGGCGTCGGCGCGCCCGCCACCCAGTTCGCGAGCTCCGTCAGCCCGGTCTTCGCGATGATGATCGCGCCGGCGTCCATCAGGTTCTTCGTGAGCGTCGCATCGTACGGCGGCACCAGGTTCTCGAACGCGAGCGCGCCACCCGTCGTCCGCATGAATGTAGTGCTCACGTTGTCTTTCAGACCGATCGGGATGCCGTGGAGCGCACCGCGCAGCTTGCCTTGCGCCCGCTCGCGATCGCGCTCGTCGGCGAGCTTCAGCGCGTCGGGATTCACGGTAATCGCGGCGTGGAGCCTGTCCTCGTACATTGCAATTCGCGCGAGGTACTGCTCGACGATTTGGTGCGACGTGACCCGGCCCTCGCGCATGGCCGCCTGCATCTCCGGAATCGTGGCCTCCACGATCGTGAAAGATGTCGCGGCTTTCTTGGTTTGTGCGGAAAGCGCGAGCGTCGCGACGCCGAGCGCTGCGGTAACGATGAGTATCGGTTTCATGATGATTGGCGGCGATTCTATTGCTTTTCCGCGACGACCGCCACGTCGCCCACCATCAGCCGGTGTGTTCCATACGAACGGCGCATCGTCGATCGGAAGCCAGCCGCCGTCAGCATGCGTGAGATATCGTCGCGGCTGTAGATCCGAATCCGGTGCGCTTCGTGGGAGCGGCGATACGTCCGGCCGATTTTCCGAAACGTCGTGATGCGGCGTGTCAGCACGCGGCCGGCGCGATCGACGTCGGCGCGAATCACGAGCGCCCAGTCGCTCCCGCCGATGCTCTTGGGCGGATAAGTTCGACGCTCGGCCGACTCGACGAAATCGAAGATGAACAGACCGCCGGGCTCGAGCGCGCCGGCAGCGCGTTTGAAAAATCTGCGCACCGACGGCGCGTATGTGATCACTTCGCCGATGGCCGCGACGGCGCGGCACGGCGGCACGCGCATCGACCCGAGCGGCGATACGCGGAACACGGCTTCCGGAACCTTCGCGCGGGCGAGGCGAATCATCGCGGGCGAGATGTCGAAGCCGCGCACCTCGTAACCCGCATTGACGAGATGGCGCGAGAGAATGCCGCTGCCGCATCCGACGTCGACGATGCGTCCGGATCGGATGCCGGCGCGGCGCAGGATGCGAATCAGTTCGGGCGCCGCGCGGGTCGCGAACTCCGCGAAACCGGCGTCGTGGATGTAGGCGAGATCGTCGGAAAACAAGCGCGTATTATCAGGCAGTGACACTCGACGCCACGTGGCTCTTCCTCTCGTTGATTCCCGGTGGCATCGGCTTCGTGCTGTTCGTGTACGGCAAGAAACAGGCGCGGTGGCCGCAGCTCGTTGCCGGCCTCGCATTCATGGTGTATCCGTATTTCACGCCGTCGATCGTCTCGATGACGCTCGTGGGCGCGCTGCTTGGCGGGGCGCTCTGGGTCGCAATCCGCGGCGGCTGGTAACCAGGGCGGCCGATTGAACCGCATCGATCATCGCATCAGGTCATTGAGATCGTCGTAGTCGATCGCGCGATCGGTGAACATCGCGTAAGTGCCCGCGCCTTTCAGCTGCCGGGCGATGTCGCGCACAACGGCGAGCGAAGCGCGCATCGGTCCGGATCCGAGGCTGACGCGCGCGACGCCCAGACGTTGGAGCTCGGGGACAGCCGGCGTGCCGGCGACCGCCAGAATATTGATCGGTCCCCCGATGCCCTCGACGAGCGCCGCAATCGTCTCCCGATCGCGGACGCCGGGAACGAACACGCAGTCTGCGCCGGCTGCGAGGAACGCCTTGCCGCGCTCGATTGTGGCCGGCAGCCGCGACGCCGGCGATCCCATCCCGCGCAGGAAACCGTCGGTGCGCGCGTTGATCACGACCTTCACGCCCGCTGTTTCCGCCGCCTTGACGATGCTCGCGATCTTGTCGGATTGGAGGGGAAGCGGCACGAGATCGGATGCGCCCGGCACGCAATCTTCGACGTTCACACCAACCGCGCCCGCGGCGATCACGCGGAGCACGACTTCCGAAACAGCGTCGGGGGTCGTGCCGTACGC
>Ga0105240_10006312_pt1 | contig 17444 bp, 14 predicted proteins | sample KBSC54metaG_FD_80426 | JGI IMG/M metagenome (GOLD analysis project Ga0105240, IMG submission 80426) | Corn rhizosphere microbial communities from Kellogg Biological Station, Michigan, USA - KBS C5-4 metaG | ecosystem: Host-associated > Plants > Roots > Rhizosphere > Soil | place: Michigan, USA...
CGGCGCCGGGGTAGCGCAGCGTGACGCGAAACGGTCGCGGCGCCGCATCGTCGGCGTACGCATAGATGACTTCCCAGCCGTCCTGGCGCAGCAGCGACACGCGGCCCGAGTCGTCGCGCTCGACGCTGTAGTACGCGAGGGGGCACAGCGCCGCGCGAATCCACGAGGCGAGGACGTCGACGGGAATCGTGAGGCCGAATGCCTTCTCGGTCAGCGCACTCCAGGTCGGACCGCTTTCGACGCGTCCATCCGAGAGATGCACGGTCACGTCGCGCGCGTCGCCGTCCAGCTTGGCGAGCATTTGTCCGAGCGGTGTCGAGAGCTCGATCGAATCGTGTTGGCCGTCATGCCTCCACGTGAATGCCCCCGCGACGGCCGCGTCGCCGCGCCGCGCGGAGATGCGGCCGCCGATCGAGAACGGCGCCTCGACGGCGGTGACCGGCGCTTGCAGCGTGGCCGGCGGCGGCAGCGACGCGCAGGCTGCGAGAACGCCGGCGCAGATCGCCACCGCAAAGCGCTTCGCGGTTTCCCTGTCGCGCGCGAATCGCATCACGACGTCGCGATCGCGCGGGCGATCAAGGCGCGAACCGTTTCACGGTCTCCTTCAGTACGGCGTTATCCGGGTCGGAGCCGAGTTGCGCTTTCCAGAGCGACATTGCCTTGTCGCGATCGCCCTTGCGCCACAGGACTTCGCCAAGGTGCGCGGCGATTTCGGCATCGGGACGTCCGTCGAGCGCCTTCTGCAGATAACGCTGCGCCTCATCGAGATGGCCCATCCGATAGAACGCCCAGCCGAGGCTGTCGAGAATGAACGGGTCCTGCGGCGCGATCCGGTGCGCGCGCTCGATGAATGCCAGCCCTTCGTCGGTGCGCGGCGTGCGGTCGACGAGCGTATAGCCGAGCGCGTTGAGCGCCTGCGCGTCGTCGGGGCGAAGCTCGACCAGATGCTTCAGCTTGGTCTCGGCTTCGTCGACCTTGTCGAGCTTCTCCGCGACCATGGCGAGATCGTAGATGAGATCGGGCGTGTCCGGATTGTCGACGAGGCTCTTCTCGAGCACACGATACGCGCCGGCGTCGTCGCCCGCTTCGCGCAGCAGTTGCGCCTCGGCCTGCTTCAACTGGACCTTCTGGTCCTTCGTCACCGCATTGAGTCCGGCGAGCCAATGCTGCCCTTCGGCGACGTTCCCCTGCTTGCCATACAGCGCGCCGATGCGCAATTTCGCGAGCCACGCGCGGTCGCCGTCGGTCACCGCGCGGTAATGCTCGATCGCCTTCGACCATTGCCGTGTTTCCTCGTAGGCCTGCGCGAGATAAAGATCGATGACGCCCGGCTCTCCATAACCGGCGGCCTTCAACTCCTGCAACAGCCGCTCGGCCTCGGGATAATCCTTCATCGACAGCGCGATCGTTGCGACGGCGAACTCGAGATCGCGCGAAGCCGGCTCGCGGTCCCACAGGTTCTGCATGAGCGCGCGCGCATCGGCGTAGCGCTTGTGGTCGACGTATTGCTGCGCGAGCGCGCCCGCCGCGCTTTTCGCGGTCGGGTGCGCCTCGATGAACGACGCCAGTCCCTTCATCGCGGCGTCCGGCGATTCCTGGGCGACGATCTCCGCTTTCAGGATCGCCGCGCGCTCCCATGCGGGCCGCAGCTCGAGTGCACGGTCGATCTCGTCGCGCGCCTCCTTGGCGATCGCGGCGTCGTCTTCGCCAACGCCGTACGCGGCAACGGCCACTGCGTAGTGCGCCTCGGGCGTTTTCGGATAGGGCTTCGCCACGTCGCGGACGAGCGACAGCACGGCGCGCTTGTCGGACTGCTGCGAGAAGAGCTGGTTGATCTGCAGGAAGACGTCGCCCACCCCCGGTCCGGACAATGCGGCGTCGGCGAGCACGCGCTCGATGCGCGAGCGCAATTCATCGTTCGCCGCGGTGCTCGGGATCGGTCCGGTGTCGTTGTTCGCCGCGAGCGACGCCAACACGCGTTTCGGCCGATCCGCCGACGGGTCGAGGCGCGTCCACAGTTCGGCTGCGTCGTGCACCAGCGATCGCTCGCGGCTTGCGATCGCGACTTCCGTTGCGCGCTCGGCAAGCCGCACGTCGTCGCTCGAGCGCGCCGCCGCAAGGTAGGCGCGCGCCGAAACGGCGAGATCGCCGCGTTGCAGCGCAACGTCGCCGAGCAGCAGGCGATAGAAGAGGTCGGCGGTAAGCTCGGGCTCGCTTGCCGGTTGCGCGGACGCCACGTTGGCAGCCGGCGAAGACGCCGTCCGGGCGGCTTGTGCATGAGACGCAGCGGCCACGGCGATGCACACGGCGGCGAATACGGCTTGTACGGGAAAGCGGGAAATCATCGGTCGATTCTCGGTGATGCGACGCGTCGTCGCGGGTAATCGGGTCAGCGCTGACTCCGATTACAGGACCCCAGATTAAGCTATAGTCGCGGCGCTCACAAACGCCACCTGCAACGCTTCATTGCCGCCGGCGGCGCATGCCGTCGATCGCGGGTCCCCAGGATGCCTGAACTCCCCGGAGTCGAAACAACCCGGCGTGGAATCGCGCCGCATGTCACGGGCCGGCGCGTGGTTCGGATCGACGTATACGACTCGCGATTGCGCTGGCCGGTTCCCTCGGACCTCGACGCCCGCATGCGCGGACGCACGATCATGTCGACATCGTACTCGACGACGGCACGCTGCTGCGCTATCACGATCCGCGGCGATTCGGAGCGATGCTGTATCGCATCGTCGAAGAAGGGGCACCCGCTGCTGGATGCGCTTGGCCCCGAGCCGTTCGATCCGGCGTTCGACGCCGCCTGCCTGTGGCGAACGACGCGCGCGCGCCGCGCGGCGATCAAGCTCGCATTGATGGACAATCGCGTCGTCAGCGACGTGGGGAACATCTACGCGTGACACCGCGAGCGATCGGGACGCTCGCGCGGGTGCCATTGCACGTCAGGAGCCGACGGCGCACGGCGTGGTGGAAGGCCGCGTGGCCGACGCCCGGGCGAATGGACCCGACGAACGTCCGGCGAATGGCACCCACGACGCCGCGACCTGCCGTCGTCGATCTGCCGCCTCTGGCGGGCGGCGCCGCCATAGGGCATGAGTTGTGCTTTCCGGGTGTTGATTGACGCGGTAACCGATTGAAGAATCACACTCACACCCCGGAAAGAGGGGCGGCATGAATCCTTCACGCGATCTCGCCGCCCGCTTCGAGGCGTACGCCGATTGGCGGCGCCGGCTTTCGGCCGGCATCTCATCGCTGTTCGAATGGCTGCAGCAACAGGATCTCGCCGACGCACAGGTCGAGGTGAAGGTTCAGCAGATCCTCGAACGGCTGCAGCAGGACAAGCTTGTCGTCGCGTTCGTCGCCGAGTTCTCGCGCGGCAAGTCCGAGTTGATCAATGCGATCTTCTTCGCCGATTTCGGGCAGCGTCTCCTGCCGTCATCGGCAGGACGCACGACGATGTGTCCGACCGAGTTGCTGCACGATCCGTCGCGTCCGCCGTCGATTCGGCTGCTGCCGATCGAAACCCGCCTCAACGACGCGACGGTGACCGAGTTCAAGAACTACGCGGACGAATGGGTCACGTTTCCGCTCGACCTTGGCGCTGCCGAGCGAATGGCGGAGGCGCTCGCGCGCGTGTCGCAGGTCAAGCGCGTGCCGATCGCACTCGCGCGAAAGTACGGTTTGTTCAGCGAAGGCGACGAGGACATCCTGTCGGCGCTCGAGAAGGGCGACGAAGGCAGCCTCGACATACCGTGCTGGCGCCACGCGATCATCAACTTTCCGCACCCGCTGCTGCAGCAGGGACTGGTCATTCTCGACACGCCGGGCCTGAACGCGATCGGCACCGAGCCCGAGCTCACGCTGAACCTGCTGCCGAACGCGCACGCGATCCTCTTCCTGCTCGCCGCCGATGCCGGCGTCACGAAAACCGATCTCGACGTGTGGAACGACCACCTGGCCGGCGAGGATGCCGCCACGAAGTCGGCGCGCCTCGTCATCCTGAACAAGATCGACGGCCTGTGGGACGATCTCAAGGAAGAAGTCGAGATCAACGCCGAGATCGACCGCCAGGTCGGCGCGAGCGCTTCGATGCTCGGCATCTCGCCCGCGCAGGTATTTGCCGTCTCCGCGCAAAAGGCGCTCCTCGCCAAGGTGAACGGCGACGACGCGCTGCTCGCGCGAAGCCGCCTGCCGGTGCTGGAGCACTCGCTGTCGCGCAAGCTCATCCCCGCCAAGCGCGAGCTCGTCGGTGCGGCGACGCAGGCGGAGATGCGCAGCCTCACGTCGTCGATCCGCACGATCCTCGACGCGCGCGCGTCGGGGATCGGCGAGCAACTCGCGGAGCTGATCGCGCTGCGCGGCAAGAACCAGGATGTCGTCGAGCACATGATGGCGCGCGTCAAGGAGGAAAAGGAGCTGTTCGAGCGCGGGCTCGCGCGCTACACGGCGTTGCGCACGGTCTTCACCCAGCACACGAACGATCTTTTCGACGTGATCGGCCTCTCTGCGCTGCGGCACAACGCCGCGAAGACGCGCCAGCGCATCGAGGACAGCCCGTTCACGAAGGGCGTGCGCGACGCGATGGGCGAGTTCTTCGCGCGACTGCGCACCGATTTCGATCAGGCCGGCCGGCAGGCCGCGGAGATCCACGACCTGATGCGCGCGATGTACATGCGCTTCGCACACGAGCACCAAATCGAAATCTACGTGCCGCCGCAGTTCTCGGTGCTTAAGTACCTGAAGGAAATCGAGCGCATGGAGCGGGCGTACAACACGCACTTCAACACGCTGTGGAACATGGTCAGCAAGGCGAAATACCCGCTGATGAAGCAATTCTTCGAGACCGTCGCGTCGCGCGCGCGCCACATCTACAAGGTCGCAAATCGCGACGTGGAGGGATGGTTGAAGGCGGTGATGTCACCGCTCGAGACGCAGGTGCGCGAGCATCACCTCCAGCTTCGACGCCGTCTCGACAGCATCAAGCGCATTCACCGTGCGAGCGACGAGCTCGAGAACCGCATCCTGGAGCTCGAGCAGGCGCGCGAGGCGCTCGACGCGCAGCGTCACGGGCTGCGGCAACAGACAGGCTCGATGGACTTGCTGATCGAAGCGCCCGAGGCCCTGCCGCTCGCCGCGAACGGCTAGGCCTTCACGCGCATCAGCGCTTCGTACTTCCGTTGGAGCTGCTCGCGCGTCTCGACGAATTCCGGGTTGACCGGAATGCAATCGACCGGGCACACCTCGCGGCATTGCGGCTTGTCGAAATGGCCGACGCACTCGGTGCACTTCAACGGATCGATCTCGTAAATCTCCGCGCCCTGCGAAATAGCCTGATTCGGGCATTCGGGCTCGCAGACGTCGCAGTTGATGCATTCGTCGGTGATGATCAGTGCCATGGGATCCCGGTGTCGGCGCAAGCCATCATCCGTCAGCGTCCGACCTTGCGCCGAAGGCAGTGCGCGACATGCGGGTGCACGAATTTCGTCACGTCGCCGCCGAAGCGCGCGATTTCACGAACGATCGTCGCCGAGATGAACATGTATTTCTCGTCCGGCGTCAGGAATAGCGTTTCGACGTCCGGATAGAGATTTCGGTTCATTCCCGCCATCTGGAACTCGTACTCGAAGTCGGAAACCGCGCGCAATCCGCGAAGGATCGCCTGCGCGCCTTGCGCGTGGACGAAATCCATCAGAAGCGAAGAAAAGCCGATTACCTCGACATTCGGGAATGCGCCAAGCACCTCGCGCGCCATCCCGATGCGCTCGCTCGACGTGAAGTACGGCTTTTTCGACGCGCTGTCGGCGACCGCGACGATGACGGCGTCGAATAGCCGCGCCGCGCGCCGCACGAGATCTTCGTGCCCGCGCGTAAATGGATCGAACGTACCCGGATAAACGACCTTCATCGCGTAGCGCCCGGCTTCGACGTGGCGAGCAGATGATAATGCACGTGCCCTGCCCTCGCGTGCCGCAGCAGTTGCCATGGAGGCGACGGCGCGAGTCGCCGGCCCGCTTCCGCATAGACGCGGCCGCCTGGCGCGACGCGAGCCGGCAGCGCCGAAAACAGCGCATCCCACGGGTCGTCGGCAAACGGCGGATCGACGAAGAGCACGTCGAAGACACGCGATTCGCGCGCGAGGTAGCGTAGCGCTTCGTCGACATGCGTCTCGACGTCGTCAATGCCGATTGTCCTGGTGGCTTCGGCCAGCGCACGAATCAGCGCGGCGTTCCGATCGACCGCGACGGACAGCGCGGCGCCGCGCGAACGCGCTTCGAGCGTCAGCACGCCGGTACCGGCGTAAAGGTCGAGCGTCACGGCGCCGGACAGGTCCTGGCCGAGCCAGTTGAACAGCGTCTCCCGCACGCGATCGGGTGTGGGACGCACGCCCGGCACATCCGGAACGCGGATCTGCCGGCCGCGGTGTCGGCCGCCGATGATGCGGATGCGATGCGAAGCCACGGGCGTTCAGCGTTCAGGGTTGGGCGGTATGATGGCAGCCGATGTTCGATCTCTTCCGACGCAAGCCGGCGGGCCAGCCCGCAGCGCCGGCCGAAACGCCTGCCGAGCCCCGCGAAACCGAAGCCGTGCCCACGGCAGCCGCGCCCGCACGCGTACAAGCCCCCGACGCCGCGACGCCCGAGGTCGAGCGGCGCTCCTGGCGGGATCGTCTCACGGCGGGTCTCGGACTATCCCGCGACAAGCTCTCCGGGGCGCTGTCCGGCGTATTCCGCAATCGGGTGCTCGATGACCAAGCGCTCATGGAGCTCGAAGCGGCGCTGCTCCTTGCCGACGTCGGCGTGGATGCGACTCGCTACCTGCTGGATGACTTGCGTGACCGCTATCGGCGCGCGGGCGGCAACGCGAACCCGCGCGCGCTGCTTCGCACCGCGCTCGCCGATCTGATACGGACGCTGGAAGCGCCCCTCGTCATCGGTGCGTCGCGTCCGTTTGTCATCATGCTCGCCGGCGTCAACGGCGCAGGCAAGACGACCTCGATCGGCAAGCTCGCGAAATGGCTGCAGCAGCGGAAGCTTTCCGTACTTCTGGCGGCGGGCGACACGTTTCGCGCGGCCGCGCGCGAGCAGCTTTCGGTCTGGGGAGCGCGAAACAACGTCTCGGTCATCCAGCAGGCGGGGGGCGACCCGGCCGCCGTCATGTTCGATGCGCTCGCCGCCGCCAGCGGCCGGTCGATCGACGTGGTGCTGGCCGATACCGCGGGTCGGCTCGCGACACAAACGCACCTGATGGACGAGCTGCGCAAGATCAAGCGGGTGCTCGGCAAGGCGCGCGAAGGCGCGCCGGACGAAGCGTGGCTCGTCCTCGATGCGAATACCGGGCAGAACGCGCTCGCACAGGTCAAGGCGTTCGACGCGGCGATCGGTCTCACGGGTCTCATTCTGACCAAGCTGGACGGCAGCGCCAAGGGCGGGATCGTCGCCGCGATTGCGCGACAGCACCCAATTCCCCTGCGGTTCATCGGGGTAGGCGAGGGCTTGGACGACCTGCGACCATTCAATGCAAACGAGTTCGTCGATGCGCTGTTGCCGGCGGACGGCGATCCAGGACGTACCCCCTAGGTCGCCTGCTCGCGCGTGAGCATTGATAGCGAGCGCTCGCTGACCTCTCGCAGGCGACCGGGCTCCGAACTGCGCCGGAAGCTGGCGGTCCACCTTGTAGCCGCGTCGCTGTTCGCGTTGTCGAACGATACCTGAGTAATTCAGTCGGGAACTTTCCCGGCGGTTAGCACTCTGATTATACGAGTGCTAAAATGGCGTCCCGGTGGCACTCCGAATGGTTTCGCGGGCCGCCCTGGAAAGGAGAATTGAATGTCCGGTAGTGCACTCACGTTTCCGACCCCGGCCTCCCTGGGGAGCCTCGACCACTATATTCAGGCGGTCAACCGGTTCCCGCTGCTCACCGCCGAGCAGGAGACCGAGCTCGGTCGGCGTTGGCGGGAACACGAGGACGTGGACGCCGCGCGCCAGCTCGTTCTGTCGCACTTGCGTCTCGTCGTCGCGGTATCCCGCAATTACCTGGGCTACGGCCTGCCGCAGGCGGACCTGATCCAGGAAGGCAACATCGGCTTGATGAAGGCCGTGCGCCGCTTCGACCCGGAACGGAAGGTTCGGCTGGTTTCGTTCGCGCTGCACTGGATCCGGGCCGAGATCCACGAGCATGTGTTGCGAAACTGGCGACTCGTCAAGATCGCGACGACGAAGGCGCAACGAAAGCTGTTCTTCAACCTGCGCAGCATGAAGCGCTCTTCGGCTGCGCTGACCCCGGCCGAGGCGGGCAAGATCGCGGCCGACCTGGGTGTCAAGCCGGAGGAAGTGTTCGAGATGGAAAAGCGCATCTCGGGCGGCGACGTCGCGCTCGATCCGACGCCCGGCGACGAGGACTCGGTGTCTCCGATCGCTTATCTGACCGACGTCGAAGACGAGCCGGCGCAGATTCTCGAGCGGGTGGAAACGGCGGCCAATCGAAGCGCGGGGCTGCACACCGCGATGTCGAAGCTCGATGCGCGCAGCCGGCGAATCATCGAGGCGCGTTGGCTTCGCGAGGACGACGACTCCGCGACGCTGCAGCAGCTCGCCGACGAGTATGGTGTTTCCGCCGAGCGGATCCGCCAGATCGAGAGCAAGGCGCTGAAGACAATGCGCTCGCAGATGGTGACGCTCCAGTAAGGATAAATGGGGTCGGAGCGAATTATTCGGCAGCTTCGCGCCGAATAATTCGCTCTGGACCCCCATTGCCGACCTCGCTTTTATCGCCTACAGCTCCACCTGCGTCCCCAGTTCGACGACGCGATTGGTGGGCACCTGGAAGAACTCCGACGCCTTCGTCGCATTCTTCGACATCGACACGAACAGCTTCTCGCGCCACAGCGCCATCCCGGGCGTGACGGTGGCGATCAGCGTCTCCCGCGACACGAAGAACGATGTCTCCATCATGTCGAACGCGAACCCGCGCCGCCCGCAATCCTCGAGGAGCTCCGGCACGTCGGGGTCGTCCTTGAAACCGTAGTTCGCGATCATGCGGAAGAAATTGCAGCCGAGCGCCTCGATCTCGTAACGCTCTTCGCCGGGAACATATGGAATGTCCTCGGTCACGACCGTCAGGAACACGACGCGCTCGTGCAATACCTTGTTGTGCTTCAGGTTGTGCAGCAGCGCGTGCGGTACCCGGTTCCGGGTCGACGTGAGAAACACGGCAGTCCCGGGCACCCGCGTCGGCGGCGACGCCTCGATGCTCTGGATGAACAGCTCGAGGGGCATCGCGTCTTCGGCAAGCCGTTGCATCAGGAGCGACCGGCCGCGCTTCCACGTCGTCAGCAGCGTGAAGACGACCCCGCCGATCAAAAGCGGGAACCAGCCGCCGTCGGGAATCTTGAGCGAATTCGACGCGAGGAACGTGAGGTCGATCAGCAGCAGGGGCGTTGCGATCAGGGCCGCGACCCATACGGGCCAGTTCCAGATGCGCCGCATGACGACGAAGATCAGGATCGAATCGATCAGCATCGCCATCGTCACCGCGATGCCGTATGCGCCTGCGAGATTGTCCGAGTTGCGGAAGCCGACGACGAGGCCGACGATGGCCGCCAGCAGCATCCAGTTGATGAACGGGATGTAGATCTGGCCGATCGCACGTTCCGAAGTATGCAGAATCGTGAGACGCGGGCAATAGCCCATCTGGATCGCCGCACGCGTCAGTGAAAACGCGCCCGAGATGACCGCCTGCGACGCGATGATCGCCGCCGCCGTCGCGAGCACCAGCAGCGGCACCCGCAGCCACTCGGGCGCCAGCAGATAGAACGGATTCTGGATCGCCGCCGCGTCGCGCAGGATCAGCCCGGCCTGGCCGAAATAGTTGAGCACCAGCGCCGGCATCACGAACAGGAGCCAGGCACGCCGGATCGGGCTCTTGCCGAAATGCCCCATGTCCGCGTACAGCGCTTCGACGCCGGTCACCGCCAGGACGACGGCGCCGAACGCCACGAACGCCACCTCGGTGTTGTCGACGATGAAGCGCGCGGCGTACATCGGATCGAGCGCAACGAGCACCGCCGGGCCGCGCATGATCTCGAACGCGCCGAGCACGCCGAGAGTCAGGAACCACAGCAGCATCACGGGCCCGAACACTGCGCCGAGCTTCGCGGTGCCACCGCGCTGCACGGCGAACAGCAGCACGAGAATCACGATGGTGACCGGAACGATGAACGGATGCAGCGCCGGCGCGATCACGCCGAGGCCCTCCACGGCGCCGAGCACCGAGATCGCGGGCGTGATCATGCCGTCGCCATAGAACATTGCCGCGCCGAAGATCCCGAGGCCGACCAGCCACCAGCGCAGCCTGGCACGATTCTCGATGCCGCGCGATACGAGCGCAGTCAGCGCCAGGATGCCGCCTTCGCCCCGGTTGTCCGCGCGCATGATGAGCGTGATGTACTTGAGCGTCACGACGATCACCAGCGCCCAGAAGATCACCGAAAGCACGCCGAGAATGTTGCCGGGCGTGAGCGAGAGGCCGTATTGTCCGGTGAACGCCGTGCGAAGCGCGTACAGCGGGCTCGTGCCGATGTCGCCGTAGACCACGCCCATCGCACCGACGATCATCGCCAGCATCGGCGTCGCCGGCCGAAACGATGACGTTGGCGAACTCAAGCTCGGGTCACCTGCGACACGACCGGGTTACCCCACGGCGCTGTCGTCGGTGCGGCGCGAAAAGCGAATGTTCAGTTGCTTGAGCTTCCGGTAGAGGTGCGTGCGCTCGAGGCCGGCCCTTTCGGCGACCTTGCTCATGTTGCTCTGCTCGCGCCCCAGCAGTTGCTCGAAATAGATGCGCTCGAACGCCTCGCGCGCCTCGCGCAGCGGCATTTCGAAGAAGCGCGTCGTGATCTCGGGCGCGATCACCTGGTTCGGCGACGCCGCTTCCCCGAGCAGCCGCTTCACATGGTCGGCGGTGACCTCGCCGCGCACGACCTGCATGTTGGCGATGACGCTTTGCAGGTGGTCGAGATTGCCGGGCCAGTAGGCGTTCGACAACGCGGTCAGCGCCGCGGGCGAAAGTGCCGCGAGGAGCGGTGTTGCGCGCTCGTCGGCAACCGTCGCGCGCCAGAAGCGCTCGATGAGTGCGGGGATGTCGTCGCGGCGCGAGCGCAGCGGCGGCAGCATCACCGCGCCCGACGATAGCTGCGACAGCAGCGCCGCGTCGAAGCGTCCTTCCGCGGCGAGGTTCGCCAGCGGTTCGGCGCTGGTCGCAACCAGCAGGATGTTGTGCTTGTCGAGCTTGGGCAGCAGGAACGCGAGCCCTTTCTGCTCACCGCGCGAATACTGCCCGATCTCCGCGCAGTACAGCACGCCTTCGCGCGCTTCCTCGATCAGCGCGAGCGGATTGTTCGCGAGGCGCGCACCGTCGCCGAGTGTCACGAACGGTGCGCCGGTAAGCTGCAGCGCGCGCGCCGCGACATCGTGCCCGGTGCCCGCTTCTCCGAGGATCAGCACCGGCCGCCGCGCGGCGATCAGCGCCTCGAGCGCCCTTTCGGTTTCGCGAATCGCCGGCCCGGTGCCGAGGGCCGCGAGCGATACGCGACGCGGCTCCTTGGTCGCCGCCGTCTTCAAGGCGCGCGCGATCGTCGTCAGCAGCTTCGACAGTCCGATCGGCTTTTCGAGGAAATCGAACGCGCCGATGCGGGTTGCCTCGACGGCCGTCTCGATCGTACCGTGGCCGGACATCATGATCACGGGCATCGTGAGCAGCGCGCTCGATCCCCATTCGCGCAGCAGCGTCACGCCATCGGTGTCCGGCATCCAGATGTCGAGCAGCACGAGCGCCGGCTGCTGCCGCTGCCGGTACGCGCGGGCCTCGCCCGCGTTCTCGGCGAGCGCTACGCGATAGCCTTCATCCTGGAGAATCTCGGACAACAGCTCGCGGATGCCGACTTCGTCGTCGACGATCAGGATCTCCCGCGCCTGCGCTGCACGCAGATTATTCATGGGGACCCCCACGCTTGCGGCTCGCACCTCGGGACGGCCGCGCGGTGCTCACGCAGCCGCCGCGGATTTGAGCGCGCGAAAATGCAGCGTGACGCGGGCGCCGTGCGGCGCGACATTCTCCAGCGTCACGCGCCCCGCATGCTCGTCGACGATCTTTTTCACGATTGCCAGTCCCAAGCCGGTGCCCTTCGCTTTCGTCGTCACATAAGGCTCGAACGGATGCTCGAGCACGTTCTCGGGGAACCCCGGGCCGCGATCGCCAACCGCGAGTATGGCCTCTCCGCCGCGCACCGACAGCGTAATGTCGATTCGCGGGTCGTCCTGCCCCGACTGCGCATCGACGGCATTCTGGATCAGGTTGTGGAACACCTGGCGCAGGCGGGTCGGTTCGCCCTGGACGACGACCGGCGCATCGGGAAGCGTCAAGGCGACGTGCGGGCGCAGATTGTCATACAGAGCCAGCACGTCGAGCAAGAGGGCTGCGACGTCGATGCCCTGCATCTGGCCCGGACGCGGCTGGCGCGCGTAAATCGCGAAATCGTCGACCATATGCTTCATCGCGGCAACCTGGGTGACGATCGTCTGCGTGCCGCGGCGAAGCGTTTCCTGGTCAGCGCTGTCCAGGCGGGACGCGAGCTTGACGGCCAGGCGTTCGGCGGAAAGCTGGATTGGCGTCAACGGATTCTTGATCTCGTGCGCGAGGCGCCGGGCAACTTCCGACCACGCCGCGTCGCGTTGCGCCTGCAGCAGCTCCGAGACGTCGTCGAACACGACCACGTATCCGGGAACAGGCGCGCCCGGCAGTCGCGTGCCCCGCAGCAGCAGCGTGCGCGTCTGGCCGGCGACGGTCAGCGACGCCTCGCGCTGCCACTGGCCATCCCGCGACGCGCGAAAGCCCTCGGCAACGAGCTCGCTGAACGGCGCCAGCGCGGGCAATCTGCCGCCCCATTCAGCCAGCGGCATTCCGGAAAGCTCCGCGAACGGCTGCTGCAGGATCACTGCGGCGCTCGGATTGGCGGTTCGCAGGCGGTAACGATCATCGAATGCGAGCACGCCCGACGACAGGTTCGACAGCACGCTCTCGAGGTAAGCCCGCGTGGTTTCCGTCGCGCGTTGCGATTCCTCGGTCTTCGCCTTGGCATCGGAAAGCTGCTCGGTCATCGTGTTGAACGATTCGGTCAGCACACCGAGCTCGTCGCGCGACGTGACCGGCTGGCGGCGCGTGAAGTCGCCCTGCGCGACGGCGCGCGTTCCTTCGGCCAGCAAGCCGAGCGGCGACGCGAAGCGCTCGGAGAGCACCAGCGCCAACCCGAGTGCGGACGTGAGCGCGAGCAGCAGCGTCAGCGTCAGCGTCAGCTGATAGAGGCGTTTCAGCGCCGCGCGCGAGAACGATATTTCCTGGTAGTCGCGCGCGCCCGCCTGCACCTTTTCGAGATCCTGCGCAAGCGTCCGCGGCACGCGCTCGATCACCTGCAGCACGCGCATCGGATCGAGGCGGTCGCTGCTGTTGACCGGTACGACGACGCGCAGCATCAGCCCCGAATCCTGCGTCTGCTCGACCTTCGCGTACGTCTGCTGCAAGCGCGCCCGCCGAAGCGCGTCGCCGGGCAGCGGCTCGGGCGTCATGCCGCCGCCCAGACCCGCGACGGCGATGACGCTGCCCGACGGGGAGAACAGCGCGGCCTCGTACACGCCGACCTGCTCGGCCGCGCGGCTCAGCGCCGGGCCGGACGCACCCTGCGCGTCGGCGAGCGCGCCCGAAATCAGCGTCGCGCGATTCGTCGTTTCCTTCAGCAGATAGTCGAGCGCGCTGCGTCCGAGGTTGATACCGCCGTCGAGCGCACGATCGACGCGCACGTCGAACCAGCTCTCGATGCTGCGCCCGAGGAACTGGACCGACACGGCGTAAACGAGCGCGCCCGGCAGGATCGCGACGAGCGAAAACAGCAGCACGAGGCGCAGCGCGAGTCGCGACCCGAACACGCCGGAGCGGAGCTTTCGCCACAACTGCAGGAGCTGCCCGCCGACGATGAGCATCAGCAGGCCGACCAGCGCGCCGTTGATCACCAGCAGCGTGTTGTAGTGGCCGGCGAAGAAATCGGTGTTGGCAGTCGCCGTTGCGAGCAGGAACAACGCGATCGCCGAGACGCACGCGAAGCCCAGCGTCACCCAGCGCAGCGTCCGCGAGGCGAGAAGACTCGTCATCGATGGTCCCCCCACGCTTGCGGTTGCGCCGCTGCGCTCATGGCGTGAAATCGAACCGATACCAGTCGGAGCTCAACTGCCACTCGCGCGACGCGAGCGCGTTGACCTGGAACGGTTTCGGAAGCTGGTTGACGTCGAGCTTCATGCGCACCGCCGCTTCATATCGCACGCCCTTCGACACGTCCTGCGCGCTGGCAACCGGGCGCGACGCGATGTGTCCGATAAAGCGCTCGACATCGTCGAGCGCCTCGAACGCCTGGCCGAGCGGGCCGCTCGACACGCGGTACTGGCGCGTCAGCGCACTGTACGAGACACGGTAGGTGATCGACCATTCCGCGACTTTTTCGGGAAACCAGAGCAGGCGCGTGCGCGAGAGCTCGAAGTCGATGGTGAAATAGAGCGGGATGCCCTTGTCGAGCGCCTGCTCGAGCGCCGGTGTCAGCGAAAAATCGAACTCCGCCGACAGGAGGACCCCGCCTTCCTCCACCCGCAACGACGCCGAAGTCACCGGGATGTCGGCGGAGAATGCGGGCGCCGTCAGCAGCGCCAGCGCGAGCATGGCCAGCAGCGACCGCAGGAAGCGACGGCGTAGCGAAGCGGGCGCGCGATCGGTGCGGGGGTTGGGCAGCATGCCGGCGAAACGCGCTCTCGGCCGGATCCCGACGGCACGGCGTGGCGATGCGCCGCGCACAAGTGCGGTGTGGCGTGCTGCCCACATCAGCGCTTGCGAAGCAGCGCGTAGAAAAACCCGTCCTGATTGTGGCAGGCACCTTCCGACGAAGGCAAGAGTTGGCCCTCGCGATGCGGTACGCCGTCCGGAAGGGTGAGGGTTTCGCGCAACGCATCGCCATGCTTCGACATGAAATCGTCGATGCGATCCCCGTTCTCGGCGGCGAACACCGAGCACGTCGCGTAGAGCAGCTTGCCGCCCTGCGCGAGGAGTGGCCACGCCGAGGCGAGGAGGCGCGACTGCTCGCGCCCGAAGCGCTCGACGTCGCCCGCGCGGTGTCGCCATTTGCCATCCGGGTGGCGTCGGACGATGCCCGACGCAGTGCACGGGACGTCGAGCAGGATGCGGTCGAACGCGCGGCCATCCCACCACCCCTCCGCGCGGCCGGCATCGCCCTGCACGAGACGCACACGGCGGTCGGCAAGTTTCAGGCGCTCGAGATTCTCGTCGATGCGCGCGAGCCGCGCAGGATCGACGTCGAGCGCCAGCAGGTCGACATCCGCGCATTCGAGGATATGCGCCGTCTTGCCGCCGGGTGCGGCGCACGCATCGAGGATTCGCATGCCCTCGTGAACATCGAGGAGCGGCGCCGCGTACTGGGCCGCCAGGTCCTGCACGGCGAACGCACCCTCGGCAAATCCCGGCAGCGCGGCGAGCGGCTTCGGCGCGGCGACGATCACGCCGGCCGCACCCGCCGCTTCCGCCGCCACGCCGGATTCCGCGAAGCGCTGCAACAGCTCGTCGCGTCCGGCGACGCGGCGATTGACGCGCAGCGTGAGGGGCGGCCGCGCGTTGCCCGCTTCGAGGATCGCCTGCCAGTCCACCGGATGGTCGCGCCGGATGCGACCGATCCACCATTGCGGGTACGACCAGCGCGCGACGTCGTCTTTTTCGATCGACCGGCGCACGTCCTCCTTTTCACGCAGATAGCGGCGCAGCAATGCGTTCGCCAACGACTTGGCCGCAGGGCGGACGGCTTCGCCGGCCGCGGCCACCGCGCGATCGACGACGGCAAACGCCGGGGCGCGCGTGTGATCGAGTTGATAGAGCGCGACGGCCATCAGCGCGCGGAGCAGCGGATCGGCGATGGGCTTTCGCGCGAGGGCCGCAGCGATTGCGTCCAGCGTGCCCCAATGCCGCAGCGTGCCGTAGGCGAGCTCCTGGACCAGCGTGCGGCCGCGCAACGGGCTCTTGTCGTCGACGGCTGCCAGCGCTTCGCGCAGATTGGCGCCGTCGAAAACGCGCGTGACGGCCAGTGCCGCCAGTATCTGCTCATGCTGCATCGGGGGTTTATCGGCCGGCCTCGAAGGAATGTCCAGGTGCCATGCCGCGCCCGGTCGCGAACGCGTGCGCGGACATCGTTCGGCCGGCGGCCGGCTGCAAGGCCGTCAGACGCAGTACGCCTGAATTCGTCTCGGGACCGCAGACGACGTCGATGCCTTCGCGGCCCACCGCGATGATCGTGCCCGGCGCATGCCCGCGCGCGATGTCGTTGCCGTTCGCACCCGCGGCGCGCGCCCCCGATTGGTCACGCGCGGACGCGCCGAGCGGAACGGCGGCGCGAACCTTCACGGGGCTGCCCCGCCACCCGGCGAGCGCCCCCGGCACTGGCGACAGCGCGCGGATGCGCCGATCGAGTACCGCGACCTGCTGTGACCAGTCGATCAGTGCATCGGCGCGCCCGATCTTGGCCGCGTAGGTGGCGCCTGCGTCCGATTGCGGCGCGGAGTGCAGCCGCCCGTCGCGCGCGAGGCGCTCGAGCGTTTCGACGATCATGCCGGCGCCGAGTGTCGCCAGCCGGTCGTGCAGCGTGCCGGCCGTATCCCGCGCGTCGATCGCGATCGCGCGGGCCGCGACGATCGGTCCGGTATCGAGACCGGCGTCCATCTGCATGATCGTGATGCCGGTTGTCGCGTCGCCGGCCTCGATCGCGCGCGCGATCGGCGCGGCGCCGCGCCACCGAGGCAACAGCGAGGCATGGATGTTGAGGCAGCCGTAGCGCGGCCAGGCGAGGACCGCGGGCGGCAGCAGCAGGCCATACGCGGCAACGACGAGAACGTCGAGCGCCGTTTCGGCGAGCGCCGATTGGACCGCTTCGGCACTGAGGCTCGCAGCGTCCCGGACCGCCAGCCCGCGCTCGACGGCGTAACGCTTGACCGCGGAGGGCGCCGGCGCCAGACCTCGGCCGAATGGACGATCGGGCTGCGTGAGCACGAGCGGTATCGTGCACCCGTGGCGATCGATGGCGGATAGGGCGCAGGCGGCGAACGGCGGCGTGCCGGCAAACCCCACGCGCATGGATGGGTGGATCAGCCGGCGAGCCGCTGTTTCTTGCGCAGCTTGGCGGCGAGGCGCGCACGCTTCAATGGTGACAGGTATTCGACGAAGACTTTCCCCTGCAGATGGTCCATTTCGTGCTGGATGCACACGGCGAGCAAGCCGTCGGCATCGAGCTCGAAGGTTGCGCCCTGTTGGTCCTGCGCCCGCACGCGAATCCGGGCTGCCCGGGTCAC
>Ga0105240_10006314_pt1 | contig 17443 bp, 12 predicted proteins | sample KBSC54metaG_FD_80426 | JGI IMG/M metagenome (GOLD analysis project Ga0105240, IMG submission 80426) | Corn rhizosphere microbial communities from Kellogg Biological Station, Michigan, USA - KBS C5-4 metaG | ecosystem: Host-associated > Plants > Roots > Rhizosphere > Soil | place: Michigan, USA...
AATAAACAATTATATTCAAATCCATCCCCTTGCATTATTAAATCATAAAGAACTAAATGATCATCAATTAACAAAAGAAATAGAAAAACGGATATTCGGCTATGATAATGAAGAAGATTTCTTCATCAAAAAATTGTCATACGGAATTGCAAAAATCGGAGCTGCTTTTTATCCAAATCCGGTAATTGTACGTTTTAGTGATTTCAAGACTAATGAATATTATAACCTTCTGGGTGGCAATTATTTTGAACCGCATGAAGAAAATCCTATGATCGGGTGGAGAGGCGCTTCCAGGTATTATTCACCTGAATATAAAGGGGCTTTTGGATTGGAGTGTAAAGCCATAAAGCTGGTTCGTGAGGAAATGGGACTGGATAATGTTGTCGTGATGGTTCCATTCTGCCGTACCGTGGAAGAATTAATTAAAGTAAAGGAAGTAATGGAAGAGTTCGGCTTGGAGCGGGGTAAAAACAACCTGGAACTTTACCTGATGGCGGAGATACCATCCAATATTATTTTGGCAGATGAATTTGCAAAACATATAGATGGTTTTTCGATTGGCTCCAATGACCTGGCACAACTTACTCTTGGACTCGACCGTGATTCTTCTTTGGTGGCACATTTATATGATGAACGAAACCCGGCGGTAAAAGAAATGATTGCAAAACTCATCGAATCGGCAAAAAGAAATGGTGCCAAGGTGGGTATTTGCGGACAAGGGCCTTCAGACTTTCCTGATTTTGCCCAATTCCTGGTGGAGAAAGGAATAGATAGTATATCACTGACACCAGACTCCGTGATAAAAACTATTAAAGCAATTGCATCTTTTGAGAAAGAGTTTTTGGCAATAACTCAATAAAGTTCTTATAAACGCCAGAGACCAGGAATTAGTTTTTAATTAAAAAAGTAAATCTGAATGAAATTTAAATATAACTATCGTTACCCATCTGTAGAGGATCTGCGAAAAAAGGCAAAAAGAAGAATACCGCGATTTGCTTTTGAATACCTGGATGGCGGCTGTAACGAGGATATAAATCTTTACAAAAACACATCAGAAATTCGTGAAGTTGAACTTCTGCCCAATTACCTATGTGCGCACAAAGATTCTGATATGAAAACAGAATTGTTTGGTCATAGCTATGATGCCCCCTTTGGTATTGCTCCGGTGGGCTTACAAGGTTTGATTTGGCCCAATTCTCCTGAAATATTGGGTAAGGCTGCATTTGAGCATAATATACCATTTGTGTTAAGTACGGTTACTACAAGCAGCATCGAAAAGATTGGTGAGATCACTGAAGGGAGTGCGTGGTTTCAATTATACCATCCGGCGGAAAACAGAATCCGGGATTCAATCTTAAAACGGGTGGAAGCGGCTAAGTATCCGGTATTGGTACTTCTTTGTGATGTACCCGCTTTTGGTTACAGGCCAAGAGATATAAGAAACGGTTTGGCCATGCCTCCTAGGATGTCTCTTACAAATATACTTCAAATTATGGGCAAACCTAATTGGGCGTTGAGAACGCTCATCAACGGCCAGCCAGCTTTTGAGAGTTTAAAACCGTATATGCCAAAGGGGTTGGATTTAAAAAAACTTGGTGAATTTATGAATCATACTTTTTCCGGAAGATTGAATGAAGAAAAAGTAGCCCCCATCCGTGACATCTGGAAAGGAAAGATCTTATTGAAAGGTGTAACCAGTGAAGCGGATACCGAAAAAGCCATTAAACTCGGACTTGATGGTATCATTGTATCTAATCATGGGGGCCGCCAATTAGATGCGGGACAATCTGCCATAAAATCGATCACAAATATTGCTTCTAAATATGGTGATAAAATAAAAGTAATGATGGATAGCGGTTTAAGGTCCGGCCCCGATATAGCAAGAGCACTTGCTTCAGGAGCAAAATTTACATTCCTTGGAAGATCATTTATGTATAGTATGGCAGCGCTAGGAGAAAGTGGTGGCAATCACATGATCTCCATACTAAAAATTCAGCTTCAACAGGTGATGGAACAAATTTGTTGTGAAAGGATTGAAGATTTTCCAAATCATTTAGTGGGGCCGCGGTTCAAAATTCAAACACAAGACTAGATTGGTAAAAGTGATTTTAATAATTTTTGATAATGAATTATAAATTTATCGAGTGGCCAAACACGTAAAACAGACCTCAAAGGATTTTTAATTTAAATATATAAAAGATGTTTTCGTTAGCAAATAGAATCGCTGTAATAACCGGTGGAGGAAGCGGTATTGGCCGTGCCATGGGTTTATTGTTTGCAAAGCAAGGCGCTACAGTTCACATTATTGAACAACATGCCGATAATGCAGATGCAACAGGTGATGAAATTAAAACAGCCGGGGGAAGAGCATTTGTTCATTTATGCAACGTGGCCAAGAAAAAGGAAGTCGCGGCAACTTTTAATAAAATAGGCTCGCATCATATTTTGGTTAATAACGCGGGCATAGCGCATATTGGGAAAGCAGATAACACAAATGAGGAAGATTTTGATAAAGTAATGTCCATAAATGTTAAAGGGTCTTATAATTGCGTTTTCGCTTCTATTCCACATTTGCGTAAAGCCGGCGGAGGCTGCATCCTGAATGTCGCATCCATCGGTGCTTTGGTAGGATTATCGGATCGGTTTGCCTACAGCACTTCAAAAGGTGCTATCAAAGCAATGACAATGAGTATCGCAAGGGATTATATTTCAGAAAATATTCGTTGTAATTCAATTTCGCCCGCCCGTGTACATACCCCTTTTGTAGATGGATTTTTGAAAAGCAATTATCCTGGAAGAGAAGCGGAAATGTTTAAAAAACTATCGCAATCACAACCGATTGGACGAATGGCAGAGCCAGATGAGATTGCTGCACTTGCTTTGTATTTATGCAGTAGTGAAGCGGGTTTTATTACAGGTTGTGATTACCCGATTGATGGTGGCTTTACTACTTTAAACAATTAAATAAGATTGAAATGAAAATTTGCAGGTTTGGAGATGCAGGTTATGAGTTACCGGCTATCCTGGTAGATAATATACGGTATGATGTAAGTGGATTTACACACGATTATAATGAAAGGTTTTTTGCTGATGATGGTATAAGTAAATTATGGGAATGGTTTAAAGCCAATAAATCTGATTGTAAAGTTGTGGATGAAAGTGTAAGGTGGGCCGCATGTATTGCCCGCCCCTCCAAAATGGTATGCATAGGATTAAACTATGCGGATCATGCAGCAGAAAGTAATATGGAAATACCTGAAGAACCTATTGTATTTTTCAAGGCTACTTCATCCATTGTCGGGCCGAACGATGACTTAATAATTCCCAAAAATAGTATTAAAACAGATTGGGAAGTAGAGTTAGCAGTTGTAATTGGAAAGAAGGCCAGTTATGTTGAAGAAGCAGATGCAGTGAACTATATAGCCGGATATTGTCTGCATAATGATTATAGTGAAAGGGCTTTTCAATTAGAAAGGGGTGGCCAATGGGTTAAAGGAAAAAGCTGTGATACATTTGCGCCACTGGGTCCCTGGTTAATTACAAAAGATGAGATTGACGATATTAATAAATTAAGATTATGGCTGACTGTTAATAAAAAAAGGATGCAGGAAAGCAATACAAAGAATTTGATTTTCAATATACCTTTCCTGGTGTCATACCTGAGCCGGTTTATGACGATGCTACCAGGCGATATAATCTCCACCGGCACACCACATGGTGTCGGCCTGGGGCAAAAGCCGGAACCTGTATATTTAAAACCAGGAGATATTATAGAGTTGGGAATTGATTATTTAGGCAGTAGCAGGCAAGTAGCAAAAGAATCTATAGCTTAAATGATAACAATAGGCATTTGTCAGGGATTCCGGCACTACAATTCCCTCGCAATCAGCTTGTAATTGACGACGATTACGGAAGGAAGGACTGCTGAATTGCATATTTTAATCCTTAAAAAAGCAATTTATTGAAACTCCCCGGGACAGGTAAATAAAGCACCACTAACAGAATGGTACAAAATCGACCCCATATTACAGACCCTTATTTAGCATGAATAGAAAGAAGTTTTTAACATCTGCTTCAGTAGCGACCCTTGCCTCATTTAGAGTCACCTCATTATTGAATGAGGCCGTAACTGGCGCAAAAAAACCAATTCCAATCATTGATACACATCAGCATATAATTGATTTTGAACGGTTCGGGGAGGATTGGTCGCATCCTCCCGTTGCAGGAAATTTTAATGAACGGGAATATGAAAAAGCGATTAAAGGCTTGAATATTATAAAGGCTGTCTACTGCGAGGTTGCCGTTCCGACCGATAAACGTCATGAAGAAGCACTCTATGCTATCGAACTTTGTAAGGATAAAACTAATCCCACGGTCGCTGCGGTAATCAAAGGGGATCTTTATACGAGCGATTTTGAGGAGTATATGTCTGAGTTTAAGAACTCTCCTTATGTCAAAGGTATTAGGGGTTCTTTTAGTTCCCGGGAGGGGGTTTTAAATGACCATGTTGTTAAAAATGTCCGCGTTTTAGGCGAAATGAATTTGAGTCTTGACATTTCCGTTCAACCTGCTTGGCTCCATAGTATTCCTGACCTGATACGACTTTGCCCCGACACTAAATTTATTCTTGAACATTGCGGAAACGTGGATCCGAGAGCATTTCTAAAACCTGATGCATTATTGGGCGAGCCCGACCATGATCGGGACCAATGGATCGCAGATATGAAAGCTATTGCATCTGAAAGGAATGTGGCATGTGGAATATCGGGCGTTGTGACCCGTTCGCCAGGCTATCCCCTGACAGTAGATAATCTCGCTCCGGCTATCGATCAATGCCTTGATATTTTCGGCCCTGACAGGGTCATGTTTGCAAGTGACTGGCCCTGGTGCCTGAAAAGTATGGAATTGCGGGGTTGGTTAGATATTTTAAAAAGCGTTGTTGCAAATAGGTCATATCAGGATCAAAAGAAATTGTTTCATGATAATGCTTTAAAATTCTACAATATTTAAATAGGGTCGTAGTAGTTTATTTAGGATAGAGCAGCATCTGCTTCGATAAAAACTAACCGAGGCCAAATATTATAAGTGACACTTCGATATTTTGTAACAGATAATATTGTATTCAATGACTAATTCGATTAAAAAAATACTTTCTTCATTGGAAGCGGGCTGTTTTCCTGGGATAAAAACAAAAAATAATATTGTGGCCAGTGGAATATATTTTTTTATCATTGGAAGTATTTCCTTATTCCTTATTGCCTGCAACGGGCAGAAACATTACAGGGATTGGAGTACTTATGGTGGAAGTAATGACCGTATACATTATTCAGTTTCGGATGAAATTGATACCAATAATGTTAAAAACATTCATGTGGCATGGATTTATCATACAAAAGATGCAGATTCTTCAAGCCAGATAGAGGCGAATCCGCTTATTGTGGACGACGTGTTATACGGTATTTCTCCCCAACTGAAACTTTTTGCGGCCGACGCCGCGACAGGGAAAGAAAAATGGGTATTTGATCCGGCAAGAACCATTGACAGTAATAATGAAGACAAAGTAAGTTATGAAATCAATGCATGTCGTGGAGTTGCGATCTATAAAGGCAAGAGCCATGACCATTTAATTTTTTATACAGTGGGCCCTTTTCTATACTGTATTAGTAGCATTACCGGAAAGCCGGTTCCTTCATTCGGAAATAATGGGAAAGTAGATCTTCATGAAGGCTTTGATGTAGAAAGAGATGTGAAAGATTTGAGGGTTACATCAACTACTCCTGGCATAATTTATAAGGATCTTATTATTGTAGGCACCAGTCTTAATGAAGAAGAAGAAGCTGCGCCGGGGGACATAAGAGCCTATGATGTGCATACAGGCAAAATACAATGGACTTTCCATACTATTCCCCATCCTCGCGAAGCGGGCTATGAAACCTGGCAGGATCCTGAAGCTTATAAATATGTTGGCGGGGCCAATGACTGGGGTGGTTTCAGTCTGGATGAAGAAAGAGGATTGGTTTTTGCTTCAACAGGTTCTTCGAATCCGGATTTCTATGGCGGCCAACGTAAAGGGAATAATCTGTTTGCCAACTGCGTTCTGGCCCTGGATGCCAAGACCGGTAAACGGGTATGGCATTTCCAAACAATACATCACGATCTGTGGGACTGGGATTTACCTACCGCCCCGGTATTGGCTTGCGTTAAAAAGGGAGGGAAAATAATAGATGTGGTTATACAAGTAACCAAGCAGGGATTTATATTTATGCTTGATAGAGTGACCGGCCAGCCCATTTACCCGGTTGAAGAAAGAGCGGTTCCCACATCTTCCGAACTTAAAGGCGAGTGGTTATCTCCAACACAACCCTTTCCCACTTTTTTTGAGCCGTTTGTTCGCCTGGAATTGAGGGAAGCGGATCTGAACAAAAATATTCCGGATTCATCTTACCAGGACATTAGAAAGAGATTCGCGGCATACAAGTCCGGAAAAATGTTTACTCCTCCAAGTAAAGAGGGAACGATTGTTCTTGGCCTTAATGGAGGAGCCGAATGGGGAGGTCCATCCTTCGATCCGGCTGTGGGGATATTATACATTAATGCAAATGAAATGCCGTGGATAATCACTATGAAAGAAAATAGGGATGATGAGGTATCTACTCTCAAACAAACTAATTTACAAGCTGGTAAAATCTTGTATAATAATACCTGTAAGGGGTGTCACGGTGAGTCATTATCGGGTTCTGGTAATTATCCCTCGTTAATCGGGATTGGGGCGAGATATAATGAAGCAGCATTCAAAGCCTTAATCTCTTCAGGCAGGAGGATGATGCCGGCTTTCAAGTATTTAAGTGAGGGTGAAAAAACTGCCCTTGCATCTTATGTCCTTAATATCGAAGTAAAACAAAAAGAAAAATTCATCGCGGTTGCCAAAAAGATCAACCTTTTTTACAAAACGCCTTACAAGCCGGCCGGGTATCAACAATTTCTTACAAAAGAAGGGTATCCCGCCATATCGCCTCCATGGGGAACGTTCACCGCCATTAATCTTAATACTGGAAAATTGGTTTGGAAAAAAACATTAGGAGAATATCCAGAGCTTAAAGCGAAAGGATTACTTACCGGTACCGGAAATTATGGAGGATCTGTAGTAACTGCCGGCGGACTATTATTTATTGCTGCTGCAAGGGACGGAAAATTCCGAGCTTTTAATAAAAGAACGGGAGAATTATTGTTTGAGACAGAATTGCCCGCCGCCGGCTATGCTACACCATCCGTTTACAGTGTCCATGGTAAACAATTTATAGTCATCGCATGTGGTGGGTCCAGGATGAAGACAAAGTCCGGGGATACGTATGTTGCTTTTGCACTTCCCGCTAAATAATAATTAATTCTTCCCTGATTTTATCCGGTAAGCAATGTAAATTATGAATTCATCGAAAATTAAAAGGTAGATTTTCCTCAAAATTCACTTCTTTAAAAAAATAATTTCCATGGTTAACCAACCCATAATATCCTAAAAAGTGCTCTTATATATAAACAGGTCTGATCAGGATTAAATTATAAGTGCTAATTATAAACCAAAATCTCATTCCATGCCAAGAGTTATAAATTTTATTCCGGGGCTTATATTAATTTTTTTTATTTCTTCTTCCAGCGCCCAAACACAAAAGGATCCGGAAACCAGATTGAAAGAACTTGGGATTCAATTAAGAACACCGGCCACTCCTACTGCCAATTATGTTGAAGCAGTTCGCGTGGGAAAATTGGTTTACCTCTCAGGCCAGGGGCCGCACAAATCAAATGGCACATTTATTATTGGCAAAGTTGGCAGTGAGCTGAATTTAGAGCAAGCTCAAGCCTCAGCTAAGTTAACAGGAATCTGCTTGTTAGAGGCACTGAAAAAAGAAATTGGAAATTTAAACAAGGTTAAGAGAATCGTTAAAGTCCTGGGAATGGTAAATGCAATTCCCTCATTTGAGCAACAATCGCAGGTTATAAATGGATTTTCTGACTTGATGGTTGAAGTGTTTGGTGACGGTGGGAAACATGCGCGTTCAGCTATTGGTGTGGCTTCTTTACCAATGAATATACCAGTAGAAATTGAAATGATTGTGGAATTGAAGTAATTATTCCAAAAGATTTTCCTGGGCCTTCCATAATTATTCGGGTGAAGAAAACTAGAAATGCTGATGCTAAATGTAGTTTCATAAAATATGTTCATTGTTCTTATCAGCAAACGTTTTCCTCAATTCTAAAAACCTATCTATCATCAATAATCGCATAAATTCAATCGATACGGTGGAAACCATTGCACACAGGCGTTGGTTACGCATAATACCCGTCGTGTTTATTACCTTTAGCCTTGGTTTTCTTGATCGCGCAAATTTTGGATTTGCAACCGCTGGCGGAATGGCAGCAGATTTAAATATTAATGCTTCCATGTCATCTTTACTGGGATCATTGTTCTTTTTGGGCTACTTCTTTTTTCAAATTCCAGGAGCTATTTATGCAGCCAATAAAAGTGTTAAAAAGCTAATCTTTTGGTCCCTGATACTTTGGGGTGCACTCGCAGTTTCCACTGGTATCGTTGGTAATGTAAGTTGGCTGATTCTTATTCGATTTATGTTGGGGGCGGTAGAGAGTGCCATTATGCCTTCTTTGCTGATTTTATTAAGCAGGTGGTTTACAAAAACAGAACGCTCGAGAGCAAATACTTTTCTGGCGTTGGGCAATCCCGTAACTATACTTTGGATGTCGATCTTATCCGGCTATTTAATAAGATCGGTTGGTTGGCGCTGGATGTTTATTGTAGAAGGATTGCCTGCATTGGTATGGGCGTTCTTATGGTGGTTACTAATAGATAATAAACCCAAAGATGCCAGGTGGTTGTCAGATCATGAGAAGGAAGTTCTCGAGAAAAAGATGCAACATGAACAAGAGAACATTGAACCGGTTAAAAATTATGCAGCAGCGTTCCGTTCCAGAACTGTTATTTTGCTATGCCTGCAGTATGCGCTTTGGAATCTTGGTGTGTTCGGCTTTGTGATGTGGTTGCCGTCCATTATCAACGCAGCACCAAATAGTAATATTGTAACTACGGGATGGCTTGCTTCCGTTCCATATGTTTTGGCTATTATTACCATGATAGGCGCATCTTATTTTTCTGATAAAACATTAAACAGGAGAATTTTCGTATGGCCGTTCCTGTTAGTTGGAGCCATTGCCTTCTATGGTTCGTATCTAACCGGCCCAGGCCATTTCTGGGTGTCATTTGTATTGTTAGTCATCGCGGGGGGTGCCATATATGCTCCTTATGGGCCATTCTTTGCGATCATTACAGAAATTTTGCCACAGAATGTTTCGGGAGGAGCCATTGGGCTAATAAACAGTTTTGGAGCATTAGGCTCATTTGTGGGAGCCTATCTTGTGGGGTACCTAAATGGCAAAAACGGTGGATTTGATGCATCCTATATTTTTATGGCAAGTTCTTTATTACTATCGGCATTGTTAACAATGATTGCTGTTAAGAGAACTAAAATAAGAACCTTATCTAATACAGAAAATAAAGAACACTTGCCGGTAACTCTTATGTAAACTTTTTTTGTTTGAAAATAAAATTTACTTCGTAACTTTTTTGATCAAACGCTATTCGGCAGAACCGGCAAAATATCCGGTAGCATGGTAAATAAAGCCGGCATCAAAAAAAAGACAACTGCTTATTGAAAGCGCAGCACATCCGGCAAGAGAATAAGGACCCCTACAAGTATTCTGTCACCGGTTCGGGTGCAACACAGGGGCCGCAGTCAGCCTTGGAAAATAATCCGAACAACAGCGCCCATCATGATATTGTTATGGAGAAGGTTACACGCAATGATAAACCGGGGCATGATAGGGAAAGCAATAATAACAGTGCAGCCGTCTAAAAAAGACAGGGGTTGAGCCTCGCTTCCGGCGACACATGTAGATTTGAATGGCAATTATAATAACAGGGCTGGTATCACGCAATGTATGCAAAACCGGGGGACTTGTTTGGGTAGAATGAATTTCTTTAGCTTAGATACAGTTTTTCGCAGAGGCAGATTCCCCATAGGTCTCATTGATTTCCACCATGCATTGCAATGGTAGATCGATGATCGGAGGGTATCCATGCATAGAAGGTGGAACCCTTGCCGATATTACTTTCCACCCATATGTTGCCGCCGTGCCTGGTAACAACCTCAGAACAGATATATAATCCGATACCCATACCGGGAAAGGTAGACTGGCCTTCCCCGCTCACGCGATAAAATTGTTTAAAAACATTTTGCAGGTCTTCTGCGGGAATTCCTATTCCAAAATCCCGGACAGACAGCTCAATACCCATTCTGCTGGTGCGGGTGCTTATAACAATCCGGTCGGACTCCGGCGAGTACTTAATTGCATTAGATATGAGGTTTATAAGTACCTGGCTTAATTTATCCCTGTCTCCGAAAACAGTTGTACCTGGCCCGGGGTTATTTTTTATTTCGTGCGTGTGACTTGTTTTCTGCATATCAACCACCATCTCCTGGACGAGGTCATTAAAATCAAAAGGCGCCTCGTCATATACCAGCTGACCGTTTCGTATTTTGGTAAAGTCTAAAAGTGACCCTATCAGGCCAGTGAGCCGGTTAACCTGCACCCCCATTCTTTTCATGATGTCTAATGTGTCGTTATCACCTTTCTTTTCAAGCAATTCTTCCGCCAATTGGCCGTAGGCTTTGATGGTAGTTACCGGTGTCTTAAGCTCGTGACTTGCCACCGAAAGGAAGTTGTCTTTTTGTTTTTCCATCAGCTTCTGTTCAGTGATATCCTGTATCAGTGACATGATGGTCTTTACTTTTCCGTTCTCATCCTTCAGTACGGAATTGAACCATTCGCACCATATTACCTTGCCATTACCTGTGACATGGCGGCACTGTACTTTATTTCGTTCTACTTCCCCGCTTATCAATTGTTCAAGAACCTTCTTTGCAAGTGGCCGGTCTTCTTCGTAAACCTGGCTGAAATTGTTTTCCTGGCTTTGTATAAGTGCTTTTCCGTCCCATCCTAAAATTTCTTCGGCACGTTTCGACCACGATTTTATAATACCCAGGTTATCCAATTCAATGAACCCGAGCGGCGCATTTTCTAAATGAAAAGCCAACCTTTCGTTGGCTGCCTGCTTGTCCTTCTCTAACCGGTGTTTCTCGAGTGAATTCATTACAGCGGAAGGCAAGCGTTGCAGCCGGTCTTTAAGGATATAATCATCAGCTCCCCGCTTCATAATATCAACCGCAAATTCCTCGGATACGGTTGCCGTGACTAATATGAACGGGATAGTCAGCTTCTTATCCCTTAATATCTCAAGCGCTTTAAAGGAGTTAAAAGACGGTAGTGAATGATCGGATAAAATGATGTCCGGATTAAATTTGTTTAGCATTTCTTCGTAGTCTTCCCTGCTTTCCACCAATTGTTTTTCAAATGGGATGTCGCCTTTCCGTAATTCATAATCAATCAACTCGGCATCCGATGGATTATCTTCCAGGTGTAATACTTTTATTGTCGGGTTCATGGTACCTTATCTTTAATGGCTTATACAGGGGGGTGATTGAGCAGCATCCAGTACATACCCAACTCGGTCACGGCATTGATGAAGCTGTCAAATTCAACTGGTTTTACAATGTAGCTGTTGGCACCAAGCTCATAGCATTTGCTCAGGTCAGGATCTTCCTTTGAAGAAGTAAGTATTACCACCGGGATTTTTTTTGTGGCGTCGTTTGACTTCACTTTAGCCAGCACCTGCATCCCGTCCACTTTTGGCATTTTTAAATCAAGGAGAATCAGCCTTGGCCTGAGGGTAACATCTCTGCCAGCAAATTTCCCTGTTCCAAAAAGAAAGTCCAGCGCCTCCTCCCCGTCCTGCAGGTGAATGAGTTTATTGGCAAGATTTTTTTTTCGGAGTGCGTGAATAGCCATTTCCGCGTCGTCTGCGTTGTCTTCAACAAGAAGAATTTCAACTTGTGCATTTTCCATTGTCTATATTTTAGTTATAATTGCTTGTTGGCAGGCTGAAAAAGAACGTAGCCCCTTTATTTAATTCACCTTCTGCCCATACCCTCCCCCCATGTTTATCGATAATCCGCTTTACCAGGGCCAGGCCCACCCCGGTCCCCTCAAAATCTTTCTGCAAATGAAGGCGCTGGAATACGCCAAAAAGCTTACCTGCATACTGGTTGTCGAAACCCACGCCATTATCACTGATAGCATAAATAATTTCATCCCCGGCCTGGTATGATTTAATTTCTATTGCAGGCTTTTCAGCTTTGGAAGAATATTTAAGAGCATTGGATATCAGGTTTACCATCACCTGTTTGATCAGGGTGTTGTCAACATAAGCAGCGTGAAGCGGATGAATGTGCACAATCGCCTTGTGATGGAGCGTTGTATTTATTTCTGAAAGAGTTTCTTCAGCAAGCTCAGTCATCCCGACAGGAGACCTGTGAATTTCTTTTCTACCCAATTTTGAAAATTCAAGAAGATCGTCGATAAGGATACCCATTTTTTTGGCATTTTCCGCAATTCTTTTAAACAGGCGTGTTGCCTCGGGATCGAAAACGGCGCTGTATTCTTCATCTAACATTTTTGAGAAGCCATTGATGGCACGCAATGGTGCCCGCAGGTCGTGGGAAACGGAATAGGAAAACGCTTCCAGTTCTTCTGTTCGCTGTTTTACCCTTTGTTCGAGGTCCTCATTTAACTTATGGTTTTCTTCTTCGGCTATTTTCCGGTCGGTGATGTCTGCCCGAATGGCAATGTACTGGTAGGGCTTGGCGGACTCATTAAGAAAGGGAACAATCGTTGTGTCTACCCAATAAATGGTACCGTCTTTTGCCCTGTTTTGTATTTCACCCCTCCATATCTTGCCGTTGGCAATCGTTATCCACAGGTTCCGGATAAACTCTTTAGTGTGGTATCCGGAATTGACAATACGATGATCCTGTCCCAGTAATTCACCCGCATCGTATTTTGATATTCTGCAAAAATTATCATTTACATATTTTATAATTCCCTTTTGATCGGTAATAGCTACGATAGAGGATTCATCCAGCGCAAATTTATAATCCGTAATTTCTTTAATAGTTCTATTCAGTTGTTCCTCCGCCTTCAACCTATCTGTAATATCATTGGCCAGGATGAGACGTGCTTTCCTGCCTTCAAAAGAAAGGTTATGGGCGAAAACTTCAACGTTAATGAGCGTCCCGTCTTTTTTCCGGTGTTTCCAGTTTCCCTGGCTGTAACCTTCTTTACGGATATACCTTTGATACCGTTCTTTTTCTTCGCCGGGCCTGATGTCCAATGTTGACATTGACAGGAACTCCTGGCGGTTGTAGCCGTAATGGTCTAATGCTGCCTCATTTACATCCAGAAATTTATCGGAACCCTCGTCAATCACCCACATAGGTAAAGGATTATTTTCGAACAGGTGGCGGTATCTTTTTTCACTGCGCTCTATTTTGCGGTTAATGTTATTGAGGCTGATGTCCCGCTCTTGTATTTGTTGAATCATTCCGTTAAAGGAATCAGTGAGATAACCAAGTTCGTCGTTCCCTGATTTAACCGCCCTCACGGAAAAATCGTTATTTAATGAAATTATTTTTGCGGCGTCTGCCAATCTTTGGATAGGTTTTGTAATACTTCTTTGCAAAATCTTTGAAAGGACATAGGCAAGCAATAGTGATAACGCAATCACGAACATCGTTGTAATGCCAACCAAACGAAATCGCTGGTACATTCCCCCAAGATCAGATTTTATATACAGCGTGCCGAGCCGCCTGTTTCCTTCTATCACCGGCTGAAAGCCTTCGAGGTAGGCGCCGGTAAAAAGAAAATGATCCGTTCCCGGTGAGACCGGGAATACTTTAGCCGCCTCGTTCACGGGGTACCGGGAAAAAAGAACTCCCTTATTGTCATAGAGAGCCGCAGCAATAATATGCGGCTCGGCCTTTAGCGCAGTTAAAATTTCGGTTGCAGTTTTATGATCGTCAAAGGCAAGCGCGGCTGTGCTGTTGGTGGCAATAACCTGTGCCAGCGTGGAGAGTTTTTGCGTGGTATTTTGCCGGAAGGCGTAGAACTCATAGGTAAAGAATGCTGTGGATGTCACAATTAAAATTGCCCCGCTGATAAGAAGAATAATTCTCATCAGTTTCTTTTGAATGGGCATATCTCTGAATAAGATCATTTAATTGTTATTTGGTGAAACGATATCAGCTACTCCAAGTAACTTTGCGCTTATGGTAAGACCGGCCTCCTTTGCCTTTGCCGGGTTTACCTGTATCCGTATTTTATTGTTGATTGTAGACAACCTGATGATCCCGCCGGCATCTATAAAATTAGCCGCGTCACTAACCGTAAGAATACTGCGTCCTTTAAGGGCAGTTATGACTTCCCTTATGTGCTTGTTATCAGTGGGGTTGATAAATAGAATATGACACAACTTAATTTCATCTGCATTTTTATATTGCTGTATAGTCAAGAGGTGACCATTTACACGCTCGCCGGCAATAATTTCCCGGAGGTAATTTCCAAATGGATTTTCTCCGAGGATACCGATGACAAATGGAGAACCTGTTGCTTCGGAGGAGCCCGCAGGCCATTCTACAAACTGCGTGAAATTGAATAGAAAAGCTGCTTTAACCTGGTATTCCCGTTCTCCGCTGGTTTGAAAAGCACACGAAAATATTCCGGTTAACAGGAGCAGGAAATGTATGTTTAATCGTTTCATTACTTAAAAATAACAGGTAACCTTACCATAGACGCTGCGTTCTATCTCCCTTGGTGAAGGTGATGACGGAATGAATTCACTATGCCGGTCGTACAATAAATCATTCCCCACTATACTTAATTCCAGTGCTTTGTTAACCTTCCAACCGATCCTTGCGTCTAAACCTAAATACTCCGGAACGGACGGTTTGGGTAACCGATCAACATAGCGTATTACCGTCCCCACTTCAATACCTCCCGGCATGGTGATTTTTGATTGAACCAGCAGTTGGTTTTCCGGGTCATCACTTTCTGCTGATCCTTTATTGGAATCCCTGCTGCCGGGTTTAACAGACAGATCTTTTTTAAGGAAAGTATATCCTCCTTTGAGCTGCCACCAATCGGTGACCTGGCTGGTGACGGCCAGTTCAGCGCCATAGGTGTTGCCCTTAACTCCGTTACCGAAAGTTACCGGGATGCCAAAAGGAGGGGGACCGGGTTCAGCGCTGCGGATATCATCATATACATTATAAAAAGACGATAAAGACACAGAGAGGGATTGGCAGGGTTGAGTGCGCCATCCTAATTCATAGGCAGTCAGTTTTTCCGAAACAAAGTTGTCATTACCCGAAATGAAAGTGATTGACGGTGTCAGGAAAAGGTAAAAATCCCGGTCAATGCGGGCCGGTGTTCTGACTGCTCTTGATACAGCAGCCCATATAGTCTGGTTTTCTCTGGGTGTCCATGCCAACCGGATGTTGGGCTGGAATTCAAAGCCCGTATAAGTGTTGTGTTCCAACTTGGAACCAAGAGTGAAACGCAACTTATCTTTGATCAACGTTACTTCATCCTGGAGAAAAGCGCTATAGAGATACAACATTTTATGGCCTGGAAGAAAGGCGAATTGTTGCAGATTGGTAACCCTGTGATCCATGAGGCGAAAATTAGTACCATAAGTGAGTTCGTTACGTTCTCCCAACCGGTACCGGCTTTGCCAGTCGGCATCGTAGGTTTTCAGATCTTCGCTGAAGCCATTGCCAAAGTCACGGAAGGTATGGTCGTAATAAGCCTGCAACTGAAAATCAGGCGTAGCCGGAGCGGCATGATTCCAACGTACGACTATATTGTCGCCATTAGCGATGACGGCAGTATCTGCTGCATCGGGATTGGGCTTGCCATGATATATATTAGACTGAAGGGTAACCTTGTCTTTTTCGGAAGCCTCCCAGTCGAGTCGGAAGCCCCCTTGCAGCATGGGCCATTCATCATTTGCTTTCATTCCGTTGGTATCTAATGTGCTTCCCAGCTTAAACCCGGTGCCATACACCCGGTAGGAAAGTCGGCTTCCAAGGTTTCCCCCATACCGGACGCTACCTGAACCAGGCAGACTTGTACCGGCAGCGCCTTCAACTAATAAGCCCTTGGTATCCTTACTGCTCTTTGTAATAATATTAATCACCCCGTTAACGGCGTTGGCTCCCCATAGGGTTCCCCCGGGGCCGCTAATTACTTCTATACGGTCCACGTCTTCCAGCGGCACATTTTGAACGTCCCAGAATACTCCCGCGTATAACGGGGTATATACGGTACGGCCGTCAATGAGTACCAGCAATTTATTGGCGAGCACATTGTTGAACCCCCGTGCACTGATAGCCCACTGGCTTGAATTGACCTGCGCCACCTGTAAGTTGGCTGCCAGGCGCAGTGCCTCCGGAAGCGTCTTGGCCCCTGAATTGCGAATATCCTCCTGCGTTATGACCTGCACGGCAGAGGCTGCATCTTCCAGTTCCTCCGCATGCTTTGAGACAGAAGTTATCTCAATATTCATCAGTTGCTCGAGGCTTAATTTTTTCAGGGTTGCTGTCGAAAGACTGTCGGTTGATTGTCCAAAACCCTTGTCCAATTGGATTGTCAGCATACAAACAAAAAATATACTGGAAAGCAAGAAGTGACTGCCGGCTCTCATGTTAAAAGTTGGGGGTTTAAAAAAATATTTATTTTGGTTGCTTGTATTCTTTGGTTTCGTTAGAAAATAATCCGGAATTTTTCGTTTAGAAATGAGGTTACCAAAGATAATAAATCCACGAACATAAATAACAGTGCTATCAAATAAAATATTTACCGCAGACCGTTGCTGCCAGGAATAAGTCTGATTATTAGCTAACGGGAACGGGTATCTGAATAAATAGGGAAGAGCTCCCGGCTGGGACCGGTCATATTACATAAATTTTGCGTACAGGCGACGTCGTTATTTTGATCCTGTTGAATCAAATCGCTGTGGGATAAATGTTTCAACAGGATCATAATAACCGTTAAGGCGGATATCCGTTCCAGTTATATATTCTTAATTAACCCCGTTAAGAATCAAAGAAAATCAGGGCGTAATCCTCCGGTTGATGTTGGTTTCTCCGGAAATTCATTATAAGCAACCGATGGCACAGCGCTGAAACGCTGCTTTGTGACGAAAGGGGAAAATGGTAAATAGCGAATAGGCGACCGTAGAATTACGGTTATGATCAAACGCAGAAGGTGCTCTACGAATTTTTTCTTTCACATGTTATTTACCCAGGTTCCTCTTTTTCAAACTGTTGGATGTAAACAAACGGACATCCGCTTGCTAAAATCACCTAACAAAATGTTAATCACTGACTTTTTTCAAACAAAACTTCCATTGATAATTTTACCC
>Ga0105240_10006316_pt1 | contig 17442 bp, 16 predicted proteins | sample KBSC54metaG_FD_80426 | JGI IMG/M metagenome (GOLD analysis project Ga0105240, IMG submission 80426) | Corn rhizosphere microbial communities from Kellogg Biological Station, Michigan, USA - KBS C5-4 metaG | ecosystem: Host-associated > Plants > Roots > Rhizosphere > Soil | place: Michigan, USA...
GCCACGGCCGGACGCTTGGCCACGAACCGCATATAAGCGGCGCCGATGGCGGCGATACGGTCGGACTCCGATCCTGTGACCTTGGACGCTTCCACGATATAGCGCCGCAATTCCTGGAATCCCTCGACACTGAGTTCCACCAGAAGCGCTTCGTGATTGGGAAAATGACGATAAGGCGCGGCATGACTCACACCGGCGCGCCGGGCGACCGCGCGCAAGGTCAGTGCGCTGAGCGACTCCTCTTCCAGGATCGCGCGCGCGGCATCGAGCAGGCCATTGCGCAGATCCCCATGGTGATAGGAGCGTTGCGCCTCGGCCGACGCGCCCTGAAGCTTGGCTTCGGTGCCGCACTGTTCATTGTTCATGATTGACCTCTCCCGGTCGCCTTGGACCGTATGAATTCCTGGCGGGCGAAAAGGCTGGACGTATCCCAGCGCTTGCCGCCCAGACTTTCTACTTCGGCGTAAAATTGATCGACCAGCGCCGCCATGGGCAGACTGACACCGGCGCGGCGCGCTTCCTCGAAGCAGATGCCGAGATCTTTGCGCATCCATTCGACGGCGAAACCGTGATCATAATGGCCTGCTGCCATGGTCTTGTGACGATTCTCCATCTGCCAGCTCTGCGCCGCGCCCTTGGAGATCACTTCCACCACCGCCTCGATATGGAGACCCGAAGCGCGCGCCAGGCTGAAACCTTCCGCCAACCCCTGCACCACGCCCGCGATACAAATCTGATTGACCATTTTGGTGAGCTGGCCGGCTCCCGATGGCCCCAGCAGCCGCATCTGGCGGGCATAAGCGGCCATAACCGGCTCGGCTTTCGCATAGGCCTTCTCGCTGCCGCCGCACATGATGGTGAGCTTGCCGTTCACCGCACCTGCCTGACCGCCGGATACCGGGGCGTCCACAAAATCGAACCCGGCCTGCTTTGCCGCTTCCGACAATTCACGCGCGATGGTGGCGGAGGCCGTGGTGTGATCCACGAACAAGGTACCCGGCCTCATCGCAGCGAAGGCGCCATCCTTCTCCAACGTCACCTGGCGCAAATCAGCGTCGCGTCCGACGCAGCAAAAAACGATATCTGCGTCCTTGATGGCGTCCGCCGGCGTCGGCGCGGCCTGCCCGCCATATTCCTTCACCCAATCGCCGGCGCGCGAAGCCGTGCGATTGAACACGGTGACGTCATGGCCGGCGCGTTGCAAATGCCCCGCCATCGGATAACCCATCACGCCCAAACCGATGAATGAGAGTTTCATCAAGGATCCATCGCTTCGATATTCGGCTCCAACGCATTTTGCGCGAACACCGACTGTTTCAGCAACTCAAGTCGAGAATGGATGGTCCGCGCGCCGTTGGCGAGGACGATCCTTGTAGTGGAAAAACCTACAGCATCGCGGATCTTGCCCGCCTGTTCGATGCACAGCGCACGTGTACGAATTTGTGGCAGAAGTGTCGCGAAAGCCATCAGGGCCTCGAACGCCGCGACGGAACAGAAACGGACGACATCCTTTTAGCCTACCGCTTGCATTCGGTCAGCGGTCTCCATGTTCAGCTTGGTTTTCATGTGCAGCAGAGCATCGATCACGGCCTCCTGGACCGATTTGTCCAATCCACCGATCATGAATTCGCGTAGCGCCAGCCGGTAATCGTTGATCGCAGCCAGAATGGGCTCTGCCGCCGGCAGAAGATGCAGCCGCCTTATGCGTCGATCGCTGGGATCCGGTCTTCGCTCGATCAAACCGCGCGCTTCCAGCCGATCCACCAGGCGGCCCACCGTAATGGGTTCGACTTCACAGATGGCCGCCATCTCGTTCTGCGATAGCCCCGACTGGCGCTCCAGCCGCAGCAGGATAAGGCCTTGAGCGCGCGTCATGCCGTAATTCCGTGCCCATTGGTCGAAGCGCGTGCGCTGCATGCGCGCCACGTCATGCAGCAGGGTCAGCATATCTCGATCCAGGTCTTTCATCCCGGAAACATAAGCCACGTTATAATAACGCACAAGATTTTAAGCCCTGATAGATTTCGATGCCTCCTCTGCCAAAATGACCCTGCCAAAAACGAAATGGCCGGCAAGCCGGTCAAAAAAAGAGGCGGCCGAAGCCGCCTCTTGATCAGATCAGAGCGCAGTGGGCGATTACATGCCCGAACCTCGGATGCCCTTCCAGCTGGCTTCGATCGCCTGCACGGCATTTTCCGGCAGCGGAACATAATCGAGGCCCAGCGCCGCGGGGCCGCCGCTTTCAAAGCTCCACTTGAAGAACTTCAAGGCTGCAGCAGTGGCTGCTTGATCGCCGGGTTGCTTGTAGACGAGCACAAAGGTCGTCGCCGTGATCGGCCATGCGGTCGCACCCGGCTGGTCCAGGAACAGAACGAAGAAGTCGTTCTTGGCGGCATTGGCCCAGTCTGCGCTGGCGGCAGCGGCCTTGAACGCTTCGACGGTCGGCTCGACCGTCTGACCGGCCTTGTTGATCAGCTTCACATAGCTCAGATGGTTCTGCTTGGCATAGGCATATTCGACATAGCCGATGGAGCCGGAGACCTGCGCCACGTTGCCGGCAACGCCTTCATTGCCCTTGGCGCCGATGCCGATCGGCCAATCGATCGCCGTGTCCGCACCGACATTGTTCTTCCAGTCAGCGCTGATGCGAGCGAGGTAGGAGGAGAATTGATAGGTCGTGCCCGACCCGTCCGAGCGATGCACCACCGCGATGGCCTTGCTGGGCAAGTTCGCGCTGGGGTTGAGCTTCTTGATCGCCGCATCGTCCCAGCGGGTGACTTTGCCCTGGAAAATCAGCGCCAGAACATTGCCGTCGAGAGCGAGTTGACCGGGCTTGATGCCGGGAACATTGACCACCGGCACGATGCCGCCGATCACGACCGGGAATTGCGTCAGACCCGCCGCCGCCAATTCCTTGGAGGTCAGAGGCTTGTCGGTGGCGCCAAACGTCACGGTCTTGGCTTTGATCTGTGCGATGCCGCCCCCCGAGCCGATCGACTGATAGTTCAGGCCGTCACCCGCGACGCCCTTATAGGTCGAGGCCCATTTGGAAAGGATCGGGAAAACAAAAGACGATCCCGCTCCCGTGATTTCGATGGCGCTCGCCGCCGTCGCTGTGATCGCAAGGGTGGCTATCGCACCCGCGATTGCTTTGTAGATTTTCTGCATTGTTGTCCTCTTCGGTCTGGGGCAGCGCCCCGTTTGTCGGGTCTTAGATTGTTTGGTCAGTTGGCGAATTGCAGACGGACGCCCAGCACATTGATGTCCTGATCATGGGTGTGGGGGGTTGCGACACCCGTGCCGCCTCTTACTTGGATAATGTTATCGTCGATCATGACACGCACATTACGGTTCAGATACCAATTGAGACCGAGTGCAACCACGCGCTCTTCGCCGCCGAAAACACCGGCGAGCTGCGATAAGGAAGCGGCTTGGCTGGTATGCCAGTTGAGGTCGGTATTGGAGTAACGCGCCACCAGTTCGAAGGCGCCCCAGGAATCGCCCGAGAAGGAGAAGGGACGCGACGGCACCGGCATGCTGAAGCCGCCGACTTCGTTGTTTATCGCGCTGGGCGAATAAGGCTTGGTTTCGCCCGTTAATATCCACGACCCTTCCACATACCAGCCCGAGAAGCTCGGGTGATCGATCACGGCGGTGGAACTGGTGCAGGCCGCGTTGTTGCCGGCGATGATGGTGTTGCACTGCCGATCAATTTCGAAATGCGCGTATTCACCGCCTAGGAAGACATTGTCGATATTGCCGCCCAGATCGAGCGCGTACATATCGGCCGTCTTGGCATTGATGCCGCCGGTCGCGATCAGGCGCGTGCCGTCGACGCGGACTTGCGGACGATCGCGAAGATTGAGCGTTTGGCTGCCGCCGTCGGGGTTGCCATTGGAGCCGCTGCTCAAAACTCTCGCGGCGCTGACGCCGAACTGAATGTTGGAAAGACCGTTGGTCCACAGGCGCTCCGTGGCGCGGCCCAGGATTTGCGTATTCTCGTCACCACCGCCTGCGCCATGGTTTTGCGCGCTGCCGGTCTTGCCACCAGTAAAGGCAACTGTGGCGGTGAGATTGTCGCCGGCCCAAAGCGTATCGGAGCGCGCCCAGCCGATTTCAATGCCGCGGCGGGTGTCGCCGGCCCCGAAAGTATCGGCTGCGATATTATCGATTTCCGGACGTTCCAGGAACATCAGCGAAGCCGAAGATGTCGTACCTTCGAACATGAAGGCGAGCTCGAGCACGCCGACATTGAAATGCCAATAAGGAATGCCGGTATAGGTGACGACCGCCTTGTTCAGCAGCGGATCGCCTTCACCCGCATTGGGAACGCCGCTCGCGCCAAAGCTGCCGCCGTCGCTGCCGCCCGCGTTCAACCGCAATTCGTAAGCGAAATCGCTAAAGGCCTTACCTTCAACGCCGAAATAGGCGCGGCGGATCACCATGCCGGTGGACAGATCGGTGGGACCGTTAAAGCCCGCCGGATGGGTACGGTCCTGGTCGAAAGCGGCAAAATCGCTTTGGAACCGGAGGCGGAGCCCCATCGTGAAGCGGCCATCGCCGGTGGCGATGACCGGTCGGCCATTGTCGAAGGTCCAGGAAGCGTAATTGGCATTTTGTTCTAGTGTGGACAGACGGGTGCGATCCGCCGTGGCGCGGTCGCTATTGGCCTGCAGCGTGTCTTCCAGCGCGCGGACGCGCGATTCCAGATCACCGCTCGCGGCGCTGCCCGAGGAAGGCATCGTGGCCTGCGCCAGATGAATCTCGCCTGCGGGTTGATCTGCGACCGTGGTGGCTCCAGCATCGGTGCTCTGAGCGCCATCGTTCTTGGCAATCGCAGCCTGAGTCCCCGAAGCGGCAAACAGCGCGATGGCGGCCGCGCCGGCCATCAATCCGAATTTCCCCATTTTCGTCCAACGTCCCTTTGATGTTCTCGCGCAAATTCGCGCGGAGGTTCCATCGCAGCGGGCCGCTACAGGACGGTGACGGATGTATGACGTTCGCGTGACAGGCGCGGACAACACGCCGCAACCCAGCCCTCTCTGCTCAAGAATGGTGTGCGAAATTCAGTCGTTTTGCTGAAGCGCGCTATATTTGCCACGGAAATAAACCAGTGGCGCGGACCTCGACGGGCAGGAAAAGCGCATAACTCGGCCCAAGAGAATCGTGTGGTCCCCACCCTCGATTTTGCGCTCCGTCTTGCATTCGAATACCGCCAGGGAATCGGCCAAGGCCGGCGGTCCCAATTCCGTTTGGATCAGCGCGATGCCATCGAGGGCATGCTCTCCGGGACGCGCCAGCCGCGACGATACGTTCTTATGCTCCGTACCCAGAATACTGACGGTGAAGCTTTCCGCTTTCGCAAAAATATCATGACGCCGGGAATGGCGTTCCATGCACCACAAGACAAGCGGCGGATCGAGCGAAACCGACGTGAAGGAGTTGACCGTGATGCCGATATGGGCATCGACGCCGTTGGCCGTCACCACGGCCACGCCTGTGGGAAAGCAGCCCAAGGCATCACGATAGGCGCGCAGATCCATTACCATGCACTAACCATAAGCCGCCGCCACTTCACACTCGGTTAAGCCGCCCCATGCATGATCCCCGCATTGGGCAACCGGACCAGCGAGCGGCATGAGACCGTTCCGGCCGAGTTAATGGGTGGGCGGACTATGGCCGACGGCACGGTCATCATCAAACGCATCAAAAAGGGTGGTCATGGCGGCCATCATGGCGGCGCCTGGAAAGTCGCCTATGCCGACTTCGTGACCGCCATGATGGCATTCTTCCTCCTGATGTGGCTGATCAACACCACCACCCCGGAACAGAAGCGCGGCATTGCGGATTATTTCGCACCCCAATCCATCGCCCAGACCGTGTCGGGCTCGGGCGGCGTGTTGGGCGGCAAGGTGATGGGTGAGGAATCCGCCCATGCCGGCGGCGCCCAATCCGTGATGCTGAAACAGTCGCCACCCTCGCCGGCTACGCCCGTCAAATCCCTGGCCACCGGTGTCACGGGCGGCGCCAACGGCGCCAGCACCAATGATGCCATCCCCAACAATTCAACGTCTCAGGACGGCGAATTCGCCCATGCCGCCGAGGCCATCCGCCAGGCGATCCAGGACAATCCCGATATCGCCAATCTCTCGCATCAGGTGATGCTGGAGCAGACGCCGCAGGGCTTGCGCATCCAGCTGGTGGATCAGGACGGCCGGCCCATGTTCCAGCAAGGCACCAACGAGCCCATGCCCTACACCAAGAAATTGCTGGCGGCCGTGGGCCAAGTGATCGATTCCCTGCCCAACCGGGTCTCGATCAGCGGCCATACTGGCGGCAACGACGCCGGCGCCACCGGCACCGCTTGGGAGCTTTCGGCCAACCGCGCCAACGCTGCCCGCGCCCTGTTGCAGAGCGGCGGCCTGGGCTCGGACCGCATTTACGAAGTGGCGGGAAAGGCCGGTTCCGAGCCTCTTTTGCCGGAAGACCCCAACGCCTCTGCCAATCGCCGGCTGTCGATTGTGCTCCTGCGGGAGGCCCCGCCGGCCCCGCCCGGCCACAGCCTCGGCGGGTGAGAGCCGGCTGACGGCGGATACACCTTAGCCCGCCTATTTCCTTGCGGGCCGAGCCTGGGCTTGTTCATATTGGAATCGTGACAGACCAGCGCAACACCCGCGTTCCACAGTTCTTTCTGACCCCTGGAGGGCCTTGCCCCTATCTGCCGGGCCGGGTGGAACGCAAGGTTTTCGCCCGCCTGACCGGCCCCCTGGCACAGCCCTTGTCCGAGGCGCTCACCCATTCGGGCTTCCGCCGTAGCCAATCCATCGCCTATCGCCCTGCCTGCGAGGGCTGCAATGCCTGCGTTTCGGTGCGTATCGTGGCGCAGGACTTTGTTCTTAGCCGCAGCCAGCGGCGCATCGCCCGGCGCAGCACCGACCTCGCCCGGGCCATGGTCCCAGCCGAAGCGACGCGCGAACAATTCGCGCTGCTGCGCACCTATCTGGACTCCCGTCATTCCGGCGGCGGCATGAGCGACATGGGCCTGTTCGATTATGTCGCCATGGTCGAGGAAACGCCGGTCAACACCCATATCGTGGAGTATCGCCGCCCCGACGGCACGCTGCTCGCCGCCGCTTTGAGCGACGTGCTGCGAGACGGGCTTTCGATGGTCTATTCCTTCTTCCATCCCGGCGAGGATGCCAGGAGCCTGGGCACTTACATGATCCTGGATCACGTCGAAGCGGCCCGAGTGCGCGGCCTTCCTTACGTCTATCTCGGCTATTGGGTGCGCGCGTCCGACAAGATGGACTACAAATCCCGCTTCTCGCCGCTGGAGGCGTTGGGCCCCAATGGCTGGGAACGCCTTGCGCCCGGCCATCAGCCTTAGCCGCCACCGAATCTCACTTTCCATTCCGCGATCTGCTCGTCGGTAATCTTGGCGAACAGAACCGCCGGCGGATGGATGGTCTGGCCCGCTTCCAGATCGTTCAGTGCCTCGACCATGGGCTGATCCGGCCAGGGAATGATCGCACCATCGCCAGCGATGGGCTGGATCGCTTCGTGGATCTTCTTTGCCATTGCCGGCATCACCGGCCAGGCGAGATGGGCGAACTGGTGCACCAGGTTAAGCCCCATGCGCACGCCCACAGCGGCGCGTGCCCGGTCGGTCTTGATATGGGTCCAGGGCGCAGCCTTGGTGAGATACTCGTTGCCTGCCACCCAAATGGCGCGAAGTTCACCCATGGCTTTGCGGAATTCCGCTTCTTCCATATAGTCCGCATACTGAGCGATCCGGCGATCCAGCTCCGCGATCAGTGCATGCTCCTCCTCGCCATATTCGCCCTCGCCCGGCACCTTGCCGTCGAAACGCGCGGCGCAGAATTTCGTCACCCGGTTGACGAAATTGCCCAGCACGTCGGCCAGGTCCTTGTTGATGACGCCGGCGAACTGCTCCCAAGTGAAATTGGAGTCCGAACCTTCCGGCGCATTGGCGATCAGATAGTAGCGCCAGTAATCGGCAGGCGCGATCTCCAGCGCCGTATCCATGAAGATGCCGCGCTTGCCGGAAGTGGAGAATTTCCCGCCATCGTAATTGAGGTAATTGAAGCCCTTGAGGCGATCGACTTTCTTCCAGGGCTCGCCCGTGCCCATGATCATGGCGGGGAAGATGATGGTATGGAAGGGCACATTGTCCTTGCCCATGAATTCCCAGTAGGTGACAGGCTCTTTTTTAGGGCCTATCGCTTCGCTACTTGAGGCCGAGGCCTTGTCGTCAAACCACCAGTCTTTCCAGGCATCGCCCTTGCCGTGCTTGTCGGCCCATTCCTTGGTCGCGGCGATATATTCGATGGGTGCGTCGAACCAGACATAAAAGACTTTGCCCTTGAGCTGTCCGTCCGCGATGTCATCGGGCACCGGAAAGCCCCAATCCAGATCGCGGGTGATGCCGCGATCCTGCAGCCCCTCGTCGAGCCATTTGTAGGCGATGGAGGTGACGATGAGCGGCCAGTCCTTCTTGTGGCCATCGATCCAGGCGCGAAGCCGGTCCGCGAGCTGCGACTGCTTCAAGAACAGATGCGTCGAGTCCCGGATTTCGATGTCGTGCGCGCCGGACACGGCGGAGCGGGGATTGATCAGATCCACCGGATCGAGCACCCGGGTGCAATTCTCACACTGGTCGCCCCGGGCACGATCGTAGCCGCAATGGGGACAGGTGCCGATCACATAGCGGTCGGGCAGGAAGCGGCCGTCTGTGGCAGAATAGGCCTGCTTGGTGGTGCGCAGCTCCAGAAAGCCGTTTTTCCACAGTTGACGGGCGAAATGCAGCGTCAGCTCGCGGTTCTGAGGCGAAGAAGAGCGCCCGAAATTGTCCCAGGAAAGACCGAAGCGGTCGCCCAGATCGCGTTGCACGGCATGCCATTTGGCACAGTATTCCGCGACCGGCACGCCTTCCTCCAGCGCCGCCAATTCAATCGGTGCGCCATGCTCGTCAGTGGCGCAGACCGCCATCGTGTCATAGCCCCTGGCCCGGCAGAAACGGGCGAAGATATCGGCCGGCAGCATCGAGCCCACCAAATTACCCAGATGCTTGACGCCGTTGACGGAGGGGATGGCGGAAGAGATCAGAACGCGTTTCATGAATTCTGCGATATGCTTTGGTTTCGTGGCCTGTTCCTCATACAGGGGGAGCGGGCTCGAAGCGAGGGGGAACGGAAATGGCAGGCGAACGCATAAAAGCCCTTTCCGGAGCGGCCCTGTTGGCGGCATTGTTGATTCCGTTCGGGGCATGTGCCGAACCGGTTCAACCCCTGCCCCGACAGACCGCGCCTCTCCCGCTAGATGCACCATCCGTTCAGATCGGCAATGGACTGGTCACGGCGAAAATCTATTTGCCGGATATGCAAAAGGGATTTTATCACGGCACACGCTTTGACCAGGGCGGTGTGATCGGGAGCCTGGCGATCCAGGGCCAGAATTTTTACGGACCCTGGTTCGATCGCGTCTCACCGGAGGTGATGGACTATATGTTCACGCCCGACGGCATCATTGGCGGTCCCGACAGCGCCATCTGTGGCCCGGTCGAGGAATTCGCGCCCATCGGATTCGAGGAGGCGCCCGCAGGCGGCAGCTTCCTCAAAATCGGCGTTGGCCGACTGCGCAAGCCGGACACCAAGCCTTACGATCATTACCGGATCTATGACATTGCCGATGCGGGCTTGCGCAGCACACTCACCGCCAAAGACGCCATCACATTCGTGCAAGATGTGAAGGATGGTTATCGCTATAGCAAGACGCTGCGGCTGATACCTGGCAGGCCGCAACTAGCGATCGAGCATGCCCTGACCAACAAGAGCGGCAAGACGATTGCGACCACCGTCTATGACCATAATTTCTTGACTCTCAGCCCCGGCAATCGGGACATCGTGGCAAGCTTTCCTTTCGCAATAATGGCGGATACACGGCCCGACCCAGCGCTGGTTCGCGTTGACGGCAATCGCTTCGCTTATCAGCGCGCCTTGACCGGCAAAGAAGGCGTCTCGTTTCACATCAGCGGTTTCGGTGAAAGCCCGAGGGATTATGACATTCGGGTCGGCAATGCCCAGACTGGCGCCGGCATGCGCGTGACTGGCGATCAGCCGCTCACCAAGATCAATGTCTGGTCCATCCGCACCGTCATGGCGGTCGAACCTTATATCGCCATCGATCTGAGGGCGGGCGCCACCAAACGCTGGACCTATGTCTACACCTACAACGGACCCAAGCGCTGAACAGAAATACTCATGGCGCGGGAAACCAGGCGTCGGTTTTACCTGTCAAATAATAGACCAGCAGGCCTAGCCATTCATGGAGGCCATGGTCCAGCTGAGAAAGATTGTCGCCAAGGATATAGGAATTGGGCTCGTTCGATTTGTACGCCACTGGAACGGCAACGACCGGCCAGCCGGCTTTGCGGAATATGCCAATACTGCGGGGCATGTCCGCCGCAGAGGAAACCAGGAGCCAAGTCTGGCCCGCAGGAGGACGCACCAGCGCCTTGGTGAAGATCACATTCTCATAAGTGTTGCGGGATTTGTTCTCGAAAAGAACGCGGCTGGCGTCCAGCCCCTGTTGGGTAAAGAAAAGACGCGCCGCATCGGCTTCGGTGAAAGCAGGAAGATGCAAACTGAGGCGGCCGCTGCCGCCACTGAACATCAGCTTGGCGTCTGGATATTTCCGCGCCAAACGGAGGAATTCTGTCATACGTTCGGCTCTGGTGTTCAGAGAAGGAATGCCCCGTTGCGCGGTGATCTCGGGATCTATGGCGCCACCCAGAACGATGATGCCATCTACATGGCCCGGCAAGGTTTGCGGTGGGGGGAAGCGGTTCTCCAGCGGCGCGGTCACCCAGGTCGAGACGGGAAAAAGCGTTACGAACAGCAAAGCCAGAGTCGCAAAGGTAATCATGGTAAGACCGAGGCGCCGAAAACGCGCGGTCAGGCGAGCGAGGAGGCCCAAAAGCAGAAGCAGCAGAAGAAGATCGCTGAGTGTCTCCAGAGGCACAAGAATTTTCGAAGCAAGGAAGAACACGCACGCCCCCGGCGGTGGTGCCGGCTACAGGACTCGAACCTGTGACCCCCTGATTACAAATCAGGTGCTCTACCAACTGAGCTAAGCCGGCGCCTATAAAATCGGGGCTCTTGGTACCGGAACCCGGTGAATGTTTTGCCATTGCCACCGGATTGCTGCCCAAGCAACCCCTTTGTGCCTCGGCCCACTCCCCTAGCACGCGACAGAACACTGTTTCAAACGTATCGGGCCGGGTGGACCAGGGATTGTCAGGCGTGATCGCCGGTGAGCCAGGCGGTCGCCGGCAATTCAGCGGCGATGCAGCCGCCATTGCAGGTCTTCCGCTGAACGTTTTTGGCGCGCCAACTTTGGGCATGCCTGCAGGACGCCTTGATAGATTCGCTCGAGACGATCGACGGTATTTTCCCAAGGCATGGCGAGCGCTGTTTGCCGCGCGGCCGCGCCAAGCTGCTGGCGCAAGGCCGAGTCGACGAGCAGGCGGCGCATCGCATCACGAAGACCGTCCACGTCGCCCTGATCGACGAGCAGCCCGGTGCGGCCATCCTCGACCAGTTCCGGGATGCCGCCCGAGCGGGCCCCGATCACCGGTGTTCCCGCCGCGAAGGCTTCGAGGATCACGAGCCCGAAGGTCTCCTGGAACATCGAAGGCAGCACGAACGCGTCGGCCGCGGCATAATAGGATGGCAATGACGCGGGCGAGACCATACCGAGAAAGGATACGCGGCGCTGCTTAGCGGCTTCCGCCAGCATTGTGTGGACTTGCGCCTCCGCGGCCTCTCCCGGCGGATGACCATCGACCCAGAGATCACGGCCGCCGGCAATCGCAAGATATGCGTTGTCGTGTTCCCCCGCCAATTTCAGAAAAGCCTGCGCGAGTTGAATCACGCCTTTTTCCGACCGCAATGCACCGGCGAACATGAAGAGCATATCGGTGTCCTTCAGCCCCAGTTCGCGCCGGATCCGTTGTCGCGCCGCGCGCTGTTCATCGCCGGACAGGACATCGGTATGAACGCCGGCCTGGTTGACGACAATGTTCGAAGGCGGTGCATCGGCGCCAGCATGCTCATGCGATTGCTGCAGGCGGCGGCCGACAAACCCGCTCACGGCAATCTGCGCCCCGGTCTTGCCGACCGCCCGCCAATACGGGGCGGCAGCCCGGCCAAGCGCCGCATCCGGCACGCCGTCGAAGGGATTGTTATGGAAATGGATGACCGTCGGCAGCTTCTCGAAGAAGCGCGTTCTGGCATATTCGTGCAGGTGAACCAGATCGAAGCGCTCCAATCGAACGCAACTGGCCAGACTTAGATGGACGCGAAAATCCCTGACATGGCCGCCGTAGTTTATTTTCGCCCAGGAATAAGGCCGAAGGTGGCGAAGATGCACGCCTTCCCACCTTCCATGCCACGCCCTGGGTGCTATCGACGCAACCGTCACTTCGAGGCCGCGGCGAGCCTGAATGCGCGCAATCTCGAGGGCAACGCGCTCGATGCCTCCGGCCGCGTCGATCATCGGCTTTTTTGGTACCCGCCCGATACCTAGAAAATGCAGTATTCTCATACGCTCTCCCGGACCAATAGGCGGCCCGTTACTTCCGTTCGCTAGCGATAGGCTTTAAGGCGCGTTTCTCTGGTGCCGCAGGCGGCGATCAAGTCGCACGCAAATACCGAAGATTTCATGAGATCCCCACCAATCGCTGAAGTTGATTCCAGCATAGGATTTGTGACGCGGAAATCGGCCGGTAGGTTGAGAGTAGGGTTAATCGATACGGTTACCGCTAGCTTGTCACATACCAACGGTAGAGGGAACGGTCTCGGCGCGTCCGGCAGGCCAATTTGAGCACCGAACTGGCCGGTCAGCTCTGCTTATCGGCTTTCCAAACGCGACGTACTCGCAAATACACCAGACTGCAAAATCTGCTGAGTGCGCATCAAAGCTCGCCTTGACCGCTTTCCAGAATGTCATTCGGGAAAAGATTTTTGGCCGGACCGTTTGGCGGAAAATGCCGAGCCAGCGCTTCGCCGCAAATAGCAATGGCTTGGACAAAGCCGTCGGCTGGCTTGCCGGATTTCATGCCATCGATCACCGCAGCCACCGCATCGTTCCATGGTCCCTCGCCCACCGCTGCATGGATTGTCTGATGCGCCACCAGTTCCACCTGGCGGTCTTCGAGCGATGCATAGATCAGGATATGCGGCTCGGCGTGCGATAGCCTGGCCCCGGACGCGGCGAAATGATGCCGGGCGACCTGGCGCACCCGATGGCGTTTCAAGAAGCGCGGTGTCAGGGCACGGCGAATACTGGGCAGTGACACGATCAAAGCCACGGCCAGAAAGATTCCCGCCTGCAGCAAAGTGTAGGTGGTGAGCGCGCGCAAGATCAGATTTTCCACGGCACGCACGGTTTCGTCTGTCCAGCTGGAAAAAATATCGGCCATGGCTAGCCGGTGCAGCCCCGCCATCACCAGCAGAGGTGGCATCACCAAGGCTGCCAGCGCTGCCCAGGCCAGCGGCACTTCGCGATAGCGCGATACGTTCTTAGCCAGAACGCAGAAAATCTCGCCGGACGTCTTGCTCTCAGCTTGCGCGATCGCTGCTGCGATCCGCTGATGATCGGTTTGCGTCAGCATCACCAACTACCCGAGGCGCCGCCGCCGCCGAAGCTGCCCCCACCGCCGCCGCTCCAACCACCGCTACCACCGCCGCCGCTCCAACCGCCGCCGCCATAATCGTGCCGGCCGCCGCCCATCCCGCTCAGCAAGATCAGCGGCCAAAGACCGAAACCACCAAAGATCCGGCTGAAGGCGATGGCGACGAATAAAATAATGATTAGCACGGAGAACGGCGTCGCGCCCCCGCCGCCGCGGTGCTGCGCTTGCTTCTCGGCGGCGGCCGCGCGCTGTTCCGCTGCCGAAGGATCGAGGGACAATTGCTGGATCAGGGCCGCCACCCCCGCCTCGGTACCGCCGTTAAAATCACCGGACCGGAAACGCGGCAGCACCGCTTGTTGGATAATGATCTCCGACAAGGCGTCGGTGAGAATGGGCTCCAGCCCATAGCCGACTTCGATCCGCACCTTGTGCTCATTGGGTGCGACGATGAAAAGAACGCCATTGTTGATCTTGGCCTGTCCAATGCCCCAGGCCCGGCCAAGCTGATAGCCGTAATCCGAAATTTCATAGCCTTGCAGCGACGAGACGGTCACGACCACCAGCTGGCGGGAGGTCTTGGCTTCCAGTCCGGCCAGCTTCTGATCGAGATCGCTCCTGGTCTGCTCCGAGAGAATATGCGCGTCGTCCACCACCCGGCCGGTCAGCGCCGGAAACTTCGGCGCCGCTTCTGCCGTCTGGAGCGGCAACGCCAGACAGAAAAGCGCAATCAGGACCGCGAAAAAGCGCATCGCTTAGGGGCGGGCCGGCGCCGGCTGGGTCGTGGTCTGAGGCTGGGCTTGCGTGTTGAAATTCACCACCGGTGCACTTTGAGCGGCCGCGCTGGCGGCGAATTGTTGTGCCGGTTTCTGGCCCGAATAAAGCGTCCTCGCCCAGATCACGCCGGGAAAGGTGCGCAGCTCCGTGTTGTAGTCCTGGACCGCGGTGTTGTAATCGCGGCGCGCGATTTCGATGCGATTCTCCGTTCCTTCCAGCTGCGACTGTAACGCCAGGAAGTTCTGGTTGGATTTCAAATCCGGATAATTTTCGGTGATGGACAAAAGCCGCCCCAGCACGCCGGACAATTGATCCTGCGCTTGCTGGAATTTCTGGAACGCCGCCGGATCGGTCACGGTGGACGCATCGATCGAGACATGGGTAGCCTGGGCGCGCGCTTCCGTCACGGCCGTCAACACGGACTTCTCCTGCACCGCATAGCCTTGGACGGTGGCGACCAAATTGGGGATCAGATCGCTGCGCCGCTGATAGGCCGCCTGCACATCGCCCAAGCGCGCCTTCACCGTCTCATCCTTGGTCGGGATGGAATTGACGCCGCAACCGGCAAGAACGAAGGCCAGGCCCAGCGCGGCCAGAAATTTGGGAAAAGCCGGGGAAAGTCTCATGGGCATGCGCCCTCCTAAAACCCACGCCGGAAAGATGGGGAACTCTGGCTGAACCGCAAGCCACCAAACAAAAATTTTATCCTTGCTTTCCACCTATTTGGCGGATTTCGCGGGAGTCTTGACGGGGGCGCCCTTGCTCTTGACGCCTTGGGTCTGGGCGTCCGCCAGAAGGCCGGCGCAATTGGCGTCTTTGGCAAGACCGGGATCGACAAAAGCGAAGATCGCGGCGAAGGGCGCCAGCAATCCCAGGCCCGCGCCGATAGCGCCCTGGGCGAGTGCGGGCTTGGCGTCCACGCCGATGGAAGGTGATTGCAACTTTCCCGACAGAGTGATGGGCGCATTCAGATGCAGCAGCTGAAAATGTTTCGGCTTGCCCTGAAGCGTCAGGTTCATGGTCTCGTCTTTCAGATCGACCGTTCCATGACCGTCGATGCGCGTGGGTTCGGTATCGAGCACGATCTGCTGCGAGCCCAGTACGCCCTCCTTGGCGTCGAAATGCAGGACCGCGCAGCGCAGATTCGTGGCCGATTGATCACCGGCGAGGCTGAGCCCCAAAGCGCTCAACACATTCACGCCGGCCCATTCGGCCAGGGACTTTTTCATCCCGCCCTGCGGCACCACCGCGGTGAAGGTGCCATGTGCGCTAGAAGCGGCCTTGTGCACCGAATTGCCCGAACCGCTGAGTTGCGCCCGCGCCTCCACCAGACCGGAAAGCGGTTTTTCCTCACCCTTGATGAAATGCTCGATATGGAGATCCGTGATGCGGGCATCGACGCTGGTGAGCGGCACTTGCTTGCGGGCATCGATGCTAAGCGCGCCCGACAATTTTCCCTGGGTAAAGCCGAAGGCGAGCGGAGAAAGGCGCAGGACGCCGCTCTCCACACTGATATGCGTGGAGAGGCCACGCAGCGGAAAATCCCGGCTGCGGATGGCGGTGGCGTCATAGTCCACCTCGCCATTGATCTGACGAAGCCTTTCGGTGTGCAAGGCCACATCCGGCAGAAGGTAAGCGTTGGCGGCTTCGGTCTCCTCACCGCCGCGCAACAGCGCGCCCAAGTCATTGAAATTCAACACCCGGGATGTCAGATGACCGCGAAGACTGGGGATCTCTCCGGACACGTCCACCATCATATAGCCGTGCATATCCGAACTTCCGATTGTGCCCGCAAGATCGGTGACGGAAAAGATCGCGCCGTCACGCTTCAGCGACCCGCTCAGATGATAGGGCGCTGTTCCAGGCAAGGTGACGCCGGTCAGATAGTAAAGCTCCGACAGGCTCTGCCCGTCGGCCGTTACCGTGGCGTCGAACTGACCCAGATTGAAGGGATGGGTCACATGCCCATCTATTACCGCATGGGTCGGGCCGGCGCGAAGATCGGCGCTGAAATCATAGGGCTTGCTTTCATCGACATGGATCAGCGGCCCGCCATGAACGTCGGCGAAGAATTGGTTGGCGTTCAAGGTGCCGGTGCCGTTGAGCTGGAAGGCGGCATTGCGGCCGCCCGCATTCTCCTCCGAGGAAATCGTGCCTACGAAATTCAGCCGCCGCACCGCATCGTCGATTTCGACATGCCCATCGCGCACCAGGAAGCGCTGGATAGGGGGAATTTTCCAGCCCTGTTTATCGCGATTGACGCTGTCCCAGTTGGTGCGGCCGTCCGGCGCGCGCACCAGAAGAAAATCGGGCTGGTCGAAACGCACCAAAGGCAGAATCATCCGGCCGAACAAAGCCGGCCAGAGGCGGAATGTAATATCGGTTTGATGGATGCGAACGGCTTGCGATTTTCCAACCCAGTCAGGATTGCCTACGAAGAGATTGCCGATGGCGATATGCGGCTCCCAGCGGAACAGATCGACTTTGAGATCGCCTTCGATCCGGACCGGGCGGCCATAATGGCGCGAAGCATAGGAGCCGATGGCGCCGCGCAGTTGGTTCCAGTCCAGAAAATAAAGCGTGATGACGCAGGCAATCAGAAAGGCCGCCACCGTGATCGCGGTCCAGCGGAACAAGCCCGGCCAGGTGAACTGGAAATCGCGGAAATCCGCCCAAATCCGCTCCTGCCAGAAGCGTTTGAGTTCCCCGATTTCCTTATGATCAGCCAATGACATAACAGCCAAACGTTCCAACTGGGATCGGGCTTCCCGAAAGTTGGGAAACCCCGCAAGTTCCGAGACGTTGATCCTGCACGACAAGAAGAGGCAGGCGGTGCTTTTCCCACGCGTGCATCCCTGGCAGCTTCTGAAGGAAGGCTTCGTCGCCTTTATCGACGACAATGCTTTGACCCGCGGCGCCGCGATTGCCTTCTATGCCGTGACCGCGATCGCGCC
>Ga0105240_10006317_pt1 | contig 17442 bp, 9 predicted proteins | sample KBSC54metaG_FD_80426 | JGI IMG/M metagenome (GOLD analysis project Ga0105240, IMG submission 80426) | Corn rhizosphere microbial communities from Kellogg Biological Station, Michigan, USA - KBS C5-4 metaG | ecosystem: Host-associated > Plants > Roots > Rhizosphere > Soil | place: Michigan, USA...
ATCACATAAATTTTCCGCATCAGGTCGCGCAAAACAACATCATCTCGCAGTCATTTCCCTACTTTTGCACGCGGCGTGCGACGAGGCTGCGGATCGCGCACGCTTTATCCAGTGTCCGCGAATTAGGAATACTGTGTAAGCGCCTGACGATGCTACGCTCGAGGTCGGGCAGGCGCTTACCCCCGCACGGCGTCCTCGAGTACGCCTGCGTTCTCAGCGGCCGATCTGAAACGAATCCAGCACCGAGTAGATCGCTGCTTGCGCCTCGGTTCGGCTGTCGACCAGGGCGAACGACCTGAACGCCCAGACAATCGGTCGCCGCGCCAGCCCGTCATTCGAGGTGCGTTCCCTCTCGCCGACGGCGCGGACTTTGCGCGCAAGCGTGACATGGGGTCGGAAAGGCTTGAGGTCCGGAGCAAAACCCGAGGCGACCAGCTCCCTTCTCAGCCCCTCGGCAAGTGCGGCTGCAGCCGGGTCACCTCCGTCAGCCACAGCGCAAAGAGCGCCCGCGCGCTTCCAGCACTCCAGGCTCGCGAACGACAACCGTGCTCCCGACGCCGCGGTCTCGGCGGCAACGCGAGCGCCAACGGCGCGCACGTCTGGCAACCGCGCCTCCAGCACCGACCCCAGGAAGGCGAGCGTGACGTGCAGATTTCCTGCGGGCACAACGCGTCCGTGACTCTGTGCCACCGCCGCCTTCGTCGCTTCAGCCAATTCCATTTGCTGCGCGCGGTCTGGCCACAGGGCGAAGTAGACCCGCCGAGTCCCAGCGGCGGTCATTGGGCCGCGCGCGCGCCCGGGGGCTGGAGCCCCAGAATGAGCTGCAACGCGTACTCCACCGTCCGCCGTCGGACGGCCTCCCGATCGCCCGGAAACCGCTCCAGCCTCGACACCAGATCGAGGCTCTCACCGTCGGTGGCGGCCAGAGCGAACCACACCGTCCCGACCGGCTTCTCCGGTGTGCCGCCGCGAGGACCGGCAATGCCGCTCACCGCTACTGCGACCTCAGCGCCCGAGACGCGCAGCGCCCCCGCAGCCATCTCCCGCACCACCGGCTCGCTGACAGCGCCGTGGCTCTGCAGGGTCTGCTCGGAGACACCCAGATCGCGGACCTTCGCTGCATTCGAGTACACCACATACCCGCACTCGAACCAGTACGAGCTGTCCGGAACGTCCGTGACGGCTTTTGCGATCCAGCCCGCCGTACAGGATTCGGCCGTCACGAGACGGCGGCGGGTGCCCAGCAGCTGACGACCCACGCGTTCGGCCAGTTCGAAGAGAGCTTCATCGGTGGGCATCGCCATGTCCGCAAGGCTAGCGCCGATCAACCCCTATCGGCGAGGGGCGCGTACTCCACGCCGGCCGGCGCGCCGCTCCGGGCTGCACGAGTCCGCCGGGCCGCTCCGGGCTGCACGGGCGGGCCGGCCGACATTCCCCTGCACGCCGCGCGGCCGGGCCCAGGTCCTACTTACCGCCCGCGGGCTGTGCTCCCTCGCCCAGCTCCGCCTCCTCTGCAACGCGGCGCGGCTGCACTTTGAAGAGGCGCAGCACCGCGACGAAGAATACGGGAACGAGGAACACCGCAAGCGCCGTGGCGCTCAGCATGCCCCCGACCACACCCGTCCCAATCGCGTTCTGTCCGCCGGAGCCTGCACCGCTGGAAAGCGCGAGTGGCAGCACGCCAAAGACGAAGGCTAGCGAGGTCATCAGGATGGGCCGCAATCGCTGCCGGGCAGCCTCGACCGCCGCGTCGACCAGGGGAAGGCCCCGCTCGTAGCCCTCCTTCGCGAACTCGACGATCAGAATGGCGTTCTTGGTCGACAGGCCGATGGTCGTGAGCACGCCCACCTGAAAGTAAACATCGTTGGCAAGGCCGCGTGAGAGCGTCGCGAGCACCGCTCCGACGACCCCGAGCGGCACCACGAGCAGCACGGCTGCAGGAATCGACCAGCTCTCGTAGAGCGCGGCAAGGCACAGGAAGACGACCGCGAGCGACAGCACATACAGCAGCTCCGCCTTCGAGCCGGCCTGCTTCTCCTCGTACGACAAGCCCGTCCACTCGTACCCGATCTGAGGAAGCTTTGCGAGCAGCCGCTCCATGGCCGCCATGGCAGCGCCGGTGCTCTGCCCGGGGGCCGGAGCGCCGAGGATCTCGATCGATGGCACACCGTTATAGCGCTCGAGCTTGGGCGATCCGGTGACCCAATGGCCGCTCGCGAACGCGGAGAACGGCACCATCTGGCCGGCGCCATTGCGTACGTACCAGCTGTCCAGGTCCTGAGGCAGCATGCGCGAGGGCTCATCGCCCTGGATGAACACTCGCTTCACGCGGCCGCGATCGAGGAAGTCGTTGACGTAGGACGAGCCCCACGCGGAGGCGATCGTATCGTTGATGTCCGAGATCGTGATGCCCAGCGCACTCGCTTTCTCCCGATCGATCGAGATGCGGTACTGCGGCTCATCGTCCAGGCCGTTCGGCCGCACGGCCACCAGCGTCGGGTCTTTGGCTGCCATGTCCACCAGCTCGTTGCGCGCCTGCATGAGCTTGGCGTGGCCGATCCCCGTGCGGTCCTCCAACTCCAGGTCGAAACCGGTCGCATTGCCGAGCTCGAGGGCGGCCGGTGGCGCGAAGCCGACGATCACCGCCTCCTGCGAGCCGCCGAAGTGTTTGGTGAGCCGATCGGCGATTGCCTGCACCTTGTTGTGGGCGCCGCGCCGCTCATCCCAGGGTTTGAGCTTGATGAAGGCGAGCCCTGCATTCTGTCCGTGCCCGCCGAAGCTGAAGCCTCTGACCTCCAGCACCCCATCGACCGCCTGCCCCTCGTCCTGGAGCAGGTACCGCGTGACCTCATCCAACACCGCGACGACATGCTGTCCGGTCGCTCCCGGGGGAGCGGTGATCTGCACGAACATCATTCCCTGGTCCTCGTCGGGGAGGAATCCGCCCGGGAGCCGTGAATAGCCGAATGCCAGGACGGCCACGATCAGCGCGAGCGCGATGAAGGAGCGTCCCGGCCGCCGCAGCAGCAGGCCCAACCCGCGGCTGTGAAAGGCTTGCGTGCGTGCGAACAAACGGTTGAACGCGCCGAACACGCCGCGCTGCGACTGGTGATGGTCGATCTGAGTCCGCTTCAGCAGCGTCGCGCACAGCGCGGGCGTAAAGATCAGCGCCACCAGGATCGACAGGGTGACCGAGGACACGATGGTCACGGAGAACTGCCGGTAGATCACCCCGCTCGATCCGCTGAAGAACGACATCGGCAAGAACACGGCGATGAGCACCAGACCAATGCCGACCAGGGCACCCCTGATCTGGTCCATCGAGCGGCGCGTCGCCTCCCTGGGGGGCAGGTGCTCTTCGCGCATGACGCGCTCGACGTTCTCAACCACCACGATGGCATCATCGACCAGCAGGCCGACCGCCAGCACCATGGCAAACATGGTCAGGCTGTTGATGGAGAAACCGACCGCGGCCAGCACACCACAGGTGCCCAGGAGCACCACCGGGACGGCAATGGTGGGAATCAGCGTGGCGCGCACGTTCTGCAGGAACAGCAGCATGATGAGGAAGACGAGCAGAATCGCCTCGCCGAGCGTCTTGGCGACTTCCTTGATCGATTGCTTCACGAACGGCGCGGCGTCCAGCGGATACATCGGCGTGAGGCCGGCTGGGAAGGTCGGTTGCAGCCGAGCCAGGGTGGCTTTGATCGCCGCGATGGTATCGAGTGCGTTGGCGCCGCTCTCGAGGCGGATCGCAATGCCCGACGCGGGGTGGCCGTTGTATTTCTCATCGACCGCGTAGCTCTCGCTGCCATACGTGACCCGCGCCACATCGCGCAACCTCACCAGCGAGCCGTTCGGCCTGACGCGCAGCAGGATCTCACCGAACTGTTCCGGCTTCTCGAGATAGGAGGGGCCGACGATCGTCGCGTTGAGCTGCTGGCCGGGGCGCGCCGGCAGTCCGCCGAGCTCACCGGCGGCAACCTGGATGTTCTGCGACTTGATCGCGTTGCTCACATCCAGCGGCGTGAGCCCATAGCTGTTGAGCTTGCTGGGGTCGAGCCAGACGCGCATCGCGTATTGCGCGCCGAACAGGTTGTAGTCGCCGACGCCCGGGGTGCGGCTGAGCGGATCCTGCACCGAGGAGGCGATGAAATCGGAGATGTCGCTGCTCTGCATGCTGTCGTTGGTGGACACGAAGGCCACGACCAGCAGGAAGTTCTTGGTCGACTTCGCGACCCGCAGCCCCTGCTGCTGCACCGGCTGCGGCAGTCGGGGGATGGCCAGTTGCAGCTTGTTCTGCACCTGCACCTGCGCGATGTTGGAATCCGTGCCCTGGGCGAAATAGACGGTGATGGTGACGCTGCCGTCCTTGTCGCTCTCGGAGGAGAAGTACAGCAGGTTGTCGATGCCGCTCAACTGCTGCTCGATGGGCTGCACGACGGTCGTCTCCACCGTCTCGGCGGAGGCGCCCGGATAGGTGACGCTGATGGCGATGCCGGGCGGAGCCAGGTTCGGATACTGGGCGACCGGCAGGGTGGCCAGTGCCAGCAGGCCCGCCATCATGACCAGGATGGCGAGCGCCCACGCAAAGATCGGCCGATCTATGAAGAACCGCGACATGGTCGATCCACCTTCAGCGAGTGCTCTGGGCGACCTTGCGAGGGGCCGTCGCTCCCGCCGCTTCATGGATCGACACTTCCATGCCCGGCTTGACCTTCTGCAGGCCCCCGACGATCAACCGATCCCCTTCCGCCAACCCGTCCGTGACGATCCACTTGTCCCCGGCCGCGCGGTCCACCATCACATTGCGCTGCGCGACCTTCCCGTCCTGGCCCACGATCAACGCCGTCGCACTGCCGTCGGGCGCGTGCGTGATGCCTTCCTGCGGCGCGAGCAACGCGTCCTGACGCAACCCTTCCTCGATGGTGGCCCGCACGAACATTCCAGGGAGCAGCAGTTCCCGGGGATTGGGGAATATCGCCCGCAAAGTGACCGAGCCCGTGCCCTCATCCACTGTCACTTCCGTGAATTGCAGCTTGCCGGGGGCCTCATACGGGCTGCCGTCCTCCAGTGCGAGCTTCACAGCGGCCTGGTCGGCGCCGGCACTGCGGATCTGACCGCTCGCCAACTCCCGCTTCAGGCGCACGAGCGTCGTGCTCGGTTGCGTGACATCGACGTAGACCGGCTCGAGCTGCGTCACTGTCACCAGGCTGCTCGATTGGTTGGCGGTCACCAGAGCGCCCTCGGTGACAGACGAGCGCCCGGTACGTCCCGCGATCGGCGAGTACACCTTGGTGTAGGCAAGATTGATCGCTGCGGTGCGCACGGCCGCCTCGGCCACCGCCACGTCGGCTTCGTCCTGCAGCAAGGTCGCGGCTGCGTTGTCGTAGTCCTGCTTGCTGATGACGTGGGCGTCGATCAGCGAGCGGTAACGGTCGGCCGTGAGCTTGGCGACAGCGGCCGCCGCCTTGGCGCGCGACACCGACGCCTGGGCGCTGGCTACGGCGGCCTCGTAGGGCCCGGGGTCGATCTGGTAGAGCTGCTGGCCTGCGGAGACTTTGTCGCCTTCGACGAACAGCCGCTTCTGAATCACGCCGCCCACCTGGGGGCGCACCTCTGCAGAGCGGAAGGCGGACACGCGCCCGGGCAGCTCCGTGGTCAGGGATACCGGCGCACCGTGCAGCGTGACGACAGTGACTTCGGGCTTGGAAGCCGCGGGCGCCTGGGCCTTTCCTCCACATCCGACGAGCAGCGCCAAAGCGGCTGCCGTGATGGCGACCCTTGTAAAGCGACACTCCTGCAACGACGGCATGCTGGCTCCCTTGAAAACCTGCAGATGAAATGCAACAGGCCGCGCGAGACGCACTGCCGGCCGGGCGATCACGCAACGCCCGACGAGCGTGCGCTTTGGAAACTATGGGGTTTCCAAATGTTCGTCAATGGATCATAGTGGGTAGGCCAGCGAGCAAGGCGGTGAGATCGTGAGCCTCAAGCTCAAGAACGAGAAATTTCTGCAACCGTTTGTAAGCGCCTCGCGGGACAGCGCTCCCCCGGGGTCGGCCGGTCGGCCGCGTCAATACTCCGACCAGCAGCGCCGCACGCAGCTCATCGAGAAGGCCGAGGAGGTCTTCCTCGAGAAGGGCTACCACCCGGCAACCATGGACGAGATCGCCCGCCGGGCAGGCATGTCCAAGAAAACCATCTACACCGTGTTCGAGAGCAAGGCGGAGCTGTTCGACGCGCTGCTGACGGCGCGCCTGGCGCCGTTCGCGGACCCGATTCCCGAGGACGGACGGCCGATAGCGGACGTGCTGATCGAATTTCTGACCAGTGTCGCACGCGTGGTCCTCTCGCCCCGCCACATCGCACTCACGCGGCTGCTGATCGCGGAGTCGCCGTGCTCGCCCGACATCGGCCTGGCGCTCAGACGCCAGGCCGTGTGCAACGGTGACAGTGCCCTCGAAGCCTGGCTGGCACGTCAGGCCGCCCGCGGCGCGCTGCAGGTAGAGGATGTGCGTGAGGCCGGATCCATGTTGTTTGGCATGGCCATCGGCGAGCCAATGCTCAATCACTTGACCAAGGGCGAGCCCCCGAGCGAGCAGGCGATGGCGCGCCGCATCCGCCTTTCGGTGCGCGCATTTCTCTCCTTGTTTGCGCGGACACGGGCTGCGATTCCCCGCACGAGCTGATCCGATGGCAGCCTGGGCCGGCTGTCACCCCTTCATAATGCGCATTCCGAAAGCGTCGGCCGATATTGCACCGGGTGCGTAACCAATTGATCGTTATAAAAATATTGTGAACGGCATGCCGCAGACGAAGGATCTCCAGGAGCACACCCCGGTCATGCAGCAGTACCTGCGCATGAAGAGCCAGTATCCGGATGTGCTGCTCTTCTACCGGATGGGCGATTTCTACGAGCTGTTCTTCGAGGACGCGCGGCGCGCGGCGTCCCTGCTGGATATCACGCTGACGGCCCGCGGCCAGTCGGCCGGCCAGCCGATTCCCATGGCGGGCGTGCCCTTCCACAGTGTGGAAGGGTACCTCGCACGACTGGTACGTAAGGGAGAAAGCGTCGCCATCTGCGAGCAGATGGGCGACCCGGCGAAATCGAAGGGTCCGGTGCAGCGCGACGTCGTCCGTGTCATCACGCCGGGCACGGTGACGGATGAGGCTTTGTTAGATGCGCGCCAGGAGACCCTGGTCGCGTCCGTCGCCTTCGATGGTGACAGGTTCGGCCTGGCATGGCTGGACCTGGGAGCGGGACGCCTCACCGTGCTGCAATCCTCCGGCGGCATCGCGCTGGCGGCCGAGCTCGAACGTCTAAAGCCGGCAGAGCTGCTGATGTCCGAGAGCGCCCGCGCAGAGGCGGCCATCAGCCGCAACGGGACGGCAGTGCGCACGCGCCCCAGTTGGTATTTTGAGCTGGCGAGCGCCTCACGCCTGCTGACCGACCAGATGGGCACGCTCGATCTGCGAGGCTTCGGCGCAGACGATCTTCCGTTGGCGATCTGTGCAGCAGGCGCGCTGCTGCAGTACGTGCGCGACACGCAGAAATCCGCTGTACCGCACATCCGCGGGCTCACGGTCGAAGAGCGCACCGACGCGTTGATCATCGATGCGCCGACGCGACGCAATCTCGAGCTGGATGTCAGCCTGACGGGCAACCCGGACGCGACGCTCTTTGCGCTCATCGACAAGTGCATCACGGCAATGGGTTCGCGACAGCTGCGCCGTTGGCTCAATCGTCCCCTGACGGACCAGACGGCCCTGCGCACCCGGTATCAAGCGCTGGGAGCACTCATCGACCAGCGCAAATTCGAGACCCTGCGCGAGCACCTCAACGGAATCGGCGACGTGGAAAGGATCCTCTCGCGCGTGGCCCTTCGCTCCGCCCGACCGAGAGATCTGACGCAGCTGCGCATATCACTGAGTGCGTTACCCGCATTGCGCGCTAGGCTCGCCGAGATCGATTCTCCGCTGCTGCGCGTGCTGCGCAATCGGGTCGACGAGCATGTGGCTGTCGTTCACCTGCTCAGCGCTGCGATTTCGCCGGAACCCTCGACGTTTCTGCGGGACGGCGGTGTCATCGCGGAGGGTTACGACGCAGAGCTCGATGAGCTGCGGCGCATCTCCACGCACACCGACGAATTCCTGCTGGAGCTGGAGAAGCGCGAACGGGAGCGCTCCGGCATCCCCGGGCTGAAGCTCGGTTTCAATCGAGTGCAGGGCTTCTTCATCGAGATCACGCGCAAGGACGCCGAGCGCGTCCCGAAGGACTACATCCGCCGGCAGACGGTCAAGTCGGCCGAGCGCTTCATCACTGCGGAGTTGCAGGCCTTCGAGGACAAGGTCCTGAGCGCTCGCGAGCGAGCACTGGCCCGCGAGCGGCAGATCTATGAAGAGATCCTCACGCAACTCATCGATCGCCTGGGCCCGATGCAGGTCACGGCGACGGCGCTGGCGGAGTTGGATGCGCTTGCCGCGCTGGCGGATCGCGCGTGCCATCTGGAATGGACACCTCCGGAGCTGGTCAGCGAGCAGCGCTTGTGCATCGAGGCAGGACGGCACCCCGTCGTGGAGCGGTTCTCGGACAACCCGTTCGTCCCCAACGACCTGCGCTTCGATGCCACACGCCGGATGCTCATCATCACCGGACCCAACATGGGCGGAAAGTCCACCTACATGCGCCAGGCCGCCCTCATCGTGCTGCTCGCGCACATGGGCAGCTACGTGCCGGCCGACCGCGCAGTCATCGGGCCCCTGGACCGCATTTTCACGCGCATCGGGGCGGCCGACGACCTGGCCGGCGGCCGCTCGACCTTCATGGTCGAGATGACCGAAGCAGCTAACATTCTCAACAACGCCACCGCGCGTAGCCTCATCCTGATGGATGAGATCGGCCGCGGCACCAGCACGTTCGACGGTCTGTCGCTGGCCTGGGCCATGGCACGACACATCGCCGCGCGACTCGAGGCATTTACGCTGTTCGCCACCCATTACTTCGAGCTCACGACCCTGGCGACGGAGGTGGACGGCTGTGCGAACGTGCATCTGGATGCAACCGAGCACGGCGACGGCATCGTATTCCTGCATGCGGTGAAGGAAGGTCCCGCCAACCGCAGCTACGGTCTGCAGGTGGCCCAGCTCGCCGGAGTGCCACGCGAGGTGATCGGCCATGCGCGCCGCTACTTGGAGTTGCTCGAGTCCCAGAGGGACGCCGGGGCGCGAGCCGGAGCCCAGAAGGAACTCCCCCTGTTCGAGCCGGAAGCGCCAGCACCGGCCGATGAGCTGCGCTCGCAGCTCGAGAGCCTGGACCCCGACGAGCTCACCCCGAGAGACGCCCTGGAAGCCCTCTATCGTCTACGCAAGCTGCTGTAGGAGCGCGCGCTCCCGAGCCAGCAAACGGGCACGTCGCCGGACCACAGCGAGGCCGCCGTTATTCGCGCGCGAACCGGCCGTGTGCCAGAAACTCGCCCGTCTCACGTGCGACGCGCGGCGAGACCAGCATGCCGGCATGGCTCACCGGCAGCCTCAGATGCTCGGTCGCTCCCGGCATCAGGGTCTCGCTGACGGCAATCGTCCCATCGCAGTCCTCCTCGAACTGCGCCAGGATCTGGCCAATCCCCAAGGCCTGCGTGCCGGCGATGACCCCGAGCTGGCGGTCGGCGAACCTCCAGTGACGCTCCTGCGGCTGCAGCAGCTCATCGGCGACCGGCTTGCCCATCAGGTTGGCGACGAGGCGAATGTGACTGGCCTGAACCGCCGCCCGGCTGGCGACGGAGGGGGTGCCCAGGAACACTACGCGGCCGGGCGGCTGCCGCGGGAAACGCTCGAAAAACCGGTAGATCACCAGCCCGCCCAGGCTGTGCCCGACAAAATGCAGCCGCCACGGGTTCAGCTCCTCCACCAGAGCCTGCAGGTCGGCGACGATCTGTGGCATCGTGGACGAGGCAGCGGCGTAGCGGAAGGCGCGGACCTGGAATCCGAAGTCATTCGCAAGCCGGCGCCGAAGAAAAAGCGACTCGCCGCCGGACATCCACAGGCCATGAACGTAGACGACGACCGCCGCATTCGTGCTCAACGGTCCTCTCTCCCGGGGGGAACCCCCGTCCATGGCCGACATTAACAAGAAATGAGTGCGCAACGTAAGGCGCCGGAGCGCAGTTGCGAGGCCGCTCCCGCGGCCGAATCCGCTGGACCTCAGCTGCTCATTTCCGGAACACGTCGCATGAGGTTGGGCATCCTGCTGTGCCTGATGATGCTCTCGCTCTGCGGGACTTCCCCCCTGCATGCGGCCGACCCGCAGTCCTACAAAGTAGACATCGCCTCGACCGGAGACAGCACGCGCGATGACACGCTCAAGGCCACCTCCGATCTGATCAACCTTCGCAAGACGGCCCCGGTCGGTCCGTTCGCCTTGATCGGCCGCGCGCGCGGCGACCTCGATCGACTGAAAACCGTGTTGGAAAGCTACGGGTACTACCAGAGCTACATCGACATCAAGATCGACGGGCTGCCGCTGGACGATCCCACCCTGGGAGAGAAGCTCACCGCGAAAGCTTCCGGCGATGACGCGATGGTCAAGATCACGTTCAGCCTCGGACAGCTCTACCACCTGCGCCGCATCGAGCTCGACGGCGAAATCCCCGACAGCGCCAAGGGGACATTGGGGCTCTCCACCGGCGAACCGGCCGTGGCCTCCAATGTGCTCGCCGCCGGCGAGCGCCTGCAGACCGCACTGGCCGATCAGGGGTATGCGTTCGCGAAAGTCGATCCGCCCGTCGCGCACGAGGATCCGGCGAATCGAGTGTTGGACGTCAGCTTCCACGTCGTCACCGGTCCGCGCGTGAAGATCGGACAAATCCGCATCCGCGGCCTGAAGGAGGTCGACGAGGATTACGTGCGCAGACGGCTGCTCGTGCACAGCGGCGAGAACTATGGTGCAAGCAAGATAGAGACTGCGCGCAAGGACCTGCTGGCGACCGGCGTGTTCTCCTCGGTCTCGGTGCAACTGGGGGCCCAGGCACAGAGTCAGAGCGGAGTCCCGGTCACCTTCCGCGTGCGCGAGCGTCCGCGGCATGCGGCGAGCATCAGCGCCGCCTACTCGAGCGATCTGGGCGGCAGCACCGGGTTCACGTGGACCGATCGCAACCTCACGGGCAAGGCGGACCAGCTCACGTTCTCGGCGACCGCCATCAATCTCGGCGGCGGCACGGCCACCACCGGCATCGGCTACGATGTTCGGGGACAATATCTGATTCCGGACTGGAAGATGCGCGATCAGTCGCTGCAGACCGGCATCGGTGCGCTCAAGCAGCAACTGGAGGCCTACACTCAGACCGCGCTCAACATCGGCGTCACGGTGAACCGCAAGCTCTCGGACATCTGGGGTGCGAGCGCCGGGCTCACGGCCGAGGAGGAGCGCATCGATCAGGAATGCGTCACGCGCTACTACACCCTGCTCGCGCTTCCGCTGAGCGCCACCTATAACACCACCGGCCTGAGCTCGCCGCTGGTCGATCCCAGCAAGGGAGTGCGGGCCACTGCCAGCATCGCTCCGACGGCCTCCTTCCGCTCCTCCTCCAGCCTGGACGCGGGTTGTCCCGCCTCATCCCTGCCCGCGGTGTCCGGAGCACAGCCCACCGCCGGCTTCGTGATCACCCAGGTCAGTCTGGCGTACTACCTGGACCTGAACTGGTTGCACCTGAGCGCCGCCCCCGAGCGTCGCGTGCTGGCAATGCGGGTCCTCGGCGGGCTCGCGGCCGGCGCGAACGAGTTCAGCCTGCCGCCCGATCAGCGCTTCTACGCGGGCGGCAGCGGCACGATTCGCGGCTACCGCTACCAGTCGATCGGCCCGCTGTTCCCCGACGGCAACCCCAAGGGCGGAACCGCTATTGCTGCGGGAACCCTCGAGTTTCGCCAGCGCATCGGCGCTAACTTCGGCATGGCGGTGTTCGTCGACGGCGGCCAGGTGAGCGATACGTTGAACGTTCTCGCCGGTACGCTGCGCTTCGGTGGCGGCGCCGGCGTGCGGTACTACACACCGATCGGGCCGATCCGGGTGGACCTCGCCGCACCGCTCGGCCGCAAGATGGGGGATGACGCCTTCGAGATCTACATCGGACTGGGACAAGCCTTCTGATGCGACGCGCGCTGAAAATCTCGGCGTGGGTGCTGGGCTCGCTCGTACTGCTGTGCGTGCTGCTGGTGGTCGCCGTGCTCATCATCGGGAACACCGATCCGGGACGACGTCTCATCGAGCGCCTGACCGCCCGCTTCACCGAGGGACATGTGCAGCTAGCGGGCCTGGCTGGGCCGTTCCCCGCAGCGCTGGATCTGGGGCGGCTGCAGCTCAGCGATGACAAGGGCATCTGGCTCAGCGCCGAGCACATCTCGCTGCGCTGGTCACCGTGGGCATTGCTGGCCCGGCACGTCCAGGTGCACAGCCTGAGCGTGGCGCGCCTGGACATCGAGCGCCCGCCGGTGCCTAAGCCCAAAAAGAAAAAGAAGAGCTCCTACTCGGTCCCGCACTCCGACCTCGACGCCTTGTCTGTGGACACTCTGCAGCTCGGGGCAGGCCTGGCCGGAAGGCCGGCGTCGCTCGTGGTGCACGGCAGCGCGCACTTGCTGTCACTGCAGGACGCCACAGCCTCGATCACCGCACAGCGCACCGGCGGCGTCGGCGACTACGAGCTGCAGCTGCGCTTCGATCCGGCCCGCATGGATGCAACGCTGAAGATTCAGGAGCCCGCCAACGGCCCGCTCGAGAACATCCTGACGGTGCCGGGGCTGGGTGACCTCTCGGCACTGGTCAAAGTGAGTGGGCCGCGCACAGCGGAAGACATCGAGCTCACACTGGATGCGGGGGTGGCGCACGCCCGGGTCAGCGGCAAGGTCGATATCGAGGACACCTCGGCCGACCTCCAGTACGCCTTCGATGCCGCCAAAATGGCTCCTTCACCGTCCCTGTCGTGGGACAACATCTCCCTGCACGGACACTGGCAGGGCACGCTCAAGCAGGCCGCCGCCGACGGTCAGCTGCAGATCACCTCCCTGCAGGCGCCGGGCGGCCTGCAGATCGCGGCTCTGAATGCGAGCCTGAGCGCCAAGGGAAGCCTGTTGCGGCTGCACTCCGTCATCGACGGACTGACGATCCCCGGGCCGCAGCCGAAGCTGCTGCAGGCTTCACCGCTGACCATCGATGCGGCCACGCACCTGGACGAGAAGGGCCGGCCGATCGATCTCTCGGCCACCCATCGCCTGTTCACTCTCAGCGGACGTGCAATCACCAGCGGCGACCAGAGCGCCCAGCTGGATCTTCGCGTTCCAGACGTGGCGCCGCTGGGTGCCTTTGCGGGACAGAAGCTGCGCGGCAATGCGGCTGTGAAAGCACAGATCCAGCGCAGCGGGTCGGACACGCACCTGACGGCCGACCTGACGGGCATGATCGACGGTGGCGCAGCGAGCTGGGCAGGACTGTTGCGCGGCGGCCCGACCCGACTGCAACTCGCCACGGTCATCGATGACAAGCAGGTGAACATTCAAAAGTTGTCGCTGACGGCCCCCGCGCTCACCGCAGCGCTCAGCGGCACTGCGGCCCGCGCCGACACGAAGGATCTGAACATCCGCATGGATGTCGGCCTGCCCGACCTCGCGAAGGTGTCCTCCACGGTGGCGGGAACCTTGAAAGTCTCGGGGAAGCTGTCAGGCCCCCGCAACGATCTTTCCACGGACGTGCAACTGACTTCGACACTGTCGGTTCGCGGCTCTCCCACCGGCACTGTGACGGCCAGCGTGCGCGCCAACGGCTTGCCCAAGGAACCCCGCGGAGACCTCAACGCACAAGGCAGCCTCGATGGCGCGCCGCTGCTGGTGGACATCTCCCTGCAGCGGGAAGCCAATCCCGGAGGGATCGGCGGAATCGCGGAGCGATCGGCGGGCAGCGGAGCGTCGCCCAACGGGACGGTCGCCCATCACACGCTGCACGCGATCGTACGCAGCGCCGACTGGAAGAGCGCGCACATCAAAGGAGACCTGTCGGCGCCGATGGACGGAGGCGGCTCGAGCATCGACCGCGCCAACGGCAACATGCGGATCGAGATGACCCAGCTGGCGGATCTCAATCGGCTGCTCGGCAGCTCGCTGCAGGGGGGTATCTCCGGTCAGCTCGCCTTGCGCCCCGGTCGCGGCGGCTCCAATGCGCAGATAGAGCTGGAGGCTCGCAATGTGGTGACCGGGAACCTGACCACGAATGCCCAGCTGAGCGCCGAGGGAACGATGCGGGCGCTCAACGTCAAGCTCGCCGCCCAGACGCCGAGCGTCGGCGGCCTGCCGGCGGACGTGACGGCAACCTCGACGCTGGACGCAGACACGCGCGAGTTGCAGTTGAATACGCTGGAGGCGCACTACCACGACCAGACTTTCCATCTGTTGTCGCCGGCCAGACTGGCGCTCGCCAACGGGTTCTCCATCGAGCACCTGCGGCTCGGCGCACAGGACGCGGTTCTGGAGGTCGATGGACGCCTTTCACCCGAGCTGGACGCGCGGGTTTCCCTCGAGCAGGTGAAGCCTGCGCTGGTCAATGCATTCGTGCCGAATCTGCTCGCCGCGGGAACCATTCAGGCGGATGCCCAGGTGAAGGGCAGCTTCAAATCGCCGGAAGGCACAGTGCACGTGGACGCCACGGGCATGCGCTCCGCCGCCAACGCAGCTAACGGGCTGCCCGCGGCGGACTTTCACCTCGCGTCCCAACTGATGGGCAACACCGCCGATGTTGACGCGAAGCTCACGGCCGGAAAGGCGTCGCAGATCACGCTCAATGGCCGTGCCCCGTTGGCACAGGACGGAGCGTTGGATCTGGCACTGGTCGGAACGGGCGATATCGCCGTGATGAATCCGTTGCTGGAGGCCAGTGGCAAGCACGTCACCGGACAAGTGAAGGTCGACACGAAGGTGACCGGCTCCGAAACCGACCCGAAAGTCACCGGCACGGTTCGCGTCTCGGGCGGTAGCATGCGCGACTACATCCAGGGTACGAATCTCACGGACATCACCGCGGAAATCACCGGCAACGAGCGCACGCTGCGCATCGAAAAGCTCACCGCGCGGGCAGCCCCCGGCGATGTCTCCGTCACCGGCACGATAGGCGTGCTGGAAAAAGACATCCCCGTGGACCTCGAGCTCGAAGCCAAAAATGCCCAGCCTGTCGCGAGCAACATCGTCACCGCCAACCTGAATTCGCAGATCACCGTCAAAGGCACAGCCCGGCAGCGGCTGGATGTCGCCGGCAAGGTCTACATCAACCGTGCCGACGTGCAGATCCCGGGCGGCCTGCCGCCCAACGTGGCAGTGCTCGACGTTCGCCGTCCCGGCAAGGCAGCGCCCGCGCCCGCCGAGAACAAGCTCATCATCGGTCTCGACATCTCGGTCGACGCTCCTCGGCAGATCCTCGTGAAAGGCCGCGGGCTGGATGCCGAGTTGGGTGGCGAGCTGCGCATTCGGGGCACGAGCGCTTCCCCGACGGTCAGTGGAGGGTTCGAGCTGCTGCGCGGCACGTTTACTCTCGCCAGCAGTCATCTCACCTTCAGTCACGGCACGGTGACCTTCAACGGCGCGGGGCTGCAGAAAAAGATCGATCCGACGCTGGACTTCGTGGCCCAGACTCAAGTCGTCGATGTCACCGCCACCGTGCGAATCACCGGTCTTGCGGATGCCCCGAAGATCGAGCTGAGCAGCACTCCCGATCTACCTCAGGATGAGATACTTGCACGGCTTTTGTTCGGTGAGAGCGCCTCGCAGCTCAGCGCTTTGCAGGTGGTGCAGATCGGTGCGGCGCTCGCCTCTCTCGGCGGCGGCGGGGGGGGCTTCAATCCGTTGGAGAAGATCCAGAAGTCCCTCGGCCTCGATCGACTGACGCTTTCCGGCGGCTCCAGCAGCGGAGCACCCGGCAGCCCCGCCAACAGCAACACCGGCCCGAGCATCGAGGCCGGGCGCTACGTTTCCAGTCGTGTGTTCGTCGGCGTCAAGGAGAGCACGACCGGAACCACGCAGCTTGCAGTCGATGTGGATCTCGCCAAACGCCTGAAGCTACAGGCGCGGGTGGGCAACGGTACGGCCACCGCACAAGGCACAACGCCGGAAAACGATCCCGGAAGCAGCCTCGGGATCGCGTATCAGTGGGAATACTAGTCAATTGGCGAAAATTGCCTGCGGCAATTTTCGCGGAGTCGAGGCCTCAGCGAGCCCACGCGGCCGGCAAAAAGCGTGGTTTTTGCCGGCGTGCCGGCCCTCCGCCGGCGCTGACATGCGCTCCTAGCTCGTCGGGGGCGGGGTGCGTACGCGAATGTGCAGCTCGCGCAGCTGCTTCTCTGTGACTTCCGTCGGCGCTCCGGACATCATGTCGGTAGCCGTCTGCGTCTTGGGGAAGGCGATGACCTCGCGGATGCTGTCCGCGCCGGCCATCAGCATCGACAAGCGATCGAGGCCAAATGCGATGCCGCCGTGCGGCGGCGCTCCGAACTTGAGCGCCTCCAGCAGGAACCCGAATCGCAGCTGCGCTTCCTCGGCGCCGATGCCGAGCAGCTCGAACACCGTCGACTGCATCTCTTCGCGGTGAATACGCACCGATCCGCCGCCGATCTCCGAACCATTCAGCGTGATGTCGTAGGCCTTGGCCAGCGCCGTGTCCGGCGCTGCCCGCAGCACCGCAGGATCATCGGTCGTGGGGGAGGTGAACGGGTGGTGCACGGCGCCCCAGCGCTTCTCCTCCGCATCCCACTCGAACATCGGAAAATCGACGATCCACAACGGCCGCCAGCCCGACTCGACGAGCTTCAGGTCCTGGCCGACCTTCAAGCGCAGCGCACCGAGCGCGTCGCTGACCACCTTGGCACTGTCGGCGCCAAAAAACACGAGGTCCCCATCCAGCGCACCCGTCCGCTCGAGAATCCCGGCAACCGCCGCGTCGCTCAAGAACTTGACGATGGGAGATTGCAGGCCGTCCCGCCCCTTGGCGCGCTCGTTGACCTTGATGTAGGCGAGCCCTTTGGCGCCGTAGCGCGCGACGAAAGCCGTGTAGTCATCAATCTGCGAGCGCGCCAGCGCGCCACCATCGGGCACGCGTAACGCTGTCACGCGACCCTTCGGATCTTTCGCCGGCCCCGCGAATACCTTGAAATCGCAGTCCTTCACGAGGTCCGCGACGTCCACCAGCTCCAGCGGTATGCGCAGATCCGGCTTGTCGGATCCGTAGCGCCGCATGGCCTCCGCGTACGACATGCGCGGAACGGGATTCGGCAACTTCACATCCAGCACCTGGGCGAAGAAGTGCCGGAGCAGCTCTTCCATCAGACCCATGATGTCGTTCTGCGACATGAAGGAGGTCTCGATGTCGAGCTGCGTGAATTCGGGCTGGCGATCCGCGCGCAGATCCTCGTCCCG
>Ga0105240_10006319_pt1 | contig 17440 bp, 11 predicted proteins | sample KBSC54metaG_FD_80426 | JGI IMG/M metagenome (GOLD analysis project Ga0105240, IMG submission 80426) | Corn rhizosphere microbial communities from Kellogg Biological Station, Michigan, USA - KBS C5-4 metaG | ecosystem: Host-associated > Plants > Roots > Rhizosphere > Soil | place: Michigan, USA...
CATGAAGGGCATTATTCTCGCTGGCGGCACCGGCACTCGGCTCTATCCGATCACCACAGTGGTTTCAAAGCAGCTTCTGCCGGTCTTCGATAAGCCGATGATCTATTATCCGCTGAGCACACTGATGCTCGCCGGCATTCGCGAAATCCTCATTATCTCCACGCCTCAGGATCGTCCGCTATTCCAGCGGTTGCTGGGAGACGGCTCGGACTTCGGGCTGGAATTGTCCTATGCGAGCCAGGACAAGCCGCGCGGACTTGCGGATGCGTTCATTGTCGGCCGCAAATTCGTCGGCAACGACGACGTCGCGCTGATCCTCGGTGACAATATTTTCCACGGCAGCGGGATGCCGGACATGATGACGCGGGCCGCGATGCGGAGCAATGAAGCGACGGTGTTCGGCTATATGGTCAGCACACCCCAACAATACGGCGTGGTGGAACTCGATAGCCGCGGACGCGCGATTTCCATCGAAGAGAAACCTGCGAAGCCGAAGTCGAACGTCGCGGTAACCGGATTGTATTTTTACGACAATGACGTGCTCGACATCGCCGCCTCGCTCAAGCCTTCGGCGCGCGGCGAACTGGAAATCACCGATGTGAACCGGGCGTATCTCGAGCGTGGCGACCTGTTCGTGGAGGTCCTCGGCCGTGGATTCGCCTGGCTCGATACCGGGACCCACGAGACGCTGGTGGAAGCCAGTCATTTTGTGCAGATTCTCGAGCAGCGCCAGGGACTGCGGATCGCCTGCATCGAGGAGATCGCATTGCGATTGCGCTATATCGGCATCGATCAATTCCTCAAGCTCGCGCAACGCGCCGCCAAGAGCAGCTACGGGCAATACCTTCTGTCCGTCCACAGCTCGTCTGTCGCTGACTCCAAGAACATAGGCTCACGATCATGCATCACGACGGCTCAACTGTTTTCGTAACGGGTGGCGCCGGCTTTATCGGCTCCGCTGTCGTTCGACATTTGCTGGCACACACCGGCGCGTTCGTCGTCAATATCGACAAACTGACCTATGCGTCGAATCTTGCGTCGATTCCCCAGGCGATCGGGCATCCGCGCTATGCCTTTGCCAAGGTCGATATCTGCAACGGCCCTGGACTGAAGGCGCTGTTCGATCGGTATCAGCCGAGCGCCGTCATCAACCTGGCGGCGGAGAGCCACGTTGACCGCTCGATCGACGGACCGGGAGAATTCATCCAGACCAACATCGTCGGAACATTCACGCTGCTGCAGGCAACACTGCATTTCTGGCGCACCATGCCGGCCGACAAGCAGCGCGCGTTTCGCTTGCTTCATGTTTCCACTGACGAAGTGTACGGCTCCCTCGGTCCAAGCGGCCAATTTACAGAGGATACCAAATACGCTCCGAACTCGCCGTATTCAGCCAGCAAGGCCTCTTCTGACCACATGGTCCGCGCTTGGCACGAGACCTACGGATTGCCGACGTTGATTACGAACTGCTCCAACAATTATGGGGCGTATCAATTCCCGGAAAAGCTGATTCCTCACATCATCATCAAGGGCCTCGCGGATGAACAGCTTCCGGTCTACGGCGACGGCGGAAACATTCGCGACTGGCTTTACGTGGACGACCACACCAGCGCCCTGGTCCAGGTGCTGCAACACGGTCGCATCGGGGAAACCTATAATATCGGCGGGCGGAGCGAGCGCCGGAATCTGGATGTGGTTGAAGGCATTTGCGATCTGCTGGACGAGATGCGGCCTTCGAGACAGGGGCCGCGGAAGCGGCTCATAACATTGACGCCGGATCGGCCCGGACATGACCGCCGTTATGCGATCGATGCTTCAAAGCTTGAACGCGAAATCGGTTGGCGCGCCACGCAGACGTTCGAAACCGGTCTCGAGAAGACGGTTCGCTGGTATCTCGGCCATGAGCCCTGGTGGCGATCGATTCTCGACGGCGGCTACCAGGCGGTGCGGATTGGCCTGACCCATCCGACCAGTCTGGCAGGGTAGCACCGCGAATGCCACGCATCGTCTCCCAGTCGATTTAAGTCATCGAGATCACGGATAACCAACAATGACGCGAATGAATGGCTTGTCGCAAGTCCGCGATTGCCAGCCACACCCCAGGGACGGCCGGCAGCCGCAGCCCTTGCTGCTCCGGGACGGGGCCTAGCAATGGAGCTCGTGCAGAGAAAATCGTCGAAGGCGTCCGCGGACCGGATGCCGAGGCAGCGGCCCGGGAAAGCAAGGGATCTCGAACTACCGGCGTCCCGTGTCGAGCTTGCTGGCGCGCCGTTGCCGGGGCTCTCCCCTGGTCCCGAATCCGGCGCCTCATCGGCGCGCGATGAAAGCGAGCCCAGGCCGGAACGACGAGCGTTCAAATTCGATCGGCTTCCGATCACGGAGAAGGATGCGAGCGGTCGCCCGGTCAAGGAACTGGCGATTGACTATTGGGCCTATGCGGGCAGCGCGCTGTTGATTTCGGGCTGGGTGATGGGCGACGACATCAAGCAGCTCTGCCCGAGCCGAGCCACCTATGCGCCAGGTATTATCGTTTCGTTTTTTCGGCGGCCGGACGTCGAAAACGCCTATCCGACATTTACCGCCGGCATCCTCGCCGTCATCACGGTGGAGGGCGCTGAGGATTTCAGCCTGTTTGGCTTCAAGCTCAAATTTCCCCTGCCTGGCGGGGATGACGGGGGTTTTGCCGCGTTCTTGACGGAGCATACCCAGCGATTCGGATTCCTGCTCGATAGCCTCCCGGAGGGTTCACCCGAACGGGCGCTGGTTGCAAAGCAGCTGCAGCCCGCTCCGGAGACATATAAGGGTGCCCGTGGTTTTCTGGAGCAGGCGAAGGGAGTCCCCGGTCACGGCGGTCTTGCGGTCGGCTGGGCCGTCAACCTTCCCGGCGTCAAGCTCGCCCTTCTCGATCAGGCAGGCCGTACCGTCCCCCTGATGCGGGCCATTCGCTGGCATCGGGCGGATATCGTCGAGGCGTTAGCCAGCGACTTTGGCAACTACACCTTTAACGCCGGCCTGCTGCAGGCGTGGCAACATCCGTTCGGGATCGGCGACGAGCTTCGAATAGTTGCCCTCGATGGCGACGCAGCCTTCCTTCTCACCAGCGGCCGCTGGGAAGCTGCCCCGATCGAACCGGTCAGCTTTGCGCGCTGGGCTTTCGAACTACCGACGCCGCTCGACCGGTTTGCCGAAAGGCTGGAGCACCATGATGGCGCGATCATCGAAACGCTGATCGCCAAAGATCGAATGTCGTGGCGAACGGTGACGCCGGAGATCCATACATTTGGCGCTTTGGTGAAAAACCCCAAATGTTCGATCATCGTGCCTCTCTATGGGCGCTTCGATTTCATGTTGAACCAGATGCTTGAGTTTTCCGAAGACAAGCAGATCAAGCAACATGCAGACTTGATTTATGTGGTCGACGATCCGCGCATCGCCTCCAATGTGATTCAGCAAAGCTGGCTCCTGTACGAGGCTAACCAGATTCCGTTTCGGGTCGTGGTGACCCCGGAAAACCGCGGCTTCGCCGGCGCAAACAATCTGGGGGCTTCCGTCAGTCGGGCTCCCCTTCTGCTGTTGCTCAATTCCGATGTGATTCCGGTCGAGGCCGGCTGGTTTGGAAAAATGCAGGAGGCGATCAATAAAACTCCCAACATTGGTATTGTCGGAGCGCGCCTGTTTTTTCCGAACGGCTCGATCCAGCACGACGGCATGATGTTCCAGTGGGAGCCGAGCTGGCACGCCTATCTCAACAAACATCCGCGCGCCGGCATGGAGGCGTCGACCGTGCGCGCCAGGCACGCCAATGATCCAGCCGTCACCGCCGCCTGTTTGCTGATCCGTAAATCGACCTACGATGCCGTCGGCGGTCTGGACGAAGGTTTTCTGATCGGCGATTTCGAGGATTCCGATCTTTGTCTGAAGGTCAGGCGGCAGCGGAAGGAAATCGTTTGCCTGCGTGATCTCAATCTCACCCATCTGGAACGCCAGTCGTTTTCCGGCATCGGCGCAGACGGCTTTCGCGAGCGGGTCGCGCGCTACAACGCCTGGCGCCATCAACGACGGTGGTCCCAGGACATCGAAGCACTGGTAAATCCCCCGACATCTGGAGCGGCCGCATGAAAGTCCTGGTGATTGCACACGGACATCCGGACTTCAGCGTCGGCGGAGCCGAACTTGCCGCGTATAACCTTTATTCGGCCCTCAAAGACCGCACTGACGTGCGCGAGATAACGTTTTTGGCGCGCACCGATCACACCTCGCTTGCGCCGGGCGCCATCGGGCTCAACCGAACCAATGAATATCTTTGGCGGCAAGATATCGGCGATTGGTTTCGGCTGCAGTCATCCTATCCGAATGCGATCTACACGACCTTCCGCGAGTTCCTGCGCACAAAGCAGCCGGATGTCGTGTTTGTGCATCACTTTGCCAACATCGGGGTCGAAATCCTGCGTGAGCTACGGCGGACCTTGCCGAACGCCTTCATCGCCCTGACATTGCACGAATACATGGCGATCTGTCAGCGCAATGGACAGATGGTCAAGAATCAGACCAAACGCCTTTGTTATCGGGAGTCGATCGAAGACTGTAACTTGTGCTTTCCCAACTACAGCGTTCAGGACTTCTGGTTGCGCAAACATTTCCTGCAAAAGCATTTCGAAGCGGCTGACATGTTCATATCGCCGTCGGAATTCCTGCGGCAACGCTACGTCGATTGGGGAATTCCGGGCGAGCTCATCACCGTCATCGAGAATGGCCAACCGACGTTTTCCCGCTCGTCGGATAGTCATCGACGGGATCGGCGGAATCGATTCGGTTTCTTTGGCCAGGTGACGGAATACAAGGGGGTGGACCTGCTTCTCAACGCCCTGCACTCGATAAGCCCTCAGGTGCGAAAATCGCTGCTTGTGGAAATCCACGGCGCCAACCTGGAAGTTCAAGGGGAATGGCTGCGCGAATTCGTTGAAAAACGGCGAACGCCATTGATCGCGGAAGGCAGTTTGCGCTGGGTCGGCCCTTACGAACCGCAGGAACTGCAACGAAGAATGAGCAAGGTCGATTGGGTCGTCGTGCCATCCATATGGTGGGAGAATTCCCCGATGGTCATCCAGGAAGCATTCTGCTGCGGCCGCCCCGTGATATGTTCAGGTATTGGCGGAATGGCAGAGAAAGTCCGCGACGGCGTCGACGGGCTGCATTTTGAAGCACGAAACCCCACGGATCTGGCGGACGTCCTGACGCGCGCCGCGACAACCGACGGCCTGTGGGACGAGCTTGCGTCGAACATACAACAACCGATTAGCTACGGCCAATGCGCGGAGGCATACATGCGGCTGGTCGCGTAAATTGAGCATCCGATCGTCATGGTCCTGCCAGTTTTCCGGAGACATGGCTGTGATGGCTCGGTCGAAAAAGGGTGATCGGAATCATGCTTCGGGCTGGTCTCATTGTGGCGGCCTTATTTGCGATTTCGCCGGCCCTATCTCAGTCCGGGCCGTCGCCTGAAGCCGGCCATGCGCAGGAACTCACAGTCGACCTTAACGGCGACTGCATAAGTGACAATTCCGCCATCCTCCAGCAGGCCGTCAGAGCAGCTGGCACGACCGCCACTCCCACTTCGCGCACCCGAATTAACGTCGGGCCGGCATCCAACGGTTGTTACGTGTTCGCCTCCCCGGTGACGCTCGAATCCAACATCGAACTCCAGGCCCTGGGAACCGTGGTATTCCGCAGCGCCGGCACATCCCTGCTCGTCAAAGGCCAGAGCAATATTGTTGTAAAGGGTTTTACATTCGACGGTCAGAGCAACAAGAACAAAATCTATGCCCCGACCATCAGCGTCGCCAACAGCCATCATGTCTCCCTCATTGATTTGACGATCGTAAACGCCATCGGTCAGATCAACCTTCGCGATGACGACCACATATTGATACAGTCTCCTGTTGTGCACGATAGTCTGCAGCACGGCGTTTCGATGAATAATACCAACGACTCATCGGTGATTGACGGCGATTTTGAACGAGAAGTCGGCTTCGGAATCTATTTATACAATGGCAGTCATGGCAATCTGATCATGGGTAATCGCACAACCCAAAACGGGCTTGAACTCGTCGGCGCGACTCAAGATACGTTTCAGAACCGCGTTGCAAGAAACCACGCAGAGGGCACCGGTGACAATTGCATCTCCGTGAGCGGAAGCGACACGCTGGTCGAAAACAATGAAGCCATCGGATGTGCCGGTAATGGCATCGGCATCTATGGCGAGCGCAACGTCGTGACAGGCAACATCATCAAAAATAATGCTCAAAAGCGCGCCAAGCAGGTCAGTTGGCGAGCGGGCATCGCCGTTGTGCCGGCTTTCGGTGGAGTCGGTCAGTTCAACAAGGTCTCGGGAAACGTTGTCAGCGACGATCAGGCCATTCCCACGCAACGCATCGGCGTCTGGCTCTCAGCAACATTTTACGACAGTTGGACCGCCCACAAGCCGTACAAGGCCGGCTCTTATGCTTTTAATAAACTGGCTCTTTACAAAGCTGAACAGGATGGCACATCAGGCGCAACGGCGCCGGCCTGCTTGGCCGGAAGCTGCAGCGATGGATCGCTGGCGTGGCGGTTCGTTCGCACACTGCAGGCGGGCAATGCTCTTGCCGACTACAACGCAATCTCGTCCAACAAATTTGGAACCGCTGTCCAACGATCATATCTGGACCAAAGCGGCGCTCTCCATAACAGCTTTGCCGAGGATAGGTAGTAAAAAACTACGATCGTCGCCGTAAAATGTTCCCGGCTGGTGTTTCGCGCCGCGTTTAATTTGGACTAGCGACAGCTGACAAAGTCGGTATTGCGGGACAGATCGATATATCGCTGCCGGCAACAGATTGACCATCCGATTTTTGGCCGAAACCAGTGCTTCCCAGCGCCTTCAGTTCCTCGGAGCCGCCGATCGAGGCATCGTTCAAGATCGTTAGATAGCTTTCAGCCAGTTCGCATCGGCGCCGGTCGTAAGCCTCGCCATCAAAGGGAAACATGGTCTTCAAGTCTTCTGCTCGAAGCGGCCCTCCAATCGACCTGGCATCGACGAAGGGAATTCCGGTAGTTTCGCACATTTCAGTGGTGCGACTGTCATGTGAGATGACGCCGCCGGGAACGCCGGCCTGAATTGCCATCATCACCCCATGAAAACGCGGACCGACCACAAAATCAAATTTTGTCATCGCAGCGATCCACGAAGGCGCGTCAATATACGCAGCCATATGACGCCGACACCACCTGGTGAATTCCCTTCGGGTCAGGTGGGGTCGAATATAAGCGTTTAATTTTTCAAGATCGTCAGGGGATATTTCTGAAAATTCCTCGCGCGCCAGACGAAGCATGTCCAATTCTGATTGGGCCACGTAAGTGCCATTGTAGGCGTCAACAAGGTCAGCCAATTGCTCTTCAATTTTCTGCAGGTTCGTCCAAAGATGGAGTCCGGCCGGCACCGCGATCCGCTCGATTGCTGCGGATTCAAATGATTTGCGAATCATCGCGCCAAGCCCAGGAACAGGATTGGTAAAATTGGACGGGCAACCTATGATCCTTCCGGAATCGGCGTAACCTAACTTTCTCAACTGCTCCAGACTGTAGGTTCCTCGGACTCCAATATTGGGATTCCTGGTCGGCGCATGTGCCGCAATGACGTCCATCCATTTTCTTGTTCCGGCGGAAATCTCGACGTCGCGCGAGGCGTCGGCGGATTGAGCTCCTAGTCCCAGTGCAACAATTGGAAGATCCATCGCATCAAGGTTCTTCGCGATCCCGCCCAGATCTGTATGCCTGCCGAGCTGGTTTGCGCATGCAATAACAACGACATCACACCTGTCTTTCACGACGCTCGGTTGTATGTGCCATGGGAAAATTTCCACGTTTGGCGCAAGGTGTCGGTAGATAGCGTTTACAAATGCGAAATTTCCGGTGTTTCCGCCACTCAGTTTGAAAAGGTGCTCCGCACTTTTGAACGGAGCATCGGGAACGGTAAGCGAAGTAGCTATCAATCCAACTTTCATTTTCGAAACCTTTTCGCTAGTTCGCAAAGGACTGACGACGGAAGTTGCGGTGCAGTTCGGGAGAATTCCAGCGGGCCAAGGTCAGCTTAGCTTCCGCACATTCCTCATGAGATGGTGGTTGCCGTATGTCCGAAGCCAGGCGGTCCCATAGTCGCTTTGTCGATACCGCCTGAACCATTGCATAAGCTAAATCCTGTGGCTTTCGGGCCTCGAAATGATGACCGGCAATCCATTTTTAGGGCCGTTTTGCATTCTTCGGAATTCGTCAGCGTTCAGCAGGGTGCCGGTCGAGGCTTGAGAAGCATCATGGTAACTTTCCAACCAGGGCTTTCGCGTTGCGCCACGCCGATGCCCATCCATTGTTGCCGCGTCATCCCGAGGAAAATAACTACGCTTCAATCAATAGCATCAAGACCGAACCGCAATCTCAAGAGCTTCGGTGCATATTTCGATAAATCATAAATAAATCGATGCTGCTGAAAGTTGTCATCATTCCTCCTCAGAGACGTTTTTCGACAGTCGGCGTTTTATCGCTTCTCTTCGGGGCGGGGCGACAATTGCGTCGAGCGATCGGGGTTCTTTGAGATCGCCCCCAGTGATAGAAATCGTCAAAATAACTCCCGCAACAATAGTGGGATAGCTGGTTTCATGACATTCCTAATCAAATGAACCGGCCGACCGCAGAGATTGAAGAACCATCGGGGGATTCGAATTCGCCTGGTTTCGCCGTTCGACCGGCTTCACATTTATACGTCCTCATCCAAGCTCGCATGACAAACGGTTAACGCGGCACTCTTGAAATTGTGTTGCATTCTTTGGAATTTATCAGCGTTTGCGAAGCGCCGGCCGGAGTATGAAAGACCCATGATCACTTTCCAAAATGACGTTCGGGAACTTTTCTTTGCATCGTCTGGTGACACGACAAGGCGTGTCCTGAATGCGGGGTCCGGCCAGAAGTCGATTCGCAGGCTGAGGACCGTATTCGATCCTGCGGGCTGGACCGAAATTCGCATCGACCTCGATCCCATGGTCAAACCGGATGTCGTTGGATCGATGACAGACATGCGCGCGCATTTTGACAAGCAGACCTTCGATGCGATCTGGTCCTCACACAGTCTGGAACATCTTCACAGCCATGAGATTCCGGTCGCCCTGGCGGAATTCAGGCGCGTGTTGAAGGACGATGGATTTGCAATCATTACCTGTCCGGACCTGGAGACCGTGATGACCCTCTTTCTGGAGCATGGGCCCGATCACGTCGTTTACCATTCCGCGGCGGGACCGATCACGCCGCTCGATATGATGTTCGGCCATTCGCCGTCGATCGCATCAGGTCATGTCCACATGGCGCATCATTCCGGGTTGACGTCCGAGCGGCTTGGCGAACTGCTGTTACAGGCGGGCTTTGCCGAAGCGGTGACGAAGCGGCAGGATTTCGATCTTTGGGCGCTCGCCCTGATGGGGCGCGCGGACCGCAACGCCATCCAGCACAAGCTGCGGGCCGCCGGCCTTGATCTGTCCAGCGATCCAGAATGACCGGACCGCATTCCATCGCGCCACCGGACGATCAGGCCGCGAGCCCACCCACGCTTTGCGAGCGGCCGATCGCGTTGGAGAAGGATGTGCTGCGCCGGCGCATCTACGCACCCCTGGCCTATGCGCCGGTTCGCAATGCAGCCGTGGTTCCGATCGTGCATTCCGAGTGCCTGATGCTGGCATCGTGGTTCCCGATGGTTTGGCGGCGCCGCCAGGCCGCGGTCGAATTCGTGGTCGTCCGCGCCCTCCTCAATGACCAACGTGCCCAGCCACCCGCCGCGCGCGCGCTGTTGCCGCTGCTGCTTCACGCCTATCCGTTCGTGTTCGATCCGGACCAGCCGGTTGGGACCGATACAAGGAAGATGCTGGACGATGTCTTTGCCGACGCACCGACCGATGTCGGCGCCTCGATCACGACCGTCAACCGCAAGCCGGCGCGCGCCACCGCCAGCCGGTTTCAGATCCTCGACCGGTTCGCGAACGAAGCCGTGGTCACGACCGCGATCGGCAACGCCCTCGCCGGCCTCGATCTGCTCGAGCCGTGGCCCTTGAAATTCGATATCGACGGCCATCACGTTGAAATTCCCGATCTCATGGTGATTCGCCCATCGGCGTTCGATAGCGGCGCGCTCGCGGGCCTTCTGGAAGCCTGGGGCATGCCGTGTGCCCAGATGCTGGGCCTTCATCGCATCTCGCTGTTCCGGGCCGGCGTCCTGCTGGCGGGGGCCAAGGCATTCTTCAAGCACAATCCCGTCATCATCCCTGACGAAAGCGGAGAAGCCGCCGGGCAGTCGCGCGCGGCTGCCGATACGCAAATGCTGTCGACGCTATCATGACCCGCCTGGTCCCTATTCGCGAGATCGCGCACCTTCGCCTGGCGCTACCCAGCGATGACCGCTGGGTCAGGGAGGTAGACTGGATACCGGTCAGCCCGACCGAAATTCATCTCGCGTGCCGTTACTATCCGATGGCGGTGCGCTTTGAGGGGCCCAAGCCCTCGCTCGGGCTGATCGTCGACCAGCGATACATCATGCACCCGCTGCTGAATTCGGCCGGGGCCTGGTGGGGCGCCTATCGACCGATCGCGCTGCGATGTTTCCCCTTTGCGGCTCCGCACATCGGCGACGATCCGCTGGAAGATATCGTCATCGATGCCGACTCGAAATACCTGTCGGAAACCATCGGTATCCCGATTGTCGACGATGCGGGGCGGCTGGTGAACGAACTGCACCGGCTGTTTCGCCTGCTGCAACGCGGACAGGAGTCCTTCGCCGGCGCCTTGGATCAATACTTGATCGGCAATTTGCTGGTACCACTCGGGAATACCGATCAGCCGCTTTATGTGCTCGATTCCGCGCGTTTTCTCCATTTGGAGCACGCGGCCCTCGGCGCGATGGCGCGCCACGGCTTCCTTAGCGTCGATCTGGCGGTAGCCTGCCTTTTCTCGCTGCAGAATCTTAGACCCGACTACCGGCCCAAAGGCGATGGGAGGCCACGACGTTCCATGCCCGCACCATCGATTGTTCCGGACATGCTTGCGATGGACGATTTGCCGCTCGTGCTCGATGACAGCGAGCTCATTTCGCTGTGGGACATCGACGCACTGCGGGCTGAAGGTCAGCCCTGATCAACTGACGCGGTTCGGCCTGGCGGGCCCACTAACGCTCGTGCATCGATTTCGCGATGCGATTGCGCAGTGGCGCCAGCAGATACGAAAGAACTGTGCGCTCCTGCGTCCGGATGATGGTATCAACCGTCATGCCCGCGATCATCCGATCCCGAATTTCCTCCGGAATGGAACTGCGATCGACCGCGACCTCCACCGCATAATACGGGACCGGCGCCCCGGCCCCATTCGGCGCGTCAGTAATGCTGTCCCGCGAAATGTTGCGGACTACCCCCTCGATCGGGCCCAATTCAAATTTCATGAACTGCGGAACGCGAACCTCGACCTTTTCCCCGGTCAGGATCCGGTCGACGTCGATCGGAAGCACCTTGGCGCGTACCACCAGCGTATCGCTCGACGGCACGATATCGAGAATCGGGTCTCCAGCCCTGATGATACCGCCGACGGTGAACACCTTCAATTGCTGGACTGTGCCGGTCACCGGCGCCTTGATGTCGATCCGTTGCAGGACGTCGCTCGCGATGGTCAGCTGCTGCCGGGCGTCGCTGATGACCTTGCGCACGTCGGGCAGAGCATTGGCGCCTTCCTGGCGATAGTCCTGCTGCAGCTGATCGATGCGCGCCTGGAATTCCCCGACTTTTTCGTCGGCCTTGACGGCGCTGACCTTTGCGGTTTCGAGCTGTCCCTTGACCACCATCAGCTGCCGCTCGAGCGTGGTGACGCGCGGGAGTGAGACAAGACCCCGTTCCAGCAGGCTCTTCAGATTGGGAAGCTCGAGATCGATCGATTCAATCTGTTTCTGTGCGGTCTCCTGGTCGACGCTGGCCTGCGCAATCTCGCTCTTCGCCTGCGCAATCTGCTTTTCCAGCACCTGAACGCCGCGGAGCAAGCTCTGACGCCGGTTGTCGAACTGGCTTTGATTGTCGCGCAGGGCGTTGTCGATGTAGGGATCGTCCTTGAACGCGGTCACGTCAGCGGGAAAGTCGATCGTATCGGCCATGTCGCGCTGCGCCGTCAATCGAGCCTGCAGTGCGCTGGCGATCGCCAGCTGCTGACGATAGCCCTTGTCGGTCGCCTCGTTTCGCGTCGGATCAAGCCGGACCAGAGTGTCTCCCTGACGGACGGTGTCGCCGTCGCGGACCAGAATTTCCCGGACGATTCCCCCCTCGAGATGCTGGATGGTCTTGCGATTGGATTCGATTGCGATGGCGCCGTCGGCAACCACCGCGGAGTCCAGGCGCGCGACCGCGGACCAGCCGCCCAGCACCACGAATGTGAAAGCGATCACGCCCACGCCGACCCGCAGCATGACGCGCCAGTCGGTCGACGCGAAGGGCGCGGGCATCAATTCGATCCGTTCCCCGCCCATCGCTAGCCTCTCTGACTCTCGAGCGCGCCAGGAATCAATGTCAGCGCCGGAGATGCGGCGGCTCGGGGAATCCGGTTGACGATCTGATCGCGGGTGCCAAAGGCCTGAACGGTACCGTTGTTCAGCTCCAGAACATCGTCGCAATAGTTCAGGATGTTGAGCTTGTGGGTGATAATGACGACTGTTGCGCTTCTGGCCCTTAGCTTCTGAACCATCAAAAGCAATGACTGTTCGGCGAGCGAATCCAGATTTGAATTCGGCTCGTCCAGCACAATGAACTGCGGATCGCCATAGACGGCGCGCGCCAATGCAATGCGGCTGCGTTGCCCACCTGAGAGCACATGGCCGTTCGCGCCGACTGGTGTGTTGTACCCATTCGGCAGCGATCTGATCAGATCCTGGATGCCGGCGAGCTCAGAGGCCGCGATGAAGCGATCGGGATCTGTTGCCGCTGCCGGATCAAATCGGGAGATATTCTCAGCGATCGTCCCGGGCAGCAATTCGATGTCCTGGGGCATGTAGCCGAGATGACGTCCGAGTTCGTCTGAATTCCAATGCGAGAGATCGTGATCGCCGACCGCGATGCTGCCGCTGCGTGGCGGCCAGGCGCCCACCAGGGTGCGGGCCAGACATGATTTGCCGGCGCCACTGGGGCCTATGACCCCCAGGACGCGCCCTTCCCCGAGACTGAACGTGACGTCGTTCAGCAGCGGCTTGTCGCCGCCCGCCGCGAACGCAAAAACCCGCGAGACCGCGAGCGTACCCCTGAGCTGAGACAGCGAGACCTTCGGCGACTGTTCCTGGGCATCGCGCAGCAGGTCGTCAAGTCGCGCTACTGCGGCCAGAAAGTTGGAATACGCTTTCCAGTTCGAGATAACCTGGTCGATCGGACCGAGTCCGCGCATCATCAAGGTCATGGCGACGAAGGTGTTGGCCAGGGTGACTTCGTTGTTCAGGAAAAGCAGTGTTCCCACCGTAAAAATGCCAGCCATCTGGTAGGACCGCATAAATTTGGCGGCAGACGCAAAAATTTCCATCCGATCCACGGCGACCGATTGCCACCCGAGCATGCGCAGATGCAGGTCGTACCAGCGGTCGCGCAACGGCAGCAGCATTCCCAAAGCGCGAACCGTCTCGGAGTTGCGCGCCACCGCCTGACCGAATTCCTGCGACTTCATCGACAACTGCTGATAGCGGCCGACGTCCGCCTTGGTCAGACGGTGGTTGAGCACCGCGATAACCGCGGTCAATACGATCATAACCATCGCGATGATGCCGAACCACCAGGCGACCACAGTCATCACCACGATGAAAAGCGGCGACCACAGTGCGTCGAACATCGCAACCAGCATGTTGCCTGAAAGAAATTCGCGCACCATGTTGAAATCGGCAAGCGTGGAAGGTGCCCGGGCCGCCGCGCTCACCTTGCCGGAGCGGTGCGCGGTTTCAAAAATCATGCGGCTTAACCGTTCGTCGATCGCATTGCCGAGCCGTCCCAGCGCTTTTTTGCGGACGAATTCGAGTACGGAAAAAATCGCGATCAGAAACGTAACGATCAACGCCAGCACGAGGAGTGTATTGACGTTGCGGCTGTACATGACGCGGTCGAAGATCTGCTCGACATAGATCGGCGAGGCCAGATAGAGCACGGGGCAGAAGAAGCTGACCACGAACAGCGTCGTGTACGCCGGCAGAAACAACCGCAGCTCGTTCAGAAGGGGCGAGGAGAGCTTTGCTTTCAAGGAACCCTCGCGGTGGTCATTGCACACCCGCAGCGTTTGTGCCGAAAATGCCGATCGGGTACCCGCGGCAGCGTGATAATTCGATCGAGAATGCCCGGCCCGTCTGCCGGAACATTCTCGATCTCGATCTGGACGGCCGCCACTTACGGCAAGTGATGGGTGCCGTCGGTGAACACCAGGTTCTCCACATGAGTGACAGTAACAGTCTGCCCGTCAGTGAATTGAATGACGGTCTCGCCGTGGCTGGTATGGAGCGAGGCGATATCCGTCGATGCGCGGCTGCCAAAGTCGATGCTGTCGTGGCCGCCACCGCCATCGACCGTATCGTTGCCGACGTGGCTGTCGATGTGGAATACATCGTTTCCACCGCCGCCCTGAAGGGTGTCGCCCCCGGTGCCGGCAAACATGGTGTCGCTGCCATTACCGCCGATCAGAAGTTGGTGGTCGCCATTGCCGGCATGCAGAATGTCCTTGCCGTTTCCGCCCATCAGCGTGTCGAATGCGCCATCGCCGCCCCACAGGGTGTCGTTGCCGTCACCGCCGACCAGCAATTGATGATCGCCTGAGCCGGCCACCAGCGAGTCGTTGCCGCCGCCGCCGTAGATGCTGTCATGCCCGCCGCCGCCGTGAACGACATCGTTGCCGTGGCCGGTCATGACGACGTCGTTGCCTGAGTCCTGCAGCGAGACATGGTCATTTCCGCCGCCTGTTACGATCATCACGTCGTTGGTACCGTGCACCGTCAGGTCGGCATCCCCGGCGACGTTTTCGACGATCACCTTGAGGGCAGCATCGGTGGTGACCACGTTGGTGGCGCTGGTCAGATCCAGAACTTGCGCGTTCGGATCCAGTGGCAGGGTGCCGTCGCTGATCTCCACGTTTACTGTTGAATCGGCATCGGCGTGGTGGCTGCCATGGTCATCGTCATCATGGCCGTGGCCATTGTCGTCATGATCGTGGCCATGACCATGACCATGATCGTCATCATCGTCGTCGGCAAAACTGCCGTTGTTGAGAAGGTAGTCGACAACAGCCGCTCTGGCTGCCGGATCGATGTTGGGCGTGAGAAGATGGTTCAGTTCTGTTCTGTCCAGATCATAGGTCGCCATGAATTGCCCCTTAAACCCGTTCTCCGAACAACCTGTCGGATCAGTCGCGAAAAATAATGCAACGACAAATTTGGTTTGTTGCTGCGACGTCAACTTGGAAGGAACACGGCAGGAGAGTCAATAAGCGCTCGGGGTAACGATGGGTGCGTTGATGATATTCAGTTACGCCGCACGAAATACCAAATGGAGACTTCAATCGAAAATTGGGTGGCGATTAATTTTCAAAGATAGTTCAAAAGCGAATCTAGTTTGGCGCAGCGATGTAAAGTTCAATCCCATCAAGCGTTGTTCGGCGGAGTGGCCAGCCACTGGCCCGACAGCCTGGCCGTCATGCCGGCTGCCGCCCCTGCAGCCACGGCAGCAGGCGCTCGACGATAACGGCCGCGGACAGCGACGGATCAAGCGGCAGGTCGCCGCTCCGAACCTGGCAACCGCCGCGCGACCAGTCGAAATACGCGACCGGCAAGCCTGACGCCGTGGCGGCGGACTGCAAGGGATGTCCGAACAGCGGTTGCGTCATGCACAACACGATCCGGTCGAATTGGAAGCGGCGGAACAGGAGGCCGAGCTCAACCGCTTCGACCGGTCCGGTGACAAACGCCTGCCCCGTACGCATCAAATCGGAATCGGCGTGCGTGGTGCCGGCAATAACGATATCAAGGCTTGGTCGAACGCCCGTGAGCCCCGCGATGATGTCGCGCATGAATTGAGATTCCTGCACGCATCCTCGGACCGGAACGAGGCCGAGGCGGTTGGCGGCGACGTTCGAACGCTTCGAAACCCGGCGCGATTTGATCGCCGTTGGCGCCAGACGGATGATCGGACGTTGCAACGAGAGGGACGATGCAACGGCTTCGCCTTGCGCATCCGGAACGAGCACGTGGCCGGCCTTTTCAACAGCGCCGCTCCAGAAACCGAACTCCGTGTGCGCCAGGAAGATATCGTAGGGAACCGCCAGCTCTAAAAGTGCCTCGGCCACCGCGCGCGGGAGGCGGGCGAGATCGAAGAATTCGATTCTCGCCAGCTGCAACGGCTGCAGAAACTGAAGAAGCTCGGCCGCCTCGCCGGACTCCGGCAGCAGGAACTCGAGTGATTGCGGCACGGCATCGATGGCGTCGCGTAGCTTGGCGATGATCCGGCCCGGTCGTAGGGCAATTTCCAGGATCAGCACCACCGGCACGCCGTCGGCGCGCAATTGGCGGGCCCGTTCGCGCGCGACCTCGGCAACGGCGCCACCGCCGGTCACCAACAGGGTGCCATGCGCGCGCGAGGCCATCAGAGAAGATTCGATCGCCTGGCGCGCGGATTTTAGCGGATCGGCCAGCATGAAATCCGCGCATTCGGCGCGGTAGGCCGGAAACCGCTGTTCGATCACTTTCAGATTGCGCACGACCAGCACTCGCTTCTGTTTTCCAAACGAGCGCGAGCCGGCATGGCCGACATAGACGGAGGTGGCGCAGACGTTGCGCAGTCCATGCTGCCGGGCGCGAAGGCAGAAATCGACGTCCTCCAGATAGCCGCGATAATAGCTCTCGGACAAGAGACCCACGGCATCGAGGCATCTTCGCGTCACATAGAGGCAAAATCCGATGCCGTTGGGCATCTCCACGACGCCACCGGCATTTACCCGCACGGCAATACGATCGATGTTGTCGACGTCGAGCGCATTGCCGGCGATATTTGGCCGGTTCGGGAGCGGAAAGCTGGTGAACTCGCCGTTATTCGACAGCGGCGTGACCGTGCCGATATCCGGCGCCGACCGAGCGGCCGACGCGAGCCGCTCGATGAATCCCCGGGGCACGATGGTATCGGCGTTGAGCAGGATCACGTCACCGGATGACACCTCTTGCAGGGCACGGTTGACGGCGCCGACGAAACCGAGATTGCCGGGGTTGGTCAGCACCCGCAGATGCTTGGCGGGCGCCAATCGATCGAGCCATTTTCGAATGCGACGGTCCGGGCTGGCATCGTTGACGATGATCACGCTGACGTGGCCGGCGGCATCGAGCTGGCCG
>Ga0105240_10006323_pt1 | contig 17434 bp, 17 predicted proteins | sample KBSC54metaG_FD_80426 | JGI IMG/M metagenome (GOLD analysis project Ga0105240, IMG submission 80426) | Corn rhizosphere microbial communities from Kellogg Biological Station, Michigan, USA - KBS C5-4 metaG | ecosystem: Host-associated > Plants > Roots > Rhizosphere > Soil | place: Michigan, USA...
CAGATCACGAAAAGATGCGCGGCTACAAGCAAAAGTCCGGGCGCGGTGTAGCGGGGAGAAACGCCCCGCGAAATCAGCCAGGCCGTGAGGGCGACATTGGCCAGCGAATAGGCGTAAAGGGCGCCGTTGCGCAGCCGGATGCGGGACTGGAAGCGGGCCGCGCGGACGCGAATGTCGGAAAGCGTGATCATGCTGTTTTCCTCCACGGGTTGATTTTTCCAGATGGTCTTTATGTCGGTCATGAGCATTCGCCTTGCCGGAAATTCCGTGCCAGCAGCGCCTTGATCCGGTGGATCCGCGTCGCCACCGCGCGGGCGGAAAGCCCGGTGATCTCGCCGATCGCACCCGCGTCCATGTCTTCCAGATAGAGAAGCATCACCTGCCCATCCGGGGACTTCAGCGCCCGGATAAGCGCATGCAACCGCGCCAGGGTCTGGGTGGAATGGACATCCTCTTCCGGGGTGCCGTCGGCCGGCAGCTGATCCATATCTTCCAGATTGGTCAGTTGGAGACGACGCCGGCGTTTGCGCCGTGAGATGCCCACATTATGGGCCACGCGATAAACCCAGGTGCGCAAGGAGCATTGCTCGGCAAAGCCGGAAAAGCTGCGCAAAAGCGCAAAATGAATGTCCTGAAGCAGATCGAGCCTCAGGCTGGGATCCGCCTCATAGGCGCGCGCCAGCCGGTCAAGCGCCGGGCCGTATTCCGCGCTGGCCTTCAGATAGAGATCGTCCTGCCGCCTGGCGTCCATCCCATGCCCCATGAACAGGTAGTCGCATGACAGAGCAATTTCTTACAGAGGAGTGCTTAAGTGTGGTGGCGAGCCCAGGCCCGCCTCCCTGCGCGCGCGTTAGCGCGCAGGCGCGTGCCGGAGCGCCAAAAGCAAAGCTGCGAAGGGCAGAGGGGGCGTCTTTTAATGCGTCATATGCATGGCGCGTAGGGCCGCCGGCCCCAGGATCACCACGAACAGGCAAGGCAGGAAGAAAATGATCATCGGCACGGTGAGCTTGGCGGGCAGCGAGGCCGCCTTCTGCTCGGCGAACTGCATGCGCATTTCGCGGTTTTCCTGCGCGGTGGTGCGCAGCGCCTGGCCCATGGGCGTACCATATTTTTCCGCCTGATTGAGCGCGATGGCCACCGATTTGACGCCGGAATGACCGCACCGCTTCGCCAGATTGTCGAAGGCCTGGGCGCGATCGGGAAGATAGGAAAGTTCGGCGGTGGTGAGGCCAAGTTCTTCGGCCAGCTCCACCGACTGGGTGCCGATCTCCGAGGAGACTTTGCCGAAAGCGCTTTCGATCGACATGCCGGATTCCACGCAGATCAGCATCAGGTCCAGCGCGTCGGGAAAGGCGCGCATGATGGATTGCTGGCGCCGCGCCGTCAGATTGGAGATGAAAATGTCCGGAAGGTAATAACCGATCAGGGCGCCTGCGAAGGCAGCGGTCACCTTCATCATCACCGGCCAAGCGAAATGGGTGATGACAAAAAGATAGAGCAACATCACCAGGAACACGATGCCCGGCATCACGAAGCGGAAGAACATGAACGCTATCAGCGGTGCCTGTCCGCGATAGCCGGCGCGGGCGAGCTTTTCCTTGCTGTCTTCGGATTCCAGCATATTGGTCAGCTTGAACCGGTCCAGCGTGGATTTCATCAAGGTGGATGGCGCCACGCGCAAGCTGGCGCGCTTGCTGTTCAGGCTCGCATGATGTTTCGCCCGCAATTCCTCGCGGCGGCGCGACACCGATTTCAGGCGATCGCCCAATCCGTCGCGTTCGATCAGGGGAAGGCCCAATGTCGCAATGGTGGCGAAGGCCAGGATGGCCGCCGCCGCCGTGGCGAGAAAGGTCTTGTCGAACAGGATATTGAGGATGCCGAGATCGGACATGACGGCCCTCAGTGCTTGAAGTTGATCATTTTGCGCATCACGAAGATTCCCGTCCCCATCCAGAAGAGGCAACCGGCAAGCAGAAGATTGCCCGCCCGCTCGGTGAAAAGCAGGTTGATATAGGCCGGCGTGGTCAGCCAGACGAGAGTCATCACGCCGGGCGGCAGCGATCCGATGATCATGGCGGACGCCTTGGCTTCCGAAGACATCGCCTTGATCTTGCCTTCCAGGCGCTTGCGGTCGCGCAGCACGGCGGCGAGGTTGGACAAGGCTTCCGACAGATTGCCGCCCGATTTGGCTTGAATGGTCATCACGATGCCGAAGAAGCCCACTTCGGCGGTCGGCATATTCTCATGCATTTTCTTGAGACCCTGTTCCAGGGTCACGCCCACTTTGAGGCCGTCCGTCAGCCGGGTGAACTCGGAACCCACCGGATCGGGCGTTTCGCGCGCCACGATGCGCAGCGCCTCATTGGTGGGAAGGCCGGAACGGACCGACCGCACAATGACGTCGATGGCGCCGGCAAATTCCTTGGTGAAGCGCTTCTTGCGGCGGGCGAAAAGAAAACTCAAGACCCAGCGCGGCAGGCCGAAGGCCGTCACGAACGCCGCAAGACCGACCACCAGGATGGGCTGGCCGGTCAAAAGGCATATCAGCGCCGTCACCAGGCCCAGAACACCGCTGGCGATCCAGAATTTCCGGACACTATCATCATCCTCGAATCCTGCCTGTTCCAGCCGCCGGCGCAAGGTGGGCTTGTTCCGCGCCCGCATCGCGGCCTGGTTCTTCTCCACATCCTTCAAGAGGGTGGCGACGCTTTTGCGCTTCTGCGCCGCCTCGCTTTGCATCCTGGCCGCCGCATTGCGGGCATTCGGCTTGGATTTGGCCAGGGCGCTGACGCGCTTCTGGGTGCGTTCGTCGCCGCCGGCGAAAGCGAATGCGACGCCGCCTAACGCCATCATAGCCAGCAACGCGACCAGGATAATCATTGATTGACCTTGTCCAGCGCGTCCGCCAATTCCCGCTCCAGATTGTAATAGCGGGCGCGCTCCCAGAAGGCGGGACGGACGATGCCGGTACCGACATGACGGCCCCTCAGCCGGCCGGTCTCGTCTTCACCATCCACTTCATAAGTGACCAGATCCTGGGTGATGACGACATCGCCTTCGGTGCCGATCACTTCGGTGATCTTGGTGATGCGGCGCGAACCGTCGCGCAGGCGTTCGGCCTGCACGATCACATCGATCGAGCCCACGATCATTTCGCGGATGGTCTTCATCGGCAGCGAGAAGCCGCCCATGGTGATCATCGATTCCAGGCGGCCCATGGCTTCGCGCGGGCTGTTGGCGTGCAAAGTGCCCATCGAACCGTCATGGCCGGTGTTCATCGCCTGCAGCAGGTCGAAGGCCTCCGGTCCGCGCACTTCGCCCACGATGATCCGTTCCGGACGCATACGCAGACAGTTGCGGACCAGGTCACGCATGGAAATCATGCCCTGGCCTTCCAGATTGGGCGGGCGGGTTTCCAGGCGCACCACATGCGGTTGTTGCAGCTGAAGTTCGGCCGCGTCTTCGCAGGTGATGATGCGCTCTTCGGAATCGATATAAGCGGTGAGGCAGTTGAGCAGCGTGGTCTTGCCCGAGCCGGTACCGCCGGAGATCAGGATGTTGCAGCGCGACCGGCCGATCACCTGCAACACGCGGGCGCCGTCTGCGCTGATCGAGCCGAACTTGACCAGGTCTTCCAGCGTCAGCTTGTCTTTCTTGAACTTACGAATGGTGAGGGTGGCGCCGTCCAGCGATAACGGCGGCCCGATCACGTTGACGCGCGAACCATCCAGGAGGCGCGCGTCGCAGATCGGGGAGCTTTCATCGACCCGGCGGCCGACCTGGCTCACGATGCGCTGGCAGATATTCATCAGCTGGGCATTGTCACGGAAGCGAATATTGGTGAGCTGGACCTTGCCGCCGACTTCGATGAAGACCCGGTTGGCGCCGTTGACCATGATGTCAGCGATGTCGTCGCGGGCCAGCAGCGGCTCCAGCGGACCGTAACCCAGAACGTCGTTGCAGATGTCCTGGAGCAGATGTTCCTGCTCGGCGACGGACATCACCACCGCCTTGATGGCGATGATTTCGTTGACGATGTCGCGGATTTCCTCGCGCGCGGAATCCGGATCGAGCTGGGCCAGCTGCGCCAGATCGATCGTGTCGATCAGGGCATTAAAGATGGTGGATTTGATCTGGTAATAATCTTCCGAGCGGGTATCGGCGGCGACCCGCACCGGCTTGGACGCGGCCGGAGCCGCCTGCGCGGCCACGGGCTTTTCCACCCGGGGCGGCGGAGCGGGCGCGGCCGGGGGCGCCGCTGCCGTTGTATCGCGCGGGGCGGCACTGGGCGCCACCCGCGCCACCGGTTCGACCGGAGGGCGAAATACTGGCTCACTGCCGCTGCGCTTGCCGAACATTCTTTATGCCTGCTTCCGGCTCTTCAGGAAGGAAAGGATCGATGACGAGGACTTGTCCGCAGCAGCCGGCGCTTCGCGTCCGGCCAGCGCGCGGGCAAGCTTGACTAGGCTCTCCGCGACCGGCGATTTGGCCGCGACTTCCAGCACCATCTGGCCATTGTTGCCGGCCTGGCCGAACACCGCCGCATCGAACGGGATGATGGAGGACGGTTCCACGCCCATGGTCTCGGCGAAATCCTTGGCGGGAATTTCCGGCCGCTTGGGCATGTTCGCCTGATTGATCACCAGGCGCGGCGGCGAGTCGTTGGGCCGGGCGTGGCGCACCAGGTCGATCAGATTCTTGGCGTTGCGCAAGGAGGCCAGGTCGGGCGTCGCCACCACGACGATTTCGTCCGCGGCGATCAGGCATGACCTGACCCAGGGCGTCCAGGCATGCGGCATGTCCACGATCACGCAAGGCGACATCTGCCGCGTGGCGTCGATCACCGATTCATAGGCGTCGGGACTTGCATCGTAATCGCGCTCCAGCGCAGCGGGCGCGGTGAAAAGAGACAAATGCTCGCCGCGCTTGATCAAGAGCCGGTCGAGCAGCACATCGTCCAGCCGTTCGGGCGCCGACAAGGCATCGGCCACGCTCTGACCCGCTTCATCGTTGAAGTCCAGGCCCGTGGTGCCGAAAGGAAGATCGAAATCCACGATGGTGGTGTTGATCGAGAGCGTTTCGGCCATGTACCAGCCCACATTATGGGCGATGGTGGAAGAGCCCGCGCCGCCGCGGGCGCCGACAAAGGCGATGACGCGGCCCACCGGCTTGGCGGACGGATCCAGATAGAGGCCTGAAATGACTTCGATCAACTGGAGCGGCGACAGCGGTGCCACCAGATATTCCGATGCGCCGCGCCGCATCAGGTCGCGATACAGTTCCACGTCATTGTGACGGCCCACCACGACCACCTTGGTCGCCGGATCGCAGACTTCCGCAAGCCGGTCGAGCTCCTCCAGCGCCGCTTGGCCGCTGAGGCGCGTCTCCACGATCAGGAGATTGGGCGTCACCTGGTCGCGATAGAATTCCAGCGCCGCGGCGATGCCGCCCAACTGGACCGTCAGATGCGCCTTGGAAAGGCGCCGATCCGCGCCTGCACGCTGCATGGCAGCGCCGGTGTCGGGAAATTCACAAAAGGCATGGATGGAAATGCGCGGAACGGGCCGATCCTGCGGCGAGGTTCCGAACGCTTCCTGAGAATTGTCACCCTTCTGCATCTTGGATCCTATCAACGGGCAATGTCGGAAACGGCTGTTTTCTGGTCGGCGGACTTTTCCGAGCTCGTGATCTTGCCGCCTTCATAATTGCCGATCACGGCCCGGCGGCGCGCCGCATTGCCGCCCTCATCCATTGCGCGCGGCTCCAGAAGATCGCGCGGATCGGCCACCATCATCGCCATATTGTGCTGGGTGGCGCAGCCGAAATTGGACGCGGTGCGGTTTTCCTGCGTATAGGCGAGATCCTCGGACCAGTCGCAGGCGGTGCTGCGGGCTTGATAGCTGATATAATTGAGCTCGACCTGGGAGCCGCCCGTTCCGGCATCGCGGGACGCGACCAGGATACGGTCGCGGCTGATGCCCATTTCGTTGATCTGGTTGGCCAGCGCGACCACCGTCTGCTGCATGTTGGTGCCCGCCGGCACGCTGATGGCGATCTTGCCATTGCCGTGCTGACGGTAATTGATCAGGAACGCTTCCAGCCTCGGCGCATCCGCGGGCGCGATCGCCCCGCCGCTATAGGACAGCTTGATCGACTGGTAGGACGGCTCAACCGTGATGGGATGATTGGCGATCGGGTCGTCGAAATTATCCGCATCCTTGTGGAAGGTGGTGGTGCAGCTGCCCGCCGCCAGCACGGCGGCAAGGCAGAAGCCGCGGAACAGATTCTGGGTCAGTTGGCGCATCATGTCCTCCTAACGCACCACGAAACCGACCGGGGCAGCTGCTTCCGGCGTGAGCGGTTTCGTGCTTTTCTTGTAGACGGTGTTCAACCGGCCCAGCAGCAGGGTTTCCGGATCGGTCGGCGTGATGAATCCGTCGCTGGGCTTGGCCAGTGCCGCTTCGGCGACGGGATTGACCAGATAGGGTGTCACCATCACGACAAGCTCGGTTTCGGCATTCTGGAAATCGCGGCTGCGGAACAGGGCGCCTAGCACCGGCAGGTCCTTGACGCCGGGAAAGGCATCGATCTGCTGCTTGGTGGTGTGCTGCATCAGGCCGGCGATGGCGAAGCTGCCGCCGGAGGGAAGCTCGACCGTGGTTTCGGCGCGACGCACATTGAGGGCGGGGATCGTGACCGCCGTGCCGACGCTGCCCAGGCCCGACAGCGTGAAGGCGCCGGTATTGGTCAGCTCGCTGACTTCCGTGGAGATCTGCAGGCTGATGCGGCCGCCGGACAGGACCACCGGGGTGAAGGACAGGCCGACACCGAATTGCTTGAAGGTGATCGAGACATTGCCCTGCTGATCGCGGCCGGCCGGCACGGGGAATTCGCCGCCCGCCAGGAATTTCGCGGTTTCACCCGACACCGCTGTCAGATTGGGTTCCGCCAGCGTATGCAGGAGGCCGACCGTCTCCAACGCCTTCAAGGTTCCCTGGACATTGTTCTGGATATTGCAAATGCCGCCGCCTTGCAGCGCCGCGAGCGGATTGAGCGAGGATGAGGTCGTGCTGCAAACCTGCCCCACCTGCCCGCCGGACAGATCCGAAATGGCGTTGCCCAAAAGACCGAACGGGTTGGACGTGGAAAGCGCCAGCGGCGTTCCGTTGATCATCTTCACGCCGGCCAGATTGATGCCGAACTGCTTGGCGATCTGGCGCTGCATTTCCGAAACATGCACCCTCAGCATCACCTGTTCGCCATCCGTCACGGACAGCATGTTGACGACCTTCTTGGGATCGCCGGTGAAGCTGGCGGAAAGATCGGCGGCGCGGGTGGCTTCCGAGGCGCTGGCGACCCGGCCGCTCAGCACCACATTGTCATTCAACGCCGCGACCTTGATCGCCGAATTGGGCAGATTGGCTTTGATCATCGCCGCCAGGTCGGCGACATCCTTCTCGACGCGGATATCCAGGGACAAGACCTGACGACCGCGCCCGTCGAAGAAGAAGGCGTTGGTCTGGCCGGTCTTGGTGCCGAGCAGGAAGATCCGGCGCGGCGACTTGATGATGGCGTCGGCGATATCGGGGCTGGAAACCAGAACGTCCTTGGCGTCGGAATCCAGTTCGACGATCGCCGCCTTGTTGAGGCCCAGGGTGAGATGCTGGTTCACAGGCTGGCCTTGGCCGGTTGCGATCTGGATGACGCGCGTATCCGCTTCCGTCGGTCTTGAAACCGCCGTGGCGGCCGGGCGCGACATCTGCGCCGCCGCCGGCGCCATGGCCGCGATCAAGAGCGTGGCGGCGAAGGGAAGCGTGGAATCCTTCATGGAAATCCTCATTGGGGCTTTGCGCCTCCCTGCACGATGGCGGAGGTTTCGCGGGCAATTCCGTAACGGATGACCGAAATCGGCGCGCCGCCGTCCTGACCGCCCGAACCGCCGGTAGCCGGGACATTGCTGGCCACCGTGTCACTGCTGACCAGAGGACGTAAGGAAAGGGAAAGCATGCCCTGGCTCTGCGCCTTGGCGACTTGTTCGGCCTGCGCCGGCGTAACCTCCAGGGTCGCGGTCTTGGCGATGACCGTCTTGGTGTCCTTGTCCTGTTTGAAGGTCTGATCGACGGCCAGAACGCGGACATCGGTCAGAAGGGTGGTGGAACTGATGCGGTTGGCTTCGCCTTTGCGGATCAGGATGAGGTCGATGCGGTCGTTGGGCAGGATAAAACCGCCGGCGCCGGAATCGGTGTTGATGGGTATGGAAATGGCGCGCATGCCGGGGTTCAGCATCGCGGCCATCATGCCAACGGCATCGGCATGCACGATCGCGACATTGGTGACCGGCTGGCCCGCCGCGAGCGGCGTGCGCACCACCGCACCTTTTACCACTGCATCGATGCTGCCGGCAGCGCCGCGCGTGATGAAGGTGGAATCGACGGACGAGGTGGGCCATTTCTGCCAGTGCACCAGATCGGCGGCGAGCGCCTGGCCGGGCTGCAGCGCATTGTTGGTGACGAGCACATCGCTCATCGGCATTTGCGGCGCCATCTTGGCCTGGACATTGGGTGTTCCGCCGCCCATCAATCCGCGCGCCAGAAGCGCAGCAACTATCGCCATGATGCCGGCAAAGCCCAGCACGATGAGACGCTTGGTGTTCATGAGGATCGGCTCCCTTTGGAGGCGATTGCATCACGAACCATTTAGAATTTGCTTAACGTAACGCTGACGAACTTCGCGATCTTAGTCGCCAAACCTCAGCCGATTGCGGCGAGATGAAAAATCTCCGTGTGCGGCAGAATCACGAAGAAACCCGCCGACAGCGCCACGCCATAGGGAATGCCCGAACGGGAATCGTGGAGCTTGAGGATCCAGCCCTGTCGCGCCAGGCCGGCAGGCAGCGGCAACTGGCGGACGGCAAGCAATGTTAACGTCAGCGCGCCGCCCAGCATCGTGGCGACCAAGGCATAGACCACCAGATCATGCGGGCCCAGCCATAGAGCCACACCAGCGAACAGCTTGGCATCGCCTCCGCCGATATAATTGCGAGCGAACATGGTAAAGCCGATCACGAGCGCGATCAGGCAGGCCAGCAGATGCCATCCGGCGGCGGCGGCCGAAAATCCCGTCGCCAGCGCGAAAACGCCGAACAGGGCGGCAAGCGCCAGCGACAGATAATTGGGAATTGTGAAGCTCGCCAGATCCCAAGCCGCCGCGGCAGCGAGAAGCGCGGGAACCACTGCCAGCAGGAGAAGTTGCGCGAGCATAAGCTAATGCCTTGAAGCACAAACGGCCGCCCCGGATGGGCGGCCGTTTGCCGTGACTGTGCCTTGCGACACGCGCTTTAATTAAAGCGCGCCGGCAACGGACGCGAATTTGGTATTCAAGCTCGTGCCGACCGAGGTCAGAACGGTGATGAGAACCACGGCGATGAGAGCTGCGATCAGACCATATTCGATGGCCGTAGCGCCGGACTCATCGCGCACGAAACGCGAAATCAGCTTTGTCATACTGTCTCTCCGATTTAATGACACCCAAGCATCCCAACTTCGAAGAAGGTCTTCTTGCGCAGCAGGACTGTGGCGAGATTAAGGGCGAGGGATTTAATTTCCGCTTAATCCGGAAAGCATGCATTTTAGCGGATCGCCGCGTCTGTCTCATTCGGGCACGAAAACACCCCCTTTGCCCGGACATGCGAAATTTAAAAGCTGCGTTTCATTTACCAAGATCGCGAATGGTTCCCATTGTTCCGGGAACATCCGCTTTCCGGTCTCGCAAAACGGCGCGGCGGGAATTCTTAAATCTTCTCTTAAGGGCGCGTCGCTAGATTGGCGCCGAAATAATTTCCGGAGCGCCGCCATGCGCCGCACGCTTCTCGTCGCACTCATTGTATGTTCCGCCGCGCCCGCCTATGCGGCCGGCGTTTCGGTCGCGATGGATGAAGTGCGCACCATCACCTTCCCCAAGACAGTCGCGACCATTTATGTGGGAAATCCCGCGATCGCCGACATCAACATGATCGATTCGCGGCACGCCTTCATCCTGGGCAAGGGCTATGGCAACACCAACATGGTGGCGTTGGACCAGGACGGCAAACAAGTGTCCAACACCCATATCAGCGTATTGGCGCGCCAGGATTCCAGCCTCACGCTTCAGCGCGGCGCCAGCCGCGTCACCTATAGCTGCACCGCCGTGCACTGCGAAGCGACACCCCAGCCGGGTGATGGCAAGGACGTGTTCGACGCCGCCAACAGCCAGGTCGCGGCGCATGCCTCGATCGCCAAGACAGCGGCCGCCAACTAAAAATTCGAAGAGTCATCACGGTTTGGCCGCCCCGCAAAGGGCGGCCTTTTTATTCGCCGCCGCTTCGGCTCACTGGCTCACGCGCAGATTGGTGATTTTCTGGGCGATGTCGTTGAAGGCCGTGACAATCGCCGATGATGTCGTCAGGTCGTAATATTTGGACGTGTCCGAGGCGCAATTCCTCAGCACGGTCGAATTGCCCTGGGCGCCGGCGATATCCACGAACAGAGTATAGATGATGAAGCCCTGATTCTTGGCGTTGGTGCAGGCCAGCGCCATGCGGGTGTCGACCGAAGAAGACTGGTTGCTGCCGTCGCCATACCAGCGGTCCAGCGTGTTGAGGCCGTCGGACAAAAGGATGATGTAGCGTGCCGTGTTGGCTGGAAGAGCGGCGGCATTGTAGGGGCTGCCTTCCATCTGAACTTGCATGCCGTGCTGCAGGCCGATGGTTTGATTGGTGCCGCCATTGGCGACCATCGAGTCGATCTTCCAGCTCAGATTCTGGTCCTTGTTGGTGGACGTATCCGTAGTCGAGTCCCAGGTATAATTCAGCGTCATGACCGTCGCGCTGACGCAGCTGCCACTATTTTCCGCCGGATATTTGCTGTTGGGCGAGGTCGCATTGGTGTCCGCATCCTGGTCGCGGTCCATGACGCAACCGCCCCAGAGCGAATGGTCATTGGCCACCCAGGAATGCGCATACGTGTTCACGGTTACCGGCGCGGTGCAGACAGTGTTGCCGCCCTTGCCTGTACAGGTGCAGTTTGAATAGCCGGTACAAGACGCATTATTCCCCTTGCTGACGGTTTGGGTGACCGTGGTGGTTCCGTTGACGGTGCTGTTGTAACAGCCGTTATAGTAATGGCCGCTTTGTCCCGGCGAGGAAGACCCCATCGCGTCCGGGCAGATATATCCGGCATAAGATCCGCTGGACGGGACGGTGTTGGTCGAGCTGGTGCTGCCCGGAGCACTCACACAGCCACTATTCCAGGGACAGGCGCTTCCGGGGCCGACCAAATTGGATGGCACGGTGCCATAGGCTTTTTCCCAATCGGTCCAGTCGATCCAGGATGCCGAAAGATTGCTGGTTCCGGCATTTGTGGTTTTGACATTGACGTCCTTGGCGAAGGGAATGATCGCGACCTGCACATCGCCGGGATTGCCCGACGCGGCCGCGGTCTGCAGCTTGGCCAGGAGTTGGTGCGACGCGTCCTTGAGCGCGGCCATCTTGCTGAGGCCGGTGGAATCGGTCTGGCTCATGGAGCCGGTATTGTCGAGCACCAGCGAGACCCACATTTTGGCCTGGCCCCAAACCACGATGGACGTTGCGGAGACGGAGATGCTGGTTTTACCGACCAGGGCCAGAGCCGTGGTCGCGACGTCGTCGGCGGCGGTGACGCTGACCGATTGGCCATTGATGGCGGGGGTCACGGTCGGATGACCCGGGCCCTTATAGTTGGCGTCGAACACGCTCTGCGCCAGGGTTTTTGCCTGGTCGTCGGTGATTTTGGGCTGGCCGCCCACCGCCAGCGCCGCCGCGTCGAGCGCGTCCAGCATCTGCGAGCGCACCATCACGGCTTGCGCATAATCCAGGCCCGCGCCTGCGGCGATCGCCAGCGGCACCAGCGAAAGGCCGAACATCATCGCGACATTGGCGGTCTTGGCGCGCGCGAATGCGCAAGCCAAGCGCCAGATCAGATTCCCCCGCTCCATCGAACCCAACTTTCCGAAACCCCGGTAATGTTCGCCGTAAATAGTGAAAATGATATTGATTCGCAGGGTGGGATTTCGCGCGATTTGGCGAAGCCTCCGCGCGCGCCCCTCTTCCTTAACGACTGGTAAATTCTTCGCAGCCTTCTGGCCAGATGAGTTTGGTTCTTAAGAGCTTATTGAACAGCGCCGGCGTATGTCCCGATACCGGGGTGGCCTTCCTGCCGGAAGCGCCGCCGCAAGGGGCTGGTGATGATCCTGAAGATGCGCCTTCTCGCGTTAAGCCGTGCGGCATGGGTCCGTTCCAATCGGGGCGCTGCCGCGATCGAATTCGCTTTCGTCGCTCCTATTTTCTTCGCGCTGATGCTCGGCATCATCGAGATCGGCGTGATGATGTTCGCCCAATTCGCCTTGCAGAATTCGGTGATGGATGCGGCACGGCTGATCCGCACCGGCCAGGCGCACAGTGCCGCGCTTCTTATTCAGGACAAAGTCGCCGTGCCCCAATGCGCGACCGATAACGGAAGCGAGCAGGCGTCCTTTGCCAACGAAGGCCAATGGTTCAAGCAGCAGATTTGCTGCGGCGTCTCGCCCTTGATCGCCGACACGACCTGCAAGAGCGATGTGGTGGTGACCGTTGCCGCCCCCAGCACCGGCTTTGCCGGGGATTTCAACGCCCTGACAGCCAGCGGAACTGCGGGCACCTATTTCGGCGGCAACCCGGACGACACGGCGACGGCCGGCGTCGCCGCCCAGAATGCCGCCTGCCAAATCGTGATGGTGCGCGCCAGCTATAACTGGCCGATCTGGTTTCCCGGCTTGGCGATGCTTCTCAACAGCAACAATTCGAACGATTACCTGGTCAACGCGCCCAATGGCACACACCTTCTGACTGCGACGGCCGCGTTCCGGAGCGAACCTTTCACAAACGGCGTATCGGGCTGTTGAGCGGATGCGCGACCGGCTTGTCCGTTTCTGGCATGGCATGGAAGGGTTGGCGGCGGTCGAGTTCGCTTTCGTCCTGCCGATCATCCTGATCATGCTCTTGGGCCTGGTGGAATTGTCCACTGCATCGGGCGTGCGCACCCAAGTCGTGAACATGTCATCCACCGCCGCCGATCTTATCGCGCAAAAAGCCTCGGCCACCGGCGCCGATCTGGACGGGGCCTTCGCCGCCACCAAGGCGATCCTTTATCCAAACGACACCAAGCTCGCAGCTATCACCATCACCAGCGTGATCGATGGCGGAGTGGGAAACACGCCCCGCATCGCTTGGAGTTGCAGCATGGCGGGAGCCAATGCGGTTACCACCCAGCCTTTCACCAAAGGCGGCAATCCCAATCCGGCGATCCCAGCGGGGCTGATCGAAGCGGGAAAGGGCGGCAGCGTGGTCTGGACGCGGGTTACCTACAAATACACGTCTTTCCTGAATTACTTTCTTCGCGGCACCCAGACTTGGACGAACGACTTTTACACCAAGCCCCGGCGCGTGCTGCAGGTGCCTTATGCCTCGTCTCCGGCGACGGCTTCGGGGACTTGCAACTTTTAAGGCGCCTTTTAAAGCGCGTTCGAGCGCGGCCGGATCAGGCCTTCCTGCACCACCGACGCAATCAAAGTCCCGTCGCGGGTGAAGATCAGTCCGCGCGCGAAGCCGCGTGCGCCGCTGGCGGACGGGCTGTCCTGGGAATAAAGCAGCCAATCATCGAGCTTGGTGTCGCGATGAAACCACATGGCGTGATCGATGCTCGCCATCTGGACGGCGGAGAAGAAACCCTTGCCATGCGCCACCAGGGACGTGCCCAGCAACGTCGTGTCTGACAGATAGGCCAGGAGAATCTGGCGCTGGCGGATATCGTCGGGGACCCGGCCCACCGCTCGGAACCAGATATTGTCGAAGGGCGGGCGGGGCGCCCGGTCTCCCGGCCCATCCAAAATGACCGGTCTGGTCTCGAATGGGCGCGGCCGCGCGATCCATTCACGCAAGCGTTCCGGAAACTGGTCCGCCCGCTTGAGCAGAGCGGCAGCGGCATCTTCCAATTCTTCCGGCGCCGGTACGTTCGGCATCTCGAATTGATGTTCGAACCCACTTTCGGCGGACTGAAAGGAAGCCGCGAAATTGAAAATCTGCACGCCATGCTGGATGGCGACCACGCGGCGGGCGGTGAAGCTTCTGCCGTCCCGCGCGCGATCCACCTCATACAGAATCGGAATCTTGGGATCGCCGGGGCGCAGAAAATAGGCGTGAAGCGAATGGCAGATCCGCGAAGGCTCGACGGTGCGGATGGCAGCCGCCAGCGCCTGGCCCAGCACCTGGCCGCCAAAGACGCGCTGATGCCGCGCCTTGGGGCTGAGGCCGCGAAAAATATTCTCTTCGATCTGCTCCAGATCGAGAAGGCCCAGTACTTCATCCAGCGCGGTCTTTGCGGATTCGCTCATCGCCGGAGCCAATCACGCTTTGACGCCTTCGCCAATCCGTCACGCAAATGCCCTATGGCCTTCATGGAAATGATTCAAAAGCCGGGCGTCAATGGTTATTCGCCAAGAGGCAAGACATGGCCAACCTGCTTTTGGAACGGGCTGCGCATCAGGCCGCCGCGACAACCCCGCGCGGGGTGCTGGAGCGGATATTTACCCTTATGTTTCAAGGCTTTGTCTATAACCAGATCTGGGAAGATCCCAGCGTGGATTTGGACGCGTTGAAGCTTCAGCCGCACCACAAGATCGTCACCATCGCCTCGGGCGGCTGCAATGTTCTCAATTACCTGACCGCCGCGCCGGCAAAAATCATCGCGCTGGATCTCAATCCGCATCATGTCGCGCTCACCCGGTTGAAGCTGGCGGCGCTGGAGCATCTGCCCGATCACAAAAGTTTCTTTCGCTTTTTCGGCGGCGCCTCCGATCCGCGCAATCTTGCCGCTTTCGATGCGCATATCCGCGACCGGCTGGATCCGGTGACCCGCGCTTACTGGCAGACATCGCATGGCATGCGGTCGCGACGCCGCATCGAGATGTTCGCGCGCAATCTGTATCGTCACGGACTTCTGGGCCGTTTCATCGGTCTCTTGCACGGCGTGGCGCGGCTGCATGGAAAGAAGCTGGAAGACATTCTGGAAGCCAGGACCTCGCGCGAGCAGCGCGATTTGTTCGAGCAGGTGGTGGCGCCTTTATTCGACAGCGCGCCGATCCGGCTGATTTCCAAATCGCCCGTGTCGCTTTACGCGCTGGGGATTCCGCCGGCGCAATATGATGCGCTGGTTTCATCCGGCAATGGCGATGCGATGGCGGTGTTGCGCGAACGGGTCGAGCGGTTGGCCTGCGATTTCCCCATTCGCGATAATTATTTTGCCTGGCAGGCCTTTGGCCGAGGCTATGACCTGGAAAGCCGCGAAGCGGTGCCCGATTACCTGAAGGCGGAGAATTACGCGGCTCTGAAATCGCGCGTCTCATCCGTCTCGGTGCATCACGCCTCGCTGCTGGATTTCCTGAAAAGCCAGCCGCCCCAGTCGCTGGATCGTTTCGTCCTGCTGGATGCGCAGGACTGGATGAGCCCGGCGCAGCTCACCGCGCTTTGGGCCGAGATCGACCGCACCGCTCATTCCCGCGACGCCCGGGTGATCTTCCGCACCGCGGGAGAAGCCAGTCCGCTGCCGCAGAAGCTTGCACCCGACCTTCTGGCGCCCTGGCTCTATCATGAGTGGCAGAGCCGGGTGCTGCATGCCCAGGACCGGTCTTCCATCTATGGCGGATTCCACATTTATGCGCGCCGCCCCCTCTCTTGACGCCCATGCCGGGCTGATGGACCGGGTCTATCGACGTCAGCGGCATGTCTATGATTTTACAAGAAAATACTACCTGTTCGGGCGCGACCGGCTGATCCGCGGCCTGTCGCTGGCCCCCGGCACCAGCCTGGTGGAGGTGGGGTGCGGCACCGCCCGCAACCTGATCGCCATCGCGAAGGCCTATCCCGGGACGCGACTCTATGGATTGGATGCCTCGCAGGCCATGCTGGAGAGCGCCCGCAGCGCTGTCCGGCGAGCCGGCCTGGAGCACCGCATCACCCTGCGGCAGGGCCTGGCCGAAGATTTCACCCCGGCGCAATTTGGGGTTGAAAGCTTCGAAAATGTGCTTTTTTCTTACAGTCTTTCCATGATCCCGGATTGGCGGGGCGCGCTGGCGGCGGGCTCGGCCGCGCTGTCGTCATCGGGCCGGCTGCATGTGGTCGATTTCGGGGACCTGACGGGGCTGGGGCGGCTGGCCGAACGGGCCATGCGGGGTTGGCTGGCGCTGTTCCACGTCACCCCCCGAGTGGAATTTCTTGCGGCACTGGAACGGGTTGCCGGCAAAAATGGCCGTCTGACCCTGCTGTTCGGGCGCTATGCCTTCATTCTCTCAAGGGACAAAATGTAAAACGGGACGGGTTCCCTGGTTCCTGTGGCTCCTCGAGCACAGGTTGGCGGTAAAACCTTGAAAAAAGGGCGGCATTCCGGGCCAAAGCATCATTACCGGGGGAGACTTTTGCTGGCTTCGCCGTTATAAGCCGAGTATCGCATTTCTGTGGGTGGGGGGTTCCTACCCGTCGACATTTTTCAAGCGAGGGTAGAACAATGAAAATTCGCATGTTGGCTTTGGCCGGCGTAGCGGCGGTGGCGTTTAGCGCCCCGGCGTTTGCCGCTACCGAGGGTTGGTACCTCGGCCTGGGCGGCGGTTACGACAATATGCCAAGCGTTAATACGAGGTCTGCGCCGTTCCCCACCGCGGGCGTTGTTCCAGTCCATTTCAGCGACAGCGCCATCGGCGTGGTCTCCTTCGGCTATTCCTGGGCGTCGGGTTTCCGTCTGGAAAACGAAGTCGGCTACACCTCGCATGATGTGAAGGCCGATGGCGGCGGCGCCGGCTCGGCCAGCGTCACCAGCACCATGTTCAACCTGGTCTATGACATCCCGCTGGACGATATGTGGAAGCTGTCCATCGGCGGCGGCATCGGCGCCGGCAATGCCCGGATGCATGTGACCGTTCCCGCCGGCGCGCAAATTCTCGACTATGTGAAGGGCTCGCACACGTCGCTGGAATATCAGGCGATCGCGGGCATCGCCTATTCGATCTCGCCGGACGTGGATCTGTTCGCCGATTATCGCTATCGCGCCAACCAGAATGACGCGGCTTACAATTCGTCCTTTACCGCTATCAAACCGATCAAGGTCGGCAACCTGACGGAGAATGCGGTGTTGGTCGGCCTCCGGTGGTTCATGTCGCCTCCGCCGCCGCCTCCGCCGCCTCCCCCGCCGCCGCCTCCGCCGCCTCCGCCTCCGCCGCCGCCTCCCCCGCCGCCTCCGCCGCCGCCGGCGAAGACGTACATCGTCTTCTTCGACTTCGATAAGTCGGACCTGACGGCGGAAGCGCAGTCGACCGTGACCCAGGCCGTGGCCGC
>Ga0105240_10006324_pt1 | contig 17434 bp, 27 predicted proteins | sample KBSC54metaG_FD_80426 | JGI IMG/M metagenome (GOLD analysis project Ga0105240, IMG submission 80426) | Corn rhizosphere microbial communities from Kellogg Biological Station, Michigan, USA - KBS C5-4 metaG | ecosystem: Host-associated > Plants > Roots > Rhizosphere > Soil | place: Michigan, USA...
CCCATACCCGCTAGGGCATAGGGAGGCGCAGGCCGTTAGTGACATTGCTGCAATTGCTGCAAGAATTCCTTTTGCTGGGTAAAGTAGTCTTGACACTTGCAGCATCCGCTTAATAACAGCAATATGCTAAGAGTTCGCAATACCATTACGCACACCAGCGGCAAGCAATGCGGACATTACAAGCTGAAAGGCTTGCGTAGCGGTGGCATCACCCGTCAAATAGGCCGCAATCGCGCCAATGACGCTAATACCAGCCGCGACGTAGGTCTTTTTACCCTGTAAGATTCCAGATAATTGCATATTAAGCCCCCTGCTCTTTTGCGAGTACGTTTGCCTTTGCCAGATTGAGGACAATGCTCGCCTCTTTCTGTAGCAAGTCCTTGCCGTTCTTTTTGATTTCCGCGATGAAAAGGTCGATAAGCTGCCCCCATGGAGTATTGTTTGCATAAGCAGTAATAACGGCTTCTGCGATCTGTAAGCCGTCTTCACCAGCCGCCTTCTCAGCGTAATCCAGCGCGGGTTTAAGGCTCTTCACAAGCCCATGGAACCAATTCTGGATACCCTTGATAATCTCGTGCGCGTTCATACTTTCTCCTTCGGTTGTTGTTTCAGCTTCTCAAGTATTTTGGTGATTTCCGGCTCAATATCGAAACCCTGTAATCGTGCTTCTCTCTCAAGAGCAAGAGCCATTCTTTGAACAATGCCGTTTCTGTCATGTTCCATCGTCCTTCTCCTGCATTACGCTAAGGTTGAAGTATTTAGGCCATGAAAGCCTGAGTTTGTTCAGTGTATTGACGGAATCCACTACCGCCATTTTGCCATCAATGCGCCCATAAGTGCTTCCTACGCATACGCACAGCTTGGTATCATCTTCGGTATTGCCGTTATGAATGAGAACTGCGCTATGGCCGGGAATGCCAGTGATCTCCCATACGTTCTTAAACTTAGGCCCGTCATGGGGAATGCATAGATACATGCCACATGGGAAAGGAATCTCAGGCTCGCATGTAACGCATTGCTGCTCACCATTGCGGAATATCTGACCGAACGTTCCATCAGGAGTAGAAGGTTGGCGGTGCAAGGTGAATGTTTCCATTATCTTTTAATCCTATCCAGGCGCATCGCCCGCCATATATCGTGGACTTCCTGTTGGGTTATAATTTGCGCCTCATGCTGCTTTTGCATATCCGCTTGCAGGCCGGTAAAGGCTTGTGTTTGACTCACACCGAAGGAAAACGCCATCCAGCCGGATGCAATAATCCCGCTCATAACGGGTACGAAGCCAATAATCTGGATATAAGGGGAATAGCGTTCGCATACGCGTTTAATGATACATGGCAGTGACATATTCCCCTTCCTTTTTTGCAGTTACATCATGAATGCGATTCATGTTATCTTTCATCACACACTCTTTTCCTGCCAGCTATCTGGAAAGGCTTTCTCTGTGTAATTCATATCCTGAATTGGTGGATTGTATTTAGGAAACGGGCTTGCGAAATAATAGGTGCTATCGGGGCTGGCTTTTATCGTATCCCAACTTGTCGTAAGCGCTTGCGGGTTATCTGCGCCGGTCGCGCTATTTTTCCCTATGATTGCTCCGTTGGTAATTTCATAGCCCTGCTGCTGGTAGTAATCCACCAGATAAGAATTGATCGTATTAAGGCAGGATTGCGCATCATTCTGGGTTGCGAATTCGAGGATTAGATAGTCGTCCATGTTCTCCCCCATTTCTGGGCCATATATTGCCCGACCAGGTTTAGCTCCGGGTTGCTCAATATCTTTGTGTAAATGACCACCTCGGCCACTCTGCCATCAAAGAACTGGGTTCCTAGACTGCCGCTCCCCACAGAGGATGTATTGGCTGTATAGGATGGATTCGTGGCATTGGAATTATCAGCCGCGCCTGCGAGAAACAGCTTATTACCGCTACTTTGCGTGGTGGCTGTGTAAAAGCTGATGCTGCCTCCCGTAATTGTCGCTGTGCCTGCGAGTATCTGCACAACTGCCGTTTTCACTATGCGATGGGTATTAGTGTTTACGAGGCCAAAGGCCGCTGAACCGCTAGCCCCGCCTATTAAGGTTTGTACTGTTCCCACTGTATCATGCGATGCCATATAAAATACGGTAAGACCGCTTGCGGGACTGATGCCCGTATAATTCATAGTGTGGCTTGAACCGTTAAAATCCAGCACATTTCGGCCATTTAAAGTGCGCGTACCGGTTATAGGTTGATTCGCACCGGTCGATTGCGTGGCGTTCCTCGCATTCCCTGATTTGTCATTCCACTGGCTGACGGCGTTAGAAACCTGCGTGATCGTCGTTAAATCGCTCGCATCGAGCCATAGCGCCAAACTGGAAATATCAGTTGGCTTAAAGGAATAATGCGTAACCGGAAAGGCGGTCATCATGAGAAGTTGGCCTGTCCTACGCCGTACATATTTGTGCCATCGGTGATAAATGTAATAATATCAACCGCACTTACTGCTGTGCTCAGTACAAACTTGGAACCGCCCGGAAACTTATAGGCGGAACCCCACGTAATTACTCGACTTCCCGTTCCATCCTGCGTGATAATTAACGTGTAGGTTGCGCCTGCATGTAAATTAGTTGGGTTGGAAAGCGTAAAGCTCTGCGCCGGTGTAAGCGTTGCCGCCTGAGCCGCGTTTGCATCCCATGAAACAGTCGTTCCGGGCGTTAGCGCTGCTGCCGCGAAATATTGCGCAGCGGTAAATGCCGTGACTGTGCCAGGCGCTACATAGTCGGTGCCAGCCGTTGCAGCAGATACCGCACCTGAGCCGTTGGCCTTAAGAATACCGTTTGAGGTTCCAGCACCGCCTCGCGCCGCCGCAAGCGTGCCGGAACTGATATTGCTGGCATTCGTTGTGTCTGTGGTCGCTGACGCAGCAAAGGCAGAGCCATTGGTTTTAGTAATAATAAGGGACCCGGTTGCGGTATTTAATGTACCGTCGCCTGATATAGTAAAGCCACCGAAAGAGCTTGAATTGTTATACTGCACCTGACCATTCGTACCCCCGGGTGAACCGCTACCCGATCCATTGGCAGCATTGGTTATCTGCCCATCCGCATTCACTGTTATTGTGGCAAGCGTATAGGTTCCTGCGCTTACCCCGGTAGGAGTAAGGCTATCAGAGACTACAGCCGTTAAGCCTTCAATAATAGTGACGGTCATGTTAGCCGATTACTTCCCTTAGCCTGTCTTGTTTAGCTCGGATTTCATTTTCTTTTGCAGAAACATCGGCGCTACGTTTCTCTAGCGCCACCTCTCTCGCCTTTAGCTTTTCATCACGCTCCGCTTGCTTTGATTCTATGGCGTTCAGAGCCGCTTCTTTATCAGCAAGCAACTTCTCTTTTTTTGTGAGGGCGCTTTCTTTGGAGGTTAAATGCTGCTCCCTGGACTGATTGGAAGCCTCTTTGTCCGAAATCGTTTTCATTCTCTCGGCAATTAATCGATCATTTTCTTGTTTTTCTTGTGAGTATTGAGCGCGGCTTGCCTTATGTTCGCTAAGTATCTTTACGTTATCGGATAGCACTTCCTTATGCTTTTCGATTAGCGCCCGCGCTTCTTCATATTTTTTCTTCTCTTCTTCGCTTAGAACATGAAGTGTTTTTATGGTGTTTTTGGCTTCATCCGGATCTTTAATGAAGTCATTAAATACCTTTAAAATCTCTAATGCGGATTGTGCATCTTCTTTTTTTACATCGGTAAGCATAAATTCTCCTTAGGTTAATTGTGCACGTAATGCCGCTATCTGTTCATTTATGGATTGCATATTTGCGGCATCCAGAATCGCCTCTCTTATGGCCCTATTTATGCGGGTTGAAGCTTCTAAAGCTGCGATCTGCTCCTTTATTTTTCTGTTATTGGCATCTGCTTCCCATGCGATTCTACGCGCCTCCTTATCCGCCTGTTCCTGCGGGGTGAGAGCTACAACCTGCCCATCAATTAATTTGTGGTCGCCCATTAGGAAACTCCATAAAGTTTAAATGTCCCGCTAATCGTTCCAGATGCGACCTGGAATCGGATTCCCGTTGTTGCTGCGGCGACGTTATAGAAACCACTAAAGAATTGCAGATACGATCTCGATGCTGTTGCATAGGAAAGAGCACCCATACCAAATATCGTGGTTTTAGTGGTGAGATTGGGTTGGAACATATGGAGTATTAACGATGCAGGGATTGTAGAATCCACGCCCCCCACACTGGTTAGCCTAAGTGATGTTTGTGTTTCGCCCGTAATAGCGGTAGAGGCTCCCCCATGCGCTTCAAGGAGGGAATAGCTATAGTTAGCAGTAGTAACAAAACTGCCGCCTTGATAAAATAGAGCGAATAAATCAACCACCCCTGAAGTTGTAAGATTGGAAATTTCAATGATGTAATGTTTATATGTGCTATCAATCCCTGATGTAAAATCTACAGTAGTAGCGCCTGCTGCTGTCTGGGTTGATAGTAACGTTAACGTACCCTGAATATTGGTGAGTAAGGAGCCGTTCACGGCAGGAAGGCGATTTGAGCTATCCAGTACCGGAATATTATTCGCGGAAACACCGGTATTTAGAAACGCTGCTGTCCCTAGAGCATTTCCTGATACCGCAAAAGTGCCATTTACAGATAATCCATTATTGGCTGATACCGTATTATTAAATGCAACCGGACCACTGACCACCTGAACGCTGGTTTCGCCCAAGCTTAATATTGTGTCTATGAAATCGGTAAAATTGCTTTGACTCGGCGTTGCGCCAGTAATGAAATACGTTTTTAATGTGGCTTTATTCGATATGGTCATTTGGCGGCCTTAGCCAATCCCTTCACCATACGGTCTTGTGAACCGCTTTTAATTAAATCCTCTACTAATCCGCCGAATAGGGGTAGCTTTGATGCTACTTTTGCGCCAAATCCGTAGGGTTTTACCGCCCCCGTCGCATAACGATTTGCCATATTGGATATATTATTCATGGCCTGCACTTCTTCAGGCGTAAAAACAAACTTTGTGAGTGTGGGATTTTTTGTAATCAATGCATTGATGTTTTTGGAAAGTCTTGCCGGTACGATATTGCCGCCATTATCTATAGAGGCTGTCCGCAAATGATCTAAATACCCCTGTTTCAATAAGGGAATTGCATCATCGCCAAGCACATCCTTGGCTGCTTTTACATTATCTAGCCCCACCTGGCCGACACGGGTGAACATATCCAGCAGATTCTCGGGGGCAATTTGCTCCGATCCACCCTGATTTTCTATAAAGGTACGGATTGCATTATTCGCATCTTTACCGGTGAATTGCTGACGCCATAATGCATTTTTAGCATTGGCCTGCTTAACTAAATCAATTGCCTGTGTGTCGCCTTGGATTAGGCCATCATCTAAAATTTTATTGGCATAATCGTGATAGGCGCTTAATGCCTTCCCTCTCACTGCCGCTTCCGCATCATTTGATTTTGGAAGATTATAAAGCTCTTGCCTTGCCTGATCTATTCTGGCCCAACTAATCTGCCCAGCTTTGGCGTCTTTATTCAATGCATCAATTGTATCTTGGATACCATTGACATTATTTACAACGCGGGGGTTAAACCCTTCTGTAGCATTAGCAAGAGAAGTTGTTAGATCACTTACTGCGTTATTACCAATCATTAGATTTTTGCTTGGTTCTTCAGCGGCCTTGTAAGCCTCATTCTTAGCCGTATAAGCGGCTTGTTCGGCTCCTTGCAATTTTTGCCCCAGTTGTTCACCTGCATAAGTGCGAACATCTGGGTTTTGCGCTAAAAGAGTATTTTTAATCAGCGGTACGCCAACGTTTGGGTTTTCTGATGCGGGCGGAGGTATCTGACTGCCGCTAGATTGATCCGTTAAGAATTTTGGGGGATTTGCTTGCAATTGGTTCATGCCAGAACTCGCCAGCATAGAACCGGTTATTTGGGCAGGAATAGCCATTGCCGCCCCCATAGCGGTTTTGGGCTGGTAATCTAGTCCTGCCGTCTGAACAGCATCACCTGAGCCATAAAATGGCTGCCATATATCACCGCGAGGTTGCGGATCGATACCAATCATTTTATCAACACCTTCTGCTATTCCACGTCCAAGATACTGAGGACCAGCAGCGAGGGCGTTTATCATATTAGGTAGCGCCATCGGGATAGTGGCAGCGCCTTGAACCAAATTTGACCCGATGGATTTTGCTGTATCTTCAAAAGTGGAAGGGCCTTGCGGAGCGGGAGTTTGTGTGGCTGCATGATTTTGCTGTGCATAAGCCAGCACCTGATCTTGCGTCGCGCCTTCAGGAGCGGTAATCTGGAATTTTCTTCCATCGGGCGAGGCGACCATAAAGGAGGGCATTATTTTATCTCCTGTATGGACCAGCCATTCGATTGAGGGGCTTGGCTCTGCAATTGTTGGGCAAGCTGGCCTGTACCAGCCTGACGGCTTAAGTTTGCGAGTGAGAACATATTTTCTTCCCGGCTCTTACCAACCGCTCCACCCAATGCTTCCTGTAACATTTGCTGAGCAGATACGGCACGCTCCATTCCTGGCGTTATGCCCATTGCTTGCATATAAAGCGGGGTTGTCTGTTTAATTAAAGACTGGATTTCATCCCGTATGACTTGCGCTTTTGATCCCTGGGCAAATTGCTGTCCTCCCGGTAGGATTTGCGTATTGCCGAAATCAATACCTTTGGTGGAAGCCAACTGATTGAGTTTATTATTTGTAAAATTACCAATGCCATTGACAGTATTTTTTATCATGCTAGCGTTCGGATCGGGCTTAAACAGCTCAACCGTTGCGCCTTCTTGTTGAAGTTCGTCAAACTTCTTGGCTATAAGCTGGAGATTTTGCTCAAGCTTGGCCTTCATCATGGGATTGGGCGGGATTTGCTGTGTTACATTTCCCTGCGCATCTTGCGTTAACACCTCGCCGTTAGCGCCTTTTTCAATAGTTCCCGGCACTTGGCGAGCCATCATGCCGCCATTTGGGTTTGAGACATAAGCAAAGTTTTGGGGAAGATTATCCTTCATGACCTCATTGCCCCGGAATAAAGGCATAAAGGGCTGATTATTATTTTGTGGCTGGTTAAAATATTGCGTAGCCTGACGGCCGCCTTCTTGGTTCACCATCGCAGGGATAAGTTTATCAACATCGCCTGGTTGTAATTGCTGGTCAGGCGCTAGGCCGGTTTTTTTAGAAACGGATGCTATATAGGCTTCCGTATTATTTTCGGACGGCGGAGCCCATGTAGTAATAATATTGCGAAGCGTAGGAGCCTGCCCATTCATTGCAGGGCTATTGCCACCAATTTTCCCTAACAAATCGTTCCGCATCGCCGCCAGTCCCTGGTCTGACGATCCAAATTGCTGGAAACCAGTACTCGATCCCACAGGACGCATATTACCTGGATTATTATTCTGCACGGATAATGGTGCATTGGTATTTTGAGCGGGCGGGAATCCTACAGGACCGCCATAGGTTGGCCCCGTGCTTATAGTTTGCGCCTGCGGATTAAGATTTTCTGTTGCCCTGTCATGGCGCATCTGCTCGTCTATCTTAGATAGCTCAAGCTGCATCTGCATCATGGGACCAAAGGATTTTAATAATTCGATTTGCGGAGCGAGTCTCTGACCCATGGCGGCTTCAGCACTAACAGAAGGTGCTCCCCGCTGGGAATTCAGGTAGGTTTCAGAAATAGCATTCGCCGCATCCGGAAGCGTTGGCTTCTGCATCTGGCTTAGCACTTGTAAAATATCCTGAGAGGAAGGCATCTGCGGCATTGCTTATGGCTGCGGCTGCTGAGGCTGCAATCTAGCGGCAAGAATACCCTGCACCAAATCTTGAGGTGCAGGTTGCTGTCCTGGCAGCATCATTTGCTGCTGCCAAGGTAACTGTCCGCTATTAAAAGCATCCAAAAGCGCCATTTTACAACCCGAATAGTTTTAGTGCTGTTGCGATATTGGCGAAGCTGCCTAATTTCTGGTTGGTATTGCCCTGTTGCAATTGAGTAACGTTATTTTGTGCTGGCATTAAACGGGATAATGTTAACCCGGCATTCCCGAGCTGATTCTCCGTTTGATTTTGCGCCTGCAACCCAGCCTGCCCCTGATTTTGAATCATGGTGCGAAAAGCCACCTCTCCATTGCGCTCAGGACTAAATAATGGCGTTCTTCCCATGGCCGAGAGCATGCGATTCTGTCCCTCAGCTTGAGACAGGGCATTCCCCTCATTTTGCTGCAAAAGCTGCTTATTCTGCCCATAAAGCTTTTGGTAAAGCGGATTATCTGGGTTCATCAACGCATCAGAGATTTGCTGCAATTGCGCCGTGCTCTGCTGCTGTGGAGCTATATTATTTCCTTTGAAGCCAGCCTGAATAGCGGGAATGGCCTGTAGTAACGATGATAAAATGTTACCATTTCCACTTTGACTATTATTTGGCGTTTGCGCCTGAGGCGCTGAAACCCCCTGGTATGAAGGCTGTTGCCATGGCAATTGCATCATGGTTTGCCAAGGGAGTGTTGAACTTGTTCCTGTGCCGTAGCCATTTCCGTATAAGTCAGCCATTATCGTACTCCGCCAATATCGCCATACAGATAGAATCCAGTGATGATGTCTGGAAACTCTGCTGAATCGGTTGTGAATTCAATCCTGGCTTGCTCTCCGCGCCAACGAAGCGGAAACTTATCGGCTTGCACAAAGGTTCCACCGCCTATGGTGGTTGTGCCGATTACGGCCTGACCGATAACACTGGCTCCCGTGTTAACAGCTGAGACGATGATGCTATCAGATGATAGACCGTCCCATCCGGCGATAACGGATATAGTATAGCCTATGTTTGCCACACTTTCAAATATGGGGCGGATGTACTTGCCCTCCTTGATTCTTGGGGTTCTTTGAGGTTCTTCCAACCGCAGCCAAGCTGTCGTTAAATCAGTGGAAATAATGGTTCCGTCATCAGTCCCTGCGCCATTATCAAGCATATAAACAAGGCCATTCGCTCCACACGCTAAAAGGTCCCCGTTTCTGCGTATAAAATAATGATTCTGCTGTGCCCATTTCCCGGTAAATAGGTGCCATGAGGGAATAGCGCTCAATTGTCCGGATTCATCATAAGAGGGATTGGTGTTTAGAATATAACAGCTATCGCTGATTTTCATGATGACCCATGAGCGTCGCGGATAGAAAGAAATCTGCACATCATCTGGGACAGCGGCAGAAATAAGCCCTATGACATTCTGGCGAATGGGGACGCTGACATTGTTCTGAACGGTAGTATAGCTGATGCTGCCAATATTGATGGCTTGTAACCCTTCTTTTACAATATGCAGCAAATCCGTCCCATTCGTCCCAAGCCCGAACCGGCTCACCACGCCATTGGGGTAGAAGGAAATAGGTGTGAAATCAGTAGTCGTAGTACTGGAATCCGCAATTGGGCTTATGCCGCGATAAATATATAGATTCTTCTGTCCGGCGGCCACGAAATATTGCTGGAAACTGCTCATGGCCAGTATGGTGTCGCCTGCGGGCTGCTGTGTACCGAAACTAAAACTGGTTGAATCAAGCGTCTCTTGATAAGTGGTAACGTCCTGGGGATCATCCGGAGCACTTATAATTACGCGGGTTTGCTTTCTGGAATCGAGATAATACACACGTCCGTAATGCACATGAACCCAGGACGCGATTGGCATGGCTGATTTAAAGAATGCCAAAGCATCCCCGGCCACCTGCGCTGTGATGGCTTGCTGCAAATTCACGTTAGCGCTAACCGTCCCTACCTGTGCAAGTGCGGATCGGGTCGTATTATAAATAAAATCGCCTGTGCGGATTTCCGTATTTGAAAAATTTATCCCGCTTACTGCGATAACGGTAGTTGTAGTCCCGGTAGTGGCGGTTCCTACATTGGTCTTGGTTGTTGTTCCATTGGGGATAATATTTAGATTAACATAATCAATAAGTTCGTAACTGTCGCCTGCCGTTTGATCGCTGGCGGTTTTCCCAGCGCCATTACCGGCAATTCCTATGGTTGTAGTCGTTATGGAGGCGCTGGCAACTGTTGAAACAATACCATACCCCCCACGGGTAATATTATGCACAATATCATTGTTGGCCACGAGCGTTTGAGAAATCCAATTCGCTATATTGCCATCAATAAGAGTTGTGGTGTTTGTCCCGCCAGCAGTAAGACCGTTGGTTATCAGCGCCTTTAATTCATTAAAGGTTACACCGCCGTCATCGGTGTAAAAGTTTCTATCACTGCCATTATAAAATATTAGCTTGTCCTGCGCTTGTGCGCTGAGCAAACGTAGGGATGCCTTACCCGTAAGCGCAGATGTCCACGCCGAAGCAGTAGTATCAAATCTCCAAAGATTTCCGCTATCATCCGATGCCATTAATGTATCAACACCAGAATAGCTTATTAGCTCATGAAGCCTAGTCAATGTGGGGTTTCCAGCAATAGAACCACTAAACCGGCTCATGCCTGGCCTGCGCTCAGCCCCGCCAGTTACATTTCTAAATCTATTGGTATAGGTTTCAGCAAATGTTAACGGGCGCTCCGATTCCGAGAAATCAGTGCCTAAACCGAATGAGGGGATTTTGTATTCGACTTCAATCATCTTCTCCACCTGGACATGGATGGAGTAAATGAGACATCCCAGCCAGTATCACCATTAAAGCGATTTAATGCTTCTTTGCGGGCCGCAAGATATTCCTGGTAAATCATTTGGTATTTATTATCAGGAGCACCGCCAGATTCATTCAGAATGACTTTTGCAAGCGTTCCCAGCACCACTATTCTGGATGGATAAGGAATAATCGCAGCATCGTCTGCCGTTGTATAAAGAGGCGTGCGGATATAATATAGAACTGAGAATACCGCGCCATCTTCCGCCTGTGCTGGAATTGGCCTTACACGTATATTAGGGTTGCCATTTGTATCGGTTCCGAAAACGCAATATTGCGCGGGCGTCCCCGTTGCGGTTACCCTAGTGAGTACTCGCATATCATCTAATGTGATGCCAATTAAAGGTCCGCGCCGTTGGGAGAAATATAAATCCCCGATATTTTTAATATTGGCACTGGTGGTTAAAGTATAATCCTTCTGTCCGGAAACGGCGGTTATATTAGAAGTAACCAAGCATTCCTGCCAGTTCCCGTAGTCAGATAAGTCATTGCAAACATCGTTAATGAAATCCACACATTGGGCGGATAATTTATTAGCAGCCGTTGTGGTTACAGCGGATAATCCTATTTTACGAAACACCTCATTTACAACCTGCAAAACAGTATAGCGTATATCTCCTATCCCCATTATTTTGCTCCATACGCACTAGCCGTGAGATGGATAATGGTCACCATTGCGCTGGCCGCTACCGAGAACGCAGCATTTGCAGCAAGTCCATTGATAGTGCCGCCAGTAGGGGGCCAGAGATTAGCCGATACGCCTTCATTAAATAAATATTGCACCAGGCCGGGACGGTTAGCTAAAGGCGTAAACCCAGTAGTAGTTCCATCAACCACGCCCTTGCCTCGATTTATAACATTCGTAAGGACTGCCGCAGTTCCTTGCGCCGTGCCCGCAGCACTAATAATGCCGACGCTCCCGATGAAGCCATTGGTAGAGCGCATTGCAGATGCGTATATTGTACCTGTTGCCGCCGAAACATCGCCGGTAACGCTAAGCGCGACAGCACTTACAGTTCCTTGGCAGTTAATACTTGCTGCGGACAATATCGCTGTAATATTGGCATTCGTGGCGCTTACGGAAGGAGTAATTAGCGCTGTTGTATTGAGCGGACTAGCCATGACCTGCTCGGCGGTTTCAACAATATTCACGTAAGAATCAATAAAATTGGCGTAGTCTGTCCCTGTTGGCACATCGCCATTTTGGAAAAAGGTTTTTAGTGAGGCTTTGTTATAGGTGGTCATGTGACTATAAAGGTTGATCCGATTCGCGCTGTACCTATGCCGGAAATAATGTGGCCATTGGTCACGTTCGGATATAAGTTAGGGGTTTGTATGGCGGCATTCTGTACATTGGTAAGCACATTGGTATTCCCCACCGTACTGGGCACATATAACAAGGTTGGTGTGGCGGCTTCATAATTAGGTCCGCGATATATCTCCACGGGAGACGGATCAGTAAGAGGGCTGCTTATTTCCTGAAGATTGCGCTTTAATGGATGAACAGCTAGCGATCCCCAATAATCACGCTGCAGCTTGCTTGCAAATACGGTAAATCCTGTATAATCATCCGTTGCTAGATGATCGCCCTTTCTCCCATTCCTCCGAGCCATTGGAACCTCATTTCTTTTCGGTTGGCTCAGTGATACAAAATGGAACGGGCGGTGAATGTTTAGGAAGGCCGGGACGGCGCTGTGCTGTATTTGGAGTTACACCCTTATTAGAATCGGCAATTTTTGGTTGTTTCATCACTTCACTCCATAGGCTGATGCAGCATAATGAAAAATCACATAAGAAGTATTTGCCGCTAAAGCGAACACGGCATTACCCGCACCGTTATTAATTTTGCCACCGGTGGGGGGCCAAAGATTGGCAGAAACGGCAGTTTCGTTAATTAGATATTGAACAAATCCTGTTTTATTCGCCGGGATCGCAACACCGGTGGTTTGCCCATCTGTTACACCCTGAATGCGGTTGATGGTTGCCGTCAATATTGCTGCCGCAGCCTGCGTAGTGCCCAATGCCGAGATAATTGCAACTGGCTGGAATAATTGCGTATCATATTCGACCGCCGCAGAAACCGTTGTAAAGTTTGCCGTGGACGGGGTATTAGCCCCAATTGGAACACTATCTAAAGTATTGGTAGATGATATTCCTGGTCCCAGTGTGGAAATGCTCATTAGCCACCATCCATTCCCATCGGATTGATGTGGAGGGTGAGAGCCGCCGGGGTTGCACCAGAGCCAGCGGAGAAGACAGTGCTTACTACCCTCACTGCGGCAGGTGGGAAAGCGAAGTTTGAGGCGCGGTTCGCGGATTGATTGACCATAACCGGATCATCCATATTGAACCAGTTACCAGATACGTTATAGCTGGTGCTATAATTGGCGAAAGGATCATCCAAGCTATACTGAACGGTATAATTTACCTTCATGGCCGAGGTGCGTGTAACGGCGATAGCATAGCCATTTACATAGCGATCTAGAGGTACTACTTGGCTGTTCCCAGACGCCGTTATTACTAAATGGACGGGTCGCATCATAACGGCAATCCCTTTCCCTTAACCGGTAATACCCAGTGAAGTGCTATTACCGCGATCAAAATCAACCATGATAGAATAAGAAGCCGTGCTTACCGAGCTGACGATTATCTTAAAGGGGATTTCGCCCTGGATGTTTGGCGCAGGCAATCCAGATGGAACAGGCGGTGATACGGCCGCTGAGGTAATATAGGTTGGAGCATTTAACCTAGTTGCGGCCGAGCCCACAGCAAGAAACGAAAGAATTTTCGTTCCATTTGCAGCGCTTCCATTTACCCATAAGATAATATTATCGTTGGTGGTCGCGGCTCCTTGCTGAACCACATATACCACAGAGGATATATTCTGGGTTCCTACAGGGAATGTTCCTTGCACAGTAACGTTAATGCCAGCGCCAGCACTAACAAAGGCGGTTTTTCTAAATATTGCCTGGCTTTTGCTGGACTGAGCCGAAGTAAGATACTGGCCGCCACTTAAAATATTGTCGCTAAAACGAGTCATTTAAGCCCCCGGTGAACCATAATATCCAAGATAATTTACTGCGCCGACACCGAACAATCTCATAGCTGAGAATTTAAGGTTTTTAGTATCGAAGTCATTGTCCCTATCGAGCATAACGGGATCGACATCGGTAAATACCAAGCCGTCGGCTTCATTGGTTTTAATGAACCAAGCATCAGTATCGGTTGTCCACGGTGTAATAATTACCTCAAGCGGCATACGCGCAGTAGATACTGGGTTAATCGTGTTATTCCCTGAATCCACTTCATATTCCGTCTGAAGGATTTTGCGAACGAGATGCTGAGACTCAACAGGCACAATAATTTTCTGCGCCGTGACAACGATGGGAAGGTTCTGATCGTCAACAAAGCGGCCTATATCAATATACGCCTGCTCCAATGCGGTCTGCGATAAATCCGCAGCCGTAGCGGGAGTGTTGCGTACAGTGGTATTGTTGGCAGCCACCAAAAGATGTCCAGAGTTAAATAAACTCTTACCATCGGCGGTTAGTGTCGGATTGGTAGCCGTCGAAAACCCGTTGTTAAACAGATTTGCGACCACCGTTTCTTCCGTTCTGCGCACCGATTGAGCAAGTTGCTGGGGAATTGCTTTAAACTTGCTATATTGGTCATAACGCATCATTTCATAAGTGATGGTCGAACCAATACCATAGGTGGTGTTGATAATTTCACGAGGAAATCCCTGGAATTTATCACGGTAGGGAATCCCTGCGCCCTGGTCTTTTACACCAGCGAGGCCATAATTGGTGATGCCTTGGAATTTCTCGAACTGTTTGTCCGATTCATGCTTATCGACAAGTTTTTCCCAAATGGGTTCCCAGTCCTCATAAGCATCACCGAACCAGCCCATAATACCGGGCCAGAGGTCTTCCGAAAATGCACCAGTTGACATTACCATAGCTATTCTCCTTTAGAATTATTATTGACCAACAGTTGGTGCTTTTAAGAAGTGGTTGTTCCAACGGACTTCAACACCGTTATTAGGTGCGCCACCCCCTGCACCGCCGTTAATGCCGATCTTTCCGCTGAGTTCATCAAACGGTCCAATATCAATAATTTTGAACAAATCGTTGGTGGATGCGGACGCTGGGATATCTACTGCCTGCCCCGAAAGCCCAAGAGATGGGTTTGCAGCAGACTGGTCGATAACCACGTTTTTGCTCAGGTTGCTGGGACCCACTGAGGTTACACATTGAACGTAATACGTCTGGTTAGGATCAAAGCATACATCCACGCGGCCCGGCGAAGCGGAGTTGATGAATTTTACCGTATTGAAGGTAAACGGGCGGTTTGCAGTCGTGTAGCAAGCCAAAACAACGCCATATCCAATCTGGTTAGGGTCCTGACCGGCAGTTGCGCGAACGATAACGCCATTGACCATGCATACAGCATCGCCTTTTGCAATGGTTTGACCACCGCCAGCAGATGCAGGAAAATTCCGCACCGACATGGATGCAACATCTCTGCTGGGTATGAAGCCGTTACGATTTGCCATTTTTATCTCCTAAGTTAATCAATTTTCTCTACGCCCCTTCGGGAGCTAATTGTTATTTCGCCATGCGTTTCCGCGCCTTCTTTGCCTATTTCCTTTTTGATATGGGCCGTGAGTCCTGCGGTGCGTCGGTTTGTTTCGTTTTCAAAATACGCATCGCGCTCTAATGCCAATTCCTCAGGAATACGCTGTAGAATCCAATCTCTGCCTTCTTGAACGCTGGTAAGAGGTCTAGCGTCTCCGATCCTTCCAGCATCGATATGCTTTGTTTCAGGACCATTGATCTTGCTTACCGTCTCCCAACCTTCCGATTGCTTCTTGGCTATGTTTTCCGGGTCTTTTCTGACCATACGGTAACGATAACCCGGCTCTTTATTGGTGAATTCATTTAAGCTTGCTGGCTGCCAAGTGCTCTTGCCTTTTTTCATCGGGGGCCTACCCGGTTTTCTGGCTTCTTCGCTCATGCTCTACCCCCTTTCATCGAGTTGACTTTTTCGATTTGCTTCCGGTAGGCTTCTAAATGCTCTTCCGGTTTTGCTTGAGGGCCTGCGTACTTGGTCTTGATAGCAATTTCTTGCTGCTTAGGCGTTAGGGTCAGTTTCCCTGTTTTGCGCGCCCCTGTCAAACCCCCTCCCAATACACTCTGGGAAACACCTCGTTTTTGAACGCCCATACGCTTATCAATCTCCGCTAGTTTCTGTTGATATGTGAGCCCTGCAAAACGCGGGCTATTAAGAACGGCAGACGCTTCTACCAAGGCAGCGCGATATTCAGGGCTTGGATTGGCGGGATCATTTGATTTGTTAAATGCCCATGGGCGTATAAGGTTGCCATTTTCGTCTTTTTCATTTTGCCATGTTTCCGTAGTCCTATAATCCTCATCGCTTAATCCGCCTTCCTTAGCTATTTCGGCAGCATTGTTATATTGCTTCGGCTGCGGCTGCTGGGGTTGTTGCTTGGGCAGGCTTTTTTGGATTTTCAAATCCATCAATTTATTATCGGCTTCCATGTAAGCCTTGGTATCGCCCTTTTCCCACGCCTCCTGTTTTGCCGCTGCAAGCGAAGCTTCCGTTTCCTGCAAGGTCTGTGTTTGCAAATGATTTACAACACCGTTGAATCCGCTGGTTAGATCATTAATAATTTTTGATTGTTCTGCGGCGATACGTTGGTATTCCGATAGAGTTCGCGTATTTTCCCGTAATGCGCGTTCGTTATTTTTTACCTGTCCATAAACATAATCAAAACGCTCTTGAACCTGTTCAGGGCTGGCGGTTTTGAAATCAATCGGATCATACCCAGCGGGCCTTCCGTTGTTTACTTGCGTATCGACTGCGGTTTCCACTGGAGTTTCAATAGTAGGCTCATTGGTTTGAATTTCTGCTTCTTCGCTCATACTGACTCCTTAACGGCTAAAATATCTTCATCGGCACAAATAAATAATGTGCCGTCACCTTCTTTGGTTTCATTCAGCCACGCGCCCGCATGCTGGCCGAAAATGACCTTATCCCCGACTTTGAAAATTTGTTTGGTTGAGGATTCACCCGCCTCATCATAGGTCGTAGACCATCCTGCGGTTTCCCCTAATGCGATAATTACGCCTTCGCATGGCGCATGGCGCTTTGCGACGTTACCTGGTATAATTATTCCGCCTGTGGTTGCTTCTTTGACTTCTCGCTTAATTAGAACTCTACCGAACTTAGGCTTTATTGTGGGCTCCATTGGCTAATCGCTTTCAAAAGGCTGGTTGAATCACCGTACCCACTCAGCCCCAGCTTGGCTAAATAGGAATTCTCAATTGGGCTTAAACTGCTCAAATCATTGGTTGTATGATCCGGATTCACCAGCTTGCGGTTTTCCAGATTCAAGAAATATTTTTGCTCATCAGGACCATTGCCGCCGCCATACGTCCCTTGGGTGGCAAGATTGGTGGATTGCTGTAATGGCGTAAGAGTGCTCATGCCAGCAATGCTAGCCGGTGCAGTGGCGGCTGCTTGCTGTTGCGGGATGAACGCGCCAGGTCCTTGTGCTGTTGCTTGCTGCGGAAGTCCTGAGGGTTTTTGCGGTAGATTTCCTTTATTAATAGCGCTAGCTAAGGAATTGCCAGCATACCCGCCCAAGGCTGCTCCTACGCCAAGGTTGGCAACGCTAGCTGGGATCATGTTGGCAGCAAAACTGCCAATTGAACTTGTTGGAAGTTTTAAC
>Ga0105240_10006327_pt1 | contig 17434 bp, 19 predicted proteins | sample KBSC54metaG_FD_80426 | JGI IMG/M metagenome (GOLD analysis project Ga0105240, IMG submission 80426) | Corn rhizosphere microbial communities from Kellogg Biological Station, Michigan, USA - KBS C5-4 metaG | ecosystem: Host-associated > Plants > Roots > Rhizosphere > Soil | place: Michigan, USA...
AGGTGGACGAGGTGCCAATCACTGGCGAATCCGTCTTCGCTCGAGTACTGGCACATGGGCGACACGACGATACGGTTGCGCAGCGCGACGCCGCGCAGCGGCAGAGATGCAAAGAGATGCATTGAGTTCTGGGCCTAACGCAGTGCCTTTCGGACGACGAGCTTGAGACCCGACCACGTCGCGTCGACCGCGCACACTTTCACGTCCACGTAGCCGAGCGGAAGCGCGAGCGCACGTACGGTGTCCTCGGTGATGTCGGTCGGCACTTTGGCCGACTTCTTCGGCCACGACACCCACACCACGGCTGTCGGACCGAGCGTGCGACGATACCGCTTGAGCGCCGCGTCGAGCTCGGCCGCGCGCGATGCGAACACGTGGACCATGCCGGTGGTGCGCGTCGCACGCGCCACGAATGTCACGCCTGCGGGCAGCGGATCGACGATCGTCTTGTAATCACTCGGCGCATTCGCCGTGCACAGCGACATGCCTGCCTTGATGCCGAGCTTGTCGGCGAGCGGCGTCCCCGAATAGCCTGCCATGGCGTCCGACTCCTCGGCAAAGTGTACCCAGAGAAGATTGCCGCACCGCGGGTCGCAATTCAATACTCAATACAATGAGTGCAGCGGGCGGGCCGGGCTTCGTTAGGCGGAGGCCGTGTGATCCGCTTCGGAGCCGCGCCGGATCGCGCGCCGAAGCGAGGAACGCGTGCGCACGCAACCCGCCGGCGCGGGAACCAGAGGGGTTCCGTGTGGTAGAAACCGCGGTAACTTCCAGCGGATTTCGGCCTCTCGCGCCGGAACCGCGCCGACCCCGATCGCGCCGACTACGTGCGCGTTGTCCGGGAGCACGGCCGCGGATCACGCGAGAACTGGTTCGTCACCTGCCGGAGCGGGCGCGGCACTGCCGTGTTCGCTCCGTTGCTCACTGTGGAGCCTGGATCATGCCCCTTCGCGTCAGCACGCGCCGGTCCGCCGCCGACTCCGTCGATGTCCCGTTGCTCGTCCTCGCGTTTCGCAAGCATCCGACGCTGCCGCCCGACCTCGTGGCGCTCGACGCGAAGCTCGGCGGGACACTCGGCCAAACGCTGGGCCGGCGCGAGTTCCGCGGCGGGCGCGACGAGGTGCTGCACCTGTCGGGCTCCGCCAGCGGCGCGAATCCGCAGCGCGTGCTGCTGGTTGGGTTAGGCGATCCGTCCGATGTACCGGGCGCGCTGCGCCGCGCCGCAAGCATCGCCGCGCGGCAGGCGCGCAAGCTCGGCGCGAGCGCGCTGGCGTGGCACGATGGTGGGCGCAGCGCCGACACGGTCGAGGCAGTGACTGTTGGGCTCCTCGTGGGAGCATGGGAATACGCCGATCTCAAGACGCCGCCGCCTGCGGACGAGCGCCGCCCCGAGCTCGAGTCGGCCGTGATCTTGTGTGACGATGCCACCGCGGCGCAGGCAGTGGATCGCGGCATCGCGATTGGCGAAGGCATGGCGCTCGCGCGGCGACTCGCGATGATGCCGGGCAATCTCTGTACGCCATCGTACCTCGCCGACACCGCGCGCGAAATCGCCGCGCGCCACGGTATGCAGGTCACGATCCTCGGCCGGACGGAGATGGAGAAGGAGAAGATGGGCTCGTTCCTCTGCGTGGCGCAGGGCACGCCGCAGGATCCCAAGCTCATCACGCTCGAGTACATGCATGGGCCGGCTGGCAGCAAGCCGATCGCGCTCGTCGGCAAGGGACTGTGCTTCGACTCCGGCGGCATTTCGATCAAGCCTGCGCAGGGCATGGAGGCGATGAAGTTCGACATGTGCGGCGCGGCCGGTGTGTTAGGCGCGATGGAATCGATCGGACGCCTCGCGCTCCCGGTGAACGTGGTCGGCCTCGTGGGCAGCACCACCAACATGCCGTCGGGCACGGCGGTGAATCCCGGCGACGTGGTGCGCAGCCATCTCGGCAAGACCATCGAGGTGATCAACACCGACGCCGAAGGACGCCTGGTGCTGGCCGATGTGCTGTCGTACGCGCGGCGGTTCTCGCCCTCGGCCGTGGTCGATGCCGCCACGCTCACCGGCGCCTGCGTCATTGCGTTAGGCCACACCGCCAGCGGCGTCTTCGGCACCGACGACGCGCTCGTCGCCGACGTCCTCGCTGCGGGGACGCGCGCCGGCGAGCCCGGTTGGCGGCTCCCGCTCTACGACGAGTACAAGGATCTCATCAAGAGCGACGTCGCCGACATCAAGAACACGGGCGGCCGTCCCGCCGGTGCGTGCACGGCGGCGATGTTCCTCAAGGAGTTCGCCGAGGATTTCGCGTGGGTGCACCTCGACATTGCGGGCACCGCGTACTCGGAGTCCGACCTCACGTACGTCCCCAAGGGGCCCACGGGCGTACCGGTGGGCACGTTCGTCGAGCTGGTGCGGGGGAGGGCGCGCTGACGGTCGCCCGCCGCTCCGTTAGGCGCACGCCGTGGGTGGTGCTGCTCGCGCTCGCCCTCGGCGGGACCGCGGCTGCGCAGGCCGTTCCGGCTCCGCGCGACACCACGCGCCCGGATACCACGCGCCGGGACACGACGCGCGCGGACACAACCCGTGCCACGACCGACACGGCCCAGCATGCCGTGCCCATGCCGTCCGATACGGCGCACGCGGACACGACCAGCGACACGACGAAGGTCCCGAAGGACACGATCAAGGCGCCGCTCGCGCACGCCGAGCTCCCACAGTTGGTCGGGATCGGCTCGCAGTATCACTGGGATCGCGATCAGATGTTCGCGTCGGGCGCGATCAATCTCCTCGACCTGCTCAGGCTGATTCCGGGTGTCACCGCGTTTCGCTCGGGTTGGATGTCGTCACCACAGTACGCGGCGTACCTGGGGAATCCTTCACGCGTCCGATACTTCTACGACGGGGTGGAGATCGAGCCGCTCGATCCGCGCTCACCGGGCGCACTCGACGCGTCCGAGGTGCAGCTGTTCTCGCTGGAGGAGGTGTCGGTCGAGCGCGGCGCCGATGAGCTGCGCGTCTACCTGCGCAGCTGGCGCGTGCAGCGCACGTCGACCAACACGCGTGTCGATGTCCTAACGGGCGACGAAGGTACGAACCTGTATCGCGGGTTTTACGGCAAGCGGTACGGCAACGGCATGGCGCTGCAGTTGGCCGGGCAGCAGTACGGCACCAACTCCGATCCGACCATCGGCGGCGGCGACGAGCTCGCGCTCACCGGCCGTCTCGGTTGGGCGAAGGGTCCGTGGAGCATCGACGCATACGCCATTCGCTCGAGCCGCACGCGCGACCAGCAGAACCAGGATCTCGTGGCCGGCGTGAACGGCGTCGTGCCGGAGCAGGATCGCACGCGGACCGACGCGTACCTGCGCGCAGGCTACGGCGATCCCGATTCCGGATCGTGGGCGCAGGTAATGGTTGCCACGCAGCAGTTCGCCGAGCATTCGGGCTTCCATCCCGAGCTCGACTTCGCGCCTGCCGACTCCGCGGACACGACCATGTCGGCCAGGCAGATCGTGGCCACGGGTGGGTTCACGCGGTGGGGTCTGCGGCTGAGCGCCGCCGATCGTCTGCACATCCTGCCTAACAGTACGTTGAACTCGCTCGAGGCGCGCCTTGCGTACGAGCGCAAGGAACTGGCGCTGTCGTTCCTCGCCGACTACCGTGGGCCCGACACGACGTCGACCGAGGAAGCATCGGCGCGGTTCACGCCGCTCGACTTCTTCTCGGTCACCGGAGCCGTCACGCACAGGCACGGCGGCGGCGTGGACGGCGGCGAGCAGGTTGCCGTTAGGCTCGAGGCGGGGCTCAAGGTGTTCAACGCGTGGCTCACCGGCGGCATTCTGCGGCGCGACGCCGCCCTCGTGCCGGGCCTGTCCGCGTACGACACGAGCTTCGTCGCACGCCGCGCCGCGGCGGCGACGGGCATCTACGGCACCATTCGCGGAAAGTTCTACAAGGACATCGGCGCCGACGTGTGGGGCGTGCGCTACTCGAACAACGGCTACTATCGCCCGCAGGTCCAGACGCGCGAAGAGCTGTACCTCGACACCAAGTGGCTGAGCCGGTTCCCGAGCGGCAACTTCGGATTCCGCGGCTCGATCGCACACGAATTCAGGCAGAACGTGCTCTTTCCCACGACGACCACGGACGAGACGTTCGACAACAACGCGCCGTTCGCGGTCTTCAGCCACGTGCTCGTGGGCAGCATCGAAGTGCGCATCATCGACGCCGTGATCTTCTTCCACTCGATCTACGGCATCAATCCGCCGATCTACGAGATCGTACCAGGCTATGCGCAGCCGCGGCAGTTGCTCACGTACGGTGTGCGGTGGCAGTTCTGGAATTGATGCCGCGTTAGGCGGACGGATTACGTGGGGAAGAGGGAAGCGCTCGCTCTCGCTCGCTTGGGGAAGGGGGCAGCGGCGGCCCATCCCCTGCGGTTTGACAACCTCGTTGTGCCACCGTAACTTACGTGATTATCCATGATACGCAGCATGACCGGGTTCGGAGCCGAGACAGGTCGGTTCGGCGCGCAACGGGTGACCGTCGAGCTTCGCACGGTGAACCACCGCTTCTTCAACTCCAACATCAAGCTCTCCGGCGCCATGTCGCGCTGGGAAGGTGAGGTGCGCGAGGTCCTGCGAAAGGCCATCGCGCGCGGACACGTCTCGCTCTCGGCACGCACGGAACACAATGCACCGGGCGCGAATGGTCCGATGGTGGATGAACGGCGCTTCGCTGACTACGTCGAGGTCATTCGCGGACTGCAGAAGAAGCACGGGATGTCCAACGAGCTCGACGTGTCGGCCATTCTGCGGCTGCCCGACGTGTTAGGCAGCGAGGCGCACGATGAAACGGGAACGGCCGAAGAGCTCGCGGCCATCGTGCAGGACGCGGTGAGCGCCCTCACACGGATGCGCGAGGCCGAAGGCGCGCGGATCGAAACCGTGCTCGAGGACCGCATCACCGTCGTCGAGCGAGCCGTAGATCGCATCGCGGCGCGCGCGCCCGAACGACTCGTGTCGGAGCGCGAGCGATTGCGCGAGTCGGTGAACGAGCTCGCAGGCGGTGTCGACGTCGACCCGCAGCGGTTGGCGCAGGAAATCGCGATCCTCGCCGATCGCCTCGATGTCGCGGAAGAATTGGATCGGTTTCGCTCGCACGTGCAGGCGTTTCGGTCCGCCTTGCACGGAAAGGCAGAAGCCCAGGTCGGCAAGCGACTCGGATTCTTGTTGCAGGAGATGTTGCGCGAAGCAAATACCACGGGCAGCAAAGCGCGCGACGCCGTCATGACACACGACGTGGTCGCGGTGAAGGAGGAGCTGGAGCGGATCGCCGAACAGGTGGAGAACATCGAGTGAACGTCTTTCCGGTGATCCTCTCGGCACCGTCGGGGGGCGGGAAGACGACCATCACCCACGCGCTGCTCGCCCGGCGCTCGGATGTGGGCTACTCGGTGTCGTGCACCACGCGGCCGCCGCGGCCGCACGAAGTGAACGGTAAGGACTACTATTTTTTGTCGACCGCCGAGTTTCTCGAGCGCCAGCAGCACGGCGAGTTCGCGGAGTCGGCGGCAGTCCACGGCCACCTGTACGGCACGTTGCGCAGCGAGGTGGTTCGTGTGTTGGGCGAAGGACGTCACGTCATCATGGACATCGACGTGCAAGGTGCGGCGCAATTCCGCGCCGTGTTTCCCGAATCGGTGTTGATCTACGTGCTGCCGCCGTCGGGTGAGGTGTTGCTGGATCGGCTGCGTCTCCGTCAAACGGAGACGGCCGAAACGTTGAAGAAGCGGCTCGTGAGTGCGTTGGGTGAGCTCCGGGCCGTGCCGATGTTTCAATACGTTGTCCTGAACGATGAGCTCGAGCAGGCGGTGTCTAACGTGTCACGCATCATCGATGCGGAAGGCCTGCGCCGCGAGCGGTTGCAGAATGTGGAACGCGACGTGCGACACATCATCGAGCGGCTGGAGAAAGAAATGGACGGCATGAACTAGCGGATTCGTTCGTCCTACTTTGGTCCGGCCTTGTCCGGTACTGTCCGCCCTACGAGGAGTTATCCCATGCAGGTCTACACCCCGGCCGACGTCGCCAAGCGCGCGGCCAACAAATATCTCGGCGTGCTCATCGCGGCCAAGTACGCGCGGCTGCTGAACGAGTTTCCGCGCACGATGAACGAAGCGCGCGAAAAGAAACTCACCACGCGGGCCCTCGAGGAGCTCACCAACGAGGAGGGCATCGAGTACCGCGTGATCCCGCGCCGCGGCCGTTAGGCGCTGATCCGCGGTGCGCCCGTTCGGTGGTGCGCGCGTCGTCCTCGGCGTGAGCGGGGGCATCGCGGCCTACAAGTCGGGATGGGTCGCGCGGCTGCTCGCGGCCGCCGGCGCCGAGGTCGACGTGGTGATGACGCGCGCCGCCACGGAGTTCATCGCGCCGCTCACCTTCGAAGCGCTCACCGGCCGCGCCGTCCACACGGACCTGTTCTCTCCGGGACGCGCACTCGACCACATCCATCTGGCGCGCGAAGCCGACGCGCTCGTGGTCGCGCCGGCCACCGCAGATTTTCTCGCTCGCGCCGCGCACGGACGCGCCGACGATCTCCTCGCGTCGTGTCTGCTCGCCACCACCGCGCCCGTGATTCTGTTCCCGGCAATGAACGACGCAATGTGGGCGCACCCGCAAACACAGCGCAACGCCACGCACCTGCGCGACCTCGGCTACACGGTCGTCGACCCTGACGTCGGCGCGCTCGCGGCAGGCGAGGGAAGCGGACCGGGTCGCATGCCCGAGCCCGAGACCATTGTCGCCCACGTGGGCCGCGTGCTCGACGACGCATCGTTCCGAGGACGGACGGTCGTGGTGACGGCGGGACCAACGCGCGAGCCGGTGGATCCGGTACGGTTCCTGTCGAACCGCAGCAGCGGGAAGATGGGCGCGGCGATCGCGTCGGCGGCGTGGCGTCGCGGCGCGCAGGTCGTGCTCATCGCCGGACCGCTCGAGGTGCCGGATCCTGTGGGTGCCTCGCTCGTCCGCGTGGAGACCACAGCAGAGATGGCGGAGGCCGTTAGGCAGGCACTCCCCGGCGCGCACGCGCTCATCATGGCGGCGGCACCCGCCGACTTCCGCGCCGCCGAGCCCGCCGCGAGCAAGATCAAGAAAGCGGAGGGACCGGCGTCGATTGCGCTCGCCGCCACCACCGACATCCTGGCGTGTACCGTTAGGCATCGGCCGCCGGGGCTCGTGGCCGTGGGCTTTGCTCTCGAGACCGACCACCTGCTCGAGAGCGCGCGCACCAAGCTGGCCGACAAACGGCTCGACCTCATCGTTGCCAACAGCGCGCGCGAACCCGACGCCGGCTTCGGCGCCGACACCAACCGCGTCACCATCCTCGCGCCCGATGGGTCGGCCGACGCGGTCCCCGTGATGTCCAAGACGTCCCTCGCCGACGTGATCCTCGACCGCGTCGAGACCCTCCTGCGTGCACGCTGAGGAGCTGCTCCGCCGCTATCTCGAACAGCGGCGCGATCAAGGCGAAGTCGAGCTCGTGCTCGACACACTGTCGGTGGACGACGTCATGCGAATCATTGGCGCGGCGCGTCTTGCGCGAGCCGATGCGGCGCCGGCGCCCGCGCCCGGAGACTGGCGCCAAGCGCTCCGCAGCGCGGGCGCACAAACACCGACCGAGACCGCCGCCGCGCGACCCGTCGAACGCGCGCCATCGGAGACGCTGAGTGCGCCGAGCGCACCGAGCTCGCCGGCTGCGCTTCCACCCGATGGTCTCGTCGTGGGCACCGAGGGCAACGAGCTCTTCGGCGGCGAGCTGGCGCAGTGTCACACAGTGGACGACGTGGCTGCGCTCATCAGCGCGTGTCGCAAGTGCGATCTCTATCGCACGGCCAAGCACCCGGTCCCTGGCGAAGGCAGCGCAACAGCGAGCCTGATGTGCGTCGGTGAGGCGCCCGGCGCGAGCGAAGACGAAACGGGACGCCCGTTCGTCGGACAAGCCGGCCAGCTTCTTACGAAGATTCTGGAGGCGATTAAGTTGAGCCGGGACGAGGTCTTCATCGTCAACGTGCTCAAACATCGGCCACCCGGCAATCGCAATCCGCTCCCCACCGAAGTGGATGCGTGCCGTCCCTATCTGGTTCGTCAGCTGGAGATCATCCGACCCACGGTCATCGTCGCATTCGGTACGTTCGCCGCGCAGACCCTGCTCGAGACGAAGCTCTCGATCAGCAAGCTGCGCGGCGCGATCCACCGCTACCACGGGATTCCCGTCGTCGTCACCTATCACCCGGCCGCGCTCCTCCGCAATCCCGCTTGGAAGCGACCAACCTGGGAAGATGTCCAGCTCGCTCGTCGACTCCTCGATGGCGTCCGAAAGTGATCGCCAAGGCGAACGCCGTCCCCCATACTCGGAAGAGGCGGAAACCGCCGTGTTGGGCGCCATGCTCATGGACCAGGATGCGATCCTGCGCGCCACCGAGCACGTCGACGACACGATGTTCTATCGCGAACGGAATCGGCGGATCTTTCGCGCGATGGTCGCGATCATCGAGCGGGGCGATGTAGTCGATCCACTCCTGCTCGCCGACGAGCTGGCGCGTCGCGGCGACCTCGAGATCGCAGGCGGCAAGGATTACATCGCGTATCTCGTCGACGCGGTTCCGACCTCGGCGAACGTCGAGTACCACGCGCGCATCGTCAAAGAGAAGGCGCTGCAGCGCCGCCTCATCGAGACGTGCACCGCGCTCATCACCGAGGCATACGAAGGACGCTCCACCGCCGCCGATCTCCTCGACGACGCCGAGCAGCGTGTGTTCCAGGTGAGCCAGCAGCGCGGCATGCAGGGCTTCACGCGCATCAAAGAGCTGATGTGGCCGACGATGGAGCGCATCGAAGCGCTGCAGCGCGGCGGGAAGACCATCACCGGTGTGCCGAGCGGCTTCGCCGATCTCGACGAGATGACGTCCGGATTCCAGAACGCCGATCTCGTCATCGTCGCGGCGCGGCCGTCGATGGGCAAGACATCGTTAGTCCTCAACATCGCGCAGCACGCGGCTATCGAGAAGCACACGCCGGTGGCGCTCTTCTCGCTCGAGATGAGCAAAGAAGCGCTGGTCCAGCGCATGCTCACGTCGGAGGCGCGCGTGGATGCCCAACGATTGCGCAAAGGCATGCTGCGCGACGACGACTTCACGCGCATGGCGCGCGCCGCCGGCACGTTGAGCGCCGCGCCGATCTGGATCGACGACACGGCCGGCATCTCGCTGCTCGAGATCCGCTCCAAGGCGCGTCGTCTCCGCGCGGACGCGAAGATCGAGCTCGTGATCGTCGACTACCTACAGCTCATCGCGGGGCCGAATTCCGAGAGCCGCCAGCAGGAGATCAGCGCCATCTCGCGCTCGCTCAAGGCGCTGGCCAAAGAGCTCAACGTACCCGTGATCGCGTTATCGCAGCTCTCTCGCGCGCCCGAGCAGCGCGCAGGCGACCACCGGCCGCAGTTGTCCGACCTGCGCGAGTCGGGCGCCATCGAGCAGGACGCCGATCTCGTCATGTTCATCTATCGGCAGGAAGTCTACGACGGCCCAACGGACAAGGACGGCAACTCGCTCGAGGGCCGCGCCGAAGTAATCGTCGGCAAGCAGCGCAACGGGCCGATCGGATTCGTGAACCTGTTCTTCCACAAGTCGTACACGCGATTCGAGAACTACAGCGCGAAACGGGAAGGATAGTGGACACGGCATCGACTGCCGACGTCGGCGTGATCATCGTCGCGGCCGGCACGGGCTCGCGCACCGGCAGCACGGAGCTGAAGCAGTTTCGATGGGTGGCCGGCAAGCCGATGCTGCTGCACAGCGTGCAGCGGTGCATGGAGCGCAGCGACGTCGCCGTCGTGATCGCCGTGCTGCCGCGCTCGCACGCCGGTGATCCGCCGCCGTGGATCTTTCAATGCGATGTCGACCGGCTCCTCGTCTCCGCCGGCGGACGCGAGCGCGGCGACTCCGTGTACGCTGGCCTAACGGACCTGCCGCCGGAGGTGCGCATCGTCGTAATCCACGACGCCGCGCGCCCGCTCATGGACGCGGAGACGCTCGACCGCGTGATCGCCGTGGCGCGCACGGGTTCGGGCGCCGTGGCCGGCGTGCCAATGACCGATACGCTCAAGCGCGTGAACGATGCGGATCGCGTGGTGGAAACGGTGGACCGCGCCCACCTGTGGCGCGCGCAAACGCCGCAAGCCTTTCCGCGCGACATGATCGAGCGCGCCTACGCCGACGCACTCGCGCACGGCATTCGCGCCACCGACGATGCCGCGCTCTGCGAGCGGTTAGGCATGCCGGTCGCGATCGTACGCGGCAGCGAGCGCGCGATCAAGATCACCGAGGAAGCCGACTTCGCGCGCGTCGAGGCGTTGGCCCTCGCGCCGCAATGACCGCGCCGCCGCTCGCCGTCCCGTTCTGGTCGCCGGCGGAAATCGAGCAATCGATGTCGGCCACCATCGCGCATCTGCGCGCGGGACGCGTGCTCGCGTATCCCACCGAAACCGTGTACGGATTCGGCGGCGCCGTTGACGCGGAGTCCGTGTCGGCGCTCGTACGCCTCAAGTCGCGTCCGCCGGGCAAACCGTTTTTGATTCTCGTCGCGTCGAGCGACATGGTCGCACGGTACGACATTCAGCTCACCGGGTACGCCTCACGCCTCGCGGCGCGGCACTGGCCCGGCCCGCTCACGCTGGTGCTGCCGGGAGGCGAGCGCCGATTGCCACCTCGGTTGCGCGGACCCGAAGGCGGTATCGCCGTGCGGTGGACGTCGCACCCGGCACTGGCGCGGTTGATCCTCACCTATGGCGACCCGATCACCTCCACGAGCGCGAACCGCCCCGGTGTGCCGCCGGCGATGACGTCGCGCGAGATCGAGCAGCAATGGTCCGATGCGATCGGACGCGGGGTGCTTCGGGTGCTCGACGGCGGGCGCCTCGTGCCCTCGGCAGCGTCGACAGTTGTAGATTGTATGGGACGACGCCCCCGTGTGATCCGGCCGGGTGCGATCTCGTCGGCGACTCTGCGTGAATCCGTGTCCGATTTGATCGGAGATTTGTGACGCCTCTGCGAGTACTTTTCGTGTGCACGGGCAATACCTGTCGCAGTGCGATGGCAGAATCCATCGCGCGTCGCATCGCGCAGGAGCGCGCGCTCACCGACATCGAGTTCGGCAGTGCAGGCACCGCGGCGTGGGAAGGCGCGCCCGCATCCGATGGCGCGCTGCTCGTGTGTCTCGAGCGACAGACGGATCTCTCCTCGCACCATGCCCGACTGGTGACGCCCGAGCTGCTGGAGCAGTACGACCTGGTGCTGGCCATGGGTCCGCACCACGTGGAGCGCCTGGAAGCGTTAGGCGCGCGCGGCAAGGCGTACCTGATCACTACGTACGCGTCGCGCGGCGCGAGCGACCGGCCCATCGGCGATCCCTTCGGCGGCGAGCTGGAGCTCTATCGTGACACGTACGTCGAGCTCGATCGCGAGCTGCGCCTCGTCCTCGACCGGATCGACGCGGAGCGAACGCCGGGCGTGTCGTGACCGCTCACGACATTGGCACGCTCGTGCTGCTCGGCCATCCCGTGCGGCACTCCATATCCCCGGCGTTCCAGAACGCCGCGCTCCGCGTCGCCGGGATCCCGCTCACCTACGAGGCGGTCGACGTGGAGCCCGGTGCGTTAGGCGATCGCGTGCGCGCCCTCGTCGCGCAGCGCGGCGCCGGCAACGTTACCATCCCGCACAAAGCCGCCGTCGCCGAGATGTGCGACATGCTCACGCCGGTCGCCGAGCGCGCGGGAGCCGCGAACACGTTCTGGGTGCAGCAGGGCGCGCTCGCGGGCGACAACACCGACGTTGCCGGCTTCGACCACCTCGCCCGGCGTGTGCTCGGCTCCGTTCCGTTAGGCGCGCGCGTCGCCGTGCTCGGCGCCGGCGGCGCGGCCGCGGCGGTGTGCACCGCGGTCGAACGCTGGCCGGGCGCGCGCGTCACGCTCTGCAATCGCACGCCACAGCGCGCCGAAGCGCTCGCCGCGCGGTTCCCGGTGGTCGACCGCATCGCCGCCCGCGCGGCCGACGCGGTGCAGGACTCCACCGTGGTCATCAACGCGACACCGGTCGGTATGGTCGATGACGCCGTTCCGGTGGACGTCGCACTGCTGCCCGCCGCCGTCGGCGTCATCGACCTCGTCCATCGAGCGGGCGAGACGAAGTGGGTGCGCGACGCGAAGGCGCGCGGGCTCCGCGCCGGCGACGGGCTCGCCATGCTCATCGAGCAGGGCGCGCTCGCGTTCGAGCGATGGTTCGGCATCGAGGCACCGCGCGATGTGATGTGGGAGGTCGCGTGCAAGCCGTGATCGCCGCATGGCGAACCGGAGCGGTACGACGCGCAGCGGCCGCGCTCGGCGAGCTGCTGCTGCCGCGCGCGTGCGTCGCCTGCGCGCGTCTCCTCGATCACGGAGATCGCGGGCTCGTGTGCGGCCGGTGTTGGGCGCGCGTCCACGAACTACCGTATCCTCGCTGCGAGCGTTGCGGACACCCGCTCACGCGAGAGCACTGCGCCTGGTGCGAGCTCCTCCCGCCCTACGTGCGCGCGGCGCGATCCGTCTGTTGGATTCCGGGACACACCGCCGGTGCGATTGTTCACGCGCTCAAGTACGCCGGATGGCGCGGCGTTGCCGAACCAATGGCCGCGCGCATGGCTCGTGTGCCGTGGCCCGAGGACGTGCTCGCCGAGCGCACCGCGTTCGTGCCAGTGCCGCTCGCGACGCCGCGCCTCCGCGAGCGCGGCTACAATCAAAGCGCGTTGCTCGCCCGCGCGCTCTCTACGCGCTCTCACGTCCCCGTGCGCGAATCGTGTCTCGTGCGCACGCGTCGAACCGCCACACAAACGCGGTTGACACCAGAGGAGAGGCGACACAACGTTTCGGGCGCGTTTGCGGTGCCCGCGTCCGAGCGGAACACGATTCGCGGTGCGCACCTGGTGCTCGTCGATGACGTCATCACCACGGGCGCCACACTCGGTGAGTGCGCTGCCACGCTGTTCGATGCGGGCGCCCGGATCATCAGCATCGTGACCTTTGGCCGAGCGCCGGCGATCGGCGATGCCGGCTGACCAATCGGAGCAGACCACGACATGGCCATTCGCGTAGGGATCAACGGCTTCGGCCGCATCGGACGACAAGTCATCCGAGCAGCGGCAGAGCAGGGCGTCACCGACATCGAGTTCGTCGCCGTCAACGATCTCACCGACACGAAGACGCTCGCGCATCTCTTCAAGTACGACTCCGTCCATCGCACGTACAGTGGCGTCGTGACACACGGCGACGGCTGCATTCACATCGACGGCCGCGAGATCAAAGTCCTCGTCGAAAAAGATCCGGCCGCGCTGCCGTGGAAGCAGCTCGGCGTGTCCGTCGTGCTCGAGTCCACCGGCAAATTCACGAAGGCCGAGGATGCGAAGAAGCACATCGCGGCGGGCGCGCGCAAAGTGATCATCTCGGCGCCGGCAAAGAACGAAGACATCACGATCGTGATGGGCGTGAACCACGAGAAGTACGATGCCCAACGACACCAGATCATCTCGAATGCGTCGTGCACCACGAACTGTTTGGTACCGATGGTTCGCGTGGTGCTCGACAATTTCGGGCTGCGTCACGCGTCGATGACCACAATCCACAGTTACACGAACGACCAGAACGTGCTCGATCTACCGCACAAGGATCTGCGCCGTGCGCGTGCGGCTGCGGTCTCGATGATTCCAACGACGACCGGCGCCGCGAAAGCCACGTCGCTCGTGATTCCCGAAGTGAAGGGCAAGATCGACGGCATCTCGGTGCGGGTGCCCACCGCCGACGTCTCGTTCACCGATCTCGTGGCCGAGGTCGAGCGCCCAACGACGATCGCCGACGTGAACGCGGCGTTCCGTAAGGCATCGGAATCGGGCCCGCTCAAGGGATATCTGGCCTACAGCGACGAAGAGCTGGTGTCGGCGGACTACATCGGGAATCCGTACTCCTGCATTCTCGACGCGAAGACCACCAACGTGATCGACGGCACCTTGGTGAAGGTGACCGGCTGGTACGACAACGAGTGGGGCTACGCGTCGCGCTGCGTCGACCTGCTCCGGTACGTCGGCGCGCGGCTGTGAGCCAGCACGTCGAGCCGGCGGCGCGCCGCCGCGATCTCATCGCGCTCCTCATCCTCGCGGCAGGCGCGGCCACAGCGGTGTACGGGTACCTCGGCCTGCACCACATGGCGGCGAAGCCGATCGTGCGCGTGGCGGGGCAACAGGCCATGGAGCGCGCGATCTCGTACAACAACATTGTGCTCGCAGGCTGGGTGATCATCGCCGTCGGCATCCTGGCCGTGGTGTGGTCGTTCCTGGCAAACCGCCGGTCGGAGCACGCACCGCGCTGATGGCCAAGCGGACCATCGACGACCTCACGGATGCAGAGGTGCGCGGCCGGCGCGCACTGGTGCGGGTCGACTTCAACGTGCCAATGGACGATCGCGGCGCCGTCACGGACGACACGCGCATGCGCGCCGCGCTCCCGACACTCGATGCGCTCTTTGCGCGCGGCGCGCGAACCGTCGTGCTCCTCTCGCACCTGGGGCGGCCGAAAGGGGGACCCGATCCGCGCTATTCGCTGGCGGCGGTCGCGCGCCACCTCGCGACGCTCACGACGCGCCCGGTGCGATTCGTGACGTCCACCGTTGGGCCCGATGCAGTGCAGGCGACGACGAGCGCCGCGCCTGGCACGATTCTCCTCCTGGAAAACACGCGCTTCCTAACGGGCGAGGAAAAGAACGACGATGCGCTCGCGCGCCAGATGGCCGAGCTCGGCGACTTCTACGTGAACGACGCATTCGGCTCGGCGCATCGCGCCCATGCATCGACGGAAGGCGTGGCGCACCATCTGCATCCGGCCGTGGCCGGTCTGCTCATGGACACGGAGCTACGATTTCTCGGCGACGCGCTCGCAAAACCGCAGCGTCCGTTCGTCGCGATCCTGGGCGGCGCCAAGATCTCGGGAAAGATCGATGTGATCGACGCGCTGTTGCGCAAGGTGGATGCGCTGCTCGTGGGCGGCGCCATGGCGTGCACGTTCTTCCGCGCGATGGGACTCGAGACCGGAACGTCGCTCGTGGAGGCCGATCGGGTGGACATGGCGAAGGCGCTTCTCTCGCGCGCCAAGGACACGCTGCTTCTGCCTAACGACGCGGTGGTGGCGCCGTCGCTCGACGCCGCCGCCACGCCGCATGCGGTGGCGCGCGACGCGATTCCCGCCGGGGAGGCGATGTTCGACGTGGGACCGCGCACCTGCGAGGCGTTCGCCCAACGGATCGCCGGCGCGTGCACGGTGGTGTGGAACGGACCGATGGGCGTGTTCGAAACGCCGCCGTTCGATCGCGGCACGCGGGCAATCGCTGAAGCGATGGCGCGCGCCACCGCTGCCGGCGCGACGACGATCGTCGGCGGCGGCGACTCCGCGGCCGCCGTGGATGGGATGCACCTCGCGAGTCGCATGACGCACGTCTCCACCGGTGGCGGTGCGTCGCTCGAGTTTCTCGAAGGGAAGGTTCTGCCTGGTGTGGCCGCGCTCGACGATCGGAGCAACTAGATGCGAAAGCCCGTGTTTGCCGCCAACTGGAAAATGCACTACGGCCCGCAGGAGACGCGGGCATTTCTTCTCAAGTTTCTCGCGGCGTATGCGCCGCGCGACGATCGCACGGTCATCTTTTTTCCGCCAGCGCCTTCGCTCGCGGTGGCCGGCTTCGCACTGCGCGACCGTCCCGACGTTCTGTTAGGCGTGCAGAACGTGCACTGGGAAGACAAGGGCGCGTTCACCGGTGAGACGTCGGCGCTCATGGCACGCGATTGTGGGGCGACCGTCGCCCTCGTCGGACATTCCGAACGCCGCCAATTGTTCGGCGAGACAGACGAGATGACAGCGCGCAAATGCGCCGCCGTCGTGCGCGCGGGTCTCACGCCGCTGCTGTGTGTCGGCGAGCGATTGGATGAGCACGAGCGCGGCATCACCCAGTCCATCGTGATGCGGCAGCTCAAGACCGGCGTCAGCCGTCTCGAGAAATCACAGCTCGCCACGATGCTCGTCGCCTATGAACCGGTGTGGGCTATCGGCACGGGCAAGACTGCGAAGCCGGAAGACGCGACCCTCGTCCATTCTGCCATTCGCCGCTACTTCCGTGAGGCACTCGGCGGACAGCCAGACTCGCTGCGCATTCTCTATGGCGGAAGTGTCAACGCGGACAACGCAGCGGAGCTGGTAGCGGCCCCCGAAATCGACGGATTACTCGTAGGCGGCGCGAGTCTCGAGGTAGATACCTGGACGCGAATCGTCGGCACTTGACCGCTACACGTAAGCTTCGTAGTCTTCAGAGCTTACGCCAATCACCCAGACGCCGCTCGCTGTGTACACGCTCATCATCGTTCTTCTCGTCATCGACTGCATCGTCCTCGGCGTCTCGGTCTTGCTGCAGGCACCGAAGGGCGGTGGTTTGTCGGCCAGTTTCGGCGGAGCGGGATCGTCGCCCGACTCGTTCATCGGAACGCGTCAAGCAGCGAATCTCCTCACGAAAACCACGTGGTGGACAGCCGGCATTTTCATGGGTCTCGCGTATCTGCTGCAATTGATGAGCGCACACGCGTCCACGCCGCGGTCAGTGCTCGACCAGCCGTTCTCCCAGCAACCCGCCGCGCCAACTGCGCCCGCGCCGTCGAGTGCGAATCCAGCGGTGCCGCTCACGCCAGCACCGGCGCCGACCTCGAAGCCCAACAAACCGACTCCACCCAAGCCCAAGCCCTGACACAGTGAGCGAGACGGGCGATCAAGCAGGGTTCCTCCTCCTCGAGGACGGAACCCTTTTTCACGGAACCACGCGCACGCGCCGCGAACCGTCGGTTGCCGAAGTCGTGTTCACCACGAACATGACCGGCTATCAGGAAGTGTTCACCGATCCATCGTACCGCGGACAGATCGTGGTGATGACCACGCCGCTCATCGGGAACTACGGCGTGAACGACGACGACCCGGAGTCGGGCGGGCCGCAGATCGCAGGCGTCGTGGTGCGCGAGCTGACGGATCATCCGTCGAACTGGCGCGCGCGGACTGACCTTCGGAGCTGGCTCGACTCGGCCCAAGTGACTGTACTGGAACAAGTTGATACACGACGTCTCACACGTCACTTGAGGTCTGCCGGCGTCATGCGCGGTGTGATCGGCGTGGGCGATGTGCCTGACGCGCAAAGCGTTGCGGCACTGGAAGCTTGCCCGTCAATGGAGGGACTGGACCTGGCGTCGGCGGTCTCGACCAAGCGACGGTACACGTGGGGTGATCCGAACGCATCGTCGCACATCGTTGCCTACGACTACGGAATCAAGCGCA
>Ga0105240_10006330_pt1 | contig 17427 bp, 17 predicted proteins | sample KBSC54metaG_FD_80426 | JGI IMG/M metagenome (GOLD analysis project Ga0105240, IMG submission 80426) | Corn rhizosphere microbial communities from Kellogg Biological Station, Michigan, USA - KBS C5-4 metaG | ecosystem: Host-associated > Plants > Roots > Rhizosphere > Soil | place: Michigan, USA...
CCGTCCCCAAAACCACTGGCCCAGACTTGCTCACGGCTTATCCCCGGATAATTCTGTGTTTGCCTGCGCCTCTGGTCCGGGCTCCGGTCTATCGATCTTTGACAACCGAATATCCCGACCTGCCCCCCTGCAAACCCAAAGTGTGTTCCTGCCACCTCTTGGCGCAGACTTGCTTACGGCTTATCCGGGGATAAGTTGTGTCTTCGCCTGCGCTTCTGGTCAAGCCGCTCCAGGCGACTTTGTCGCCTCTCGATTTTGGACATTTGTCCGACCGCAACGAAAGCCCGGAGGGACCAGGCCCGCTTACCGACCCGCCGGTCCAGAATAGGCGCGCTCCACCCTCGCTACTCGCAATTCGTAGTGCTCATACCATTGCTTCTTGCCAAGCGACTGGGCAATCCGGTGTTCGGCTTCCGCTTTCCATGCGGCGATCGCCGCTTCATCCATCCAATACGACACCGTAATTCCAACTCCCTCCGAATCGCGGGTGCTCTCAATCCCGAGATAGCCCGGCATTGTCCTCGCAAGTTCGGTCATCCGATCCGCGGTTTCACCGTAGCCGCCGTCTTCCGAGGTTCGCCGCGCCGTGAAGATAACCGCGTAGTACGGCGGCTCGGGTGTCACTGCAAATCGATCATTCACGTTGTCAGTCTACCGGTCCGCGAACCGCTATCATGACGTCAGAATGCAGATCTCCCGCCGCGATTTCATGATCGGGTCCACGCTCGCCGGTTCCGGAGTTTTGACCGCTGGCTTATTGGCCGCAACAGCCCCCGATTTCCACTTCCCAACCAGCCCGAAAGATCGCATCGCGGTTGCATCTTATTCTTTCCGCTCGGTGATCGACACGCCGAAAAATCGCGCGAACAGCAAGCAATCGGCGCTCATTCCGCTCAAAGATTTCGCCGAAAGGGTCGCGCGAAAGTATGGCGTGCATGGCGTGGAACTGCTCGGTCAGCATTTCCCTTCGCGTGACGACGCCTACCTTCAGGAACTCCGTGAGGCTGTGAAGGCGGCTGGCTCTCGAATCGTGAACTTGCCGGTGAGTATCGGCGCGAGCGTTTACGATGCCGATGCAACGCGCCGGGCGCTCGCCGTCGCGAATGCGAACAAGTGGATCGACACGGCGGTCGCAATCGGCTGCAATAGTGTTCGCGTCCACATGCAGGGAAACGCGCCCGATGCGGATCTCGCCGCTGAAACCCTCCGCACTGTAGCCGGCTACGGCGAGGCGCATGGCGTCGTCGTCAATCTGGAAAATGACGATCCGAAATCCGAAGACGCATTCTTTGTCGCGCGCGTCATCGACAACGCTAACCATCCGTGGCTTCGCGCATTGCCGGATTTTTGCAATTCCATGCTGCCGCACGGCGGGAAAGGCAGCGACGAGAAGTTCAACTACGATGCCGTAACCGCGATGTTCAAACGTGCCTGCAACATCAGCCATGTGAAAGATTCCGAAATTGACGCGGGCCGTGTCTTCCGCGTGGACCTCGCCCGAACCTTCGCGATTGCGCGCCAAAGCGGCTATAAGGGATGGTTCTCCATCGAATGGGAAGGCGAAGGCGATGTGTGGGTTGAGAACGGGCGCCTCATCGATGAGAGCATTCGGCAACTCGCGGGATGAACCGGCCCAGTTAACGCTTACGAATTCCCGCCTGATGTAAACTAACGCCTTTGATGCTGCTTCAGCTACAGGACATAGAGAAGCGTTTTGGCGGCGTCACCGCGCTTCGCGCCGGCAACCTTTCCGTTTCAGCCGGTGAGGTGCATCTGTTACTTGGCGAAAACGGGGCGGGGAAATCGACGCTCATGAAAATCGTCGCCGGAATCGTGGAACGCGATTCCGGCCGCATGATCTGGAACGGAAGCGAAGTGTTTCTCAGAGCTCCCGCGGAAGCGTCCGCCATCGGGATCGCCATGGTGAACCAGGAATCGTTACTCGCTCCGCACCTGACCGTGGCTGAAAACATCTTTCTTGGCGGTGAGCCACGCTCGGCCACCGGTTGGATAAATCGCCGCGGGATCGCGGATCAGGCCCGCCGTCTCATTGCGCAATACAATTTCCCTCTCGATGCCGATTGGCGCGTGGACAGGCTCAGCCCCGCCGGACGCCAAATGGTCGAGATCTGCCGCGCCATTCAGCATGGCTCAAGCTTGCTGATTTTCGACGAACCCACCTCTTCGCTTTCAGACGCCGAAACCCAGCAGGTCTTTCGTATCGTGCGCGATCTCAAAGCCCGCCAAATGGGCATCATTTATATCACCCACCGCATGGACGAACTGCGTGCCATTGGCGACCGCGTGACAGTGCTTCGCGACGGCGGCACTGTCTACACAGGAAACCTCGCCGACATTTCAACTGACCAGTTGATCCGGCATATGGTCGGGCGCGAAGTGGCTCAAATCTACCAGCGGGAACATCTGCCGCCGGGTCCGGTAGCTCTCGAAACCCGCGGGCTTTCAGTCACAAAGTCGAAGCTCAAAGACATTTCGCTTACCCTGCGCAAAGGCGAGATCACCGGAATGGCTGGCCTGATCGGCGCGGGCCGCACGGAACTCTGCCGGGCCATCTTCGGAGTGGATCCCATTGATTCCGGCGAAGTGCTGGTGTACGGCAAGCGCGCGAACATCCGCTCCCCGCGCGACGCCGTGAAGGCAGGCATCGCTCTCGTAACGGAAGACCGGCAAATCTCCGGCCTCGCGCTGCGCCTTTCCATCGCCGCGAACGTGACAATGGCGAACGTGGAGCGCATCAGCCGCATCGGAATACTGAACCTGACGGAACAAAATCGCCTCTCCTCGGAATTAGGTCAGAGGATGCGTCTGCGGGCAGCCTCGCCGGCCCAACTGGCCGGCACGCTCAGCGGCGGAAATCAGCAAAAGGTCGTGATCGCGAAATGGCTTTTTCGGGAGGCCGGTATTTTCCTCTTCGACGAACCCACCCGGGGCATCGACATTGGCGCGAAAGCGGAAGTCTTCGAACTAATGAGTGAACTTGCCCGTTCGGGTGCGGCAATCCTGATGGTCAGCTCCGAGCTCCCGGAACTGCTGCACGTGGCCGACCGAATTGTCGTTATGCGCCAGGGCCGAATCTCCGGCGAACTCATGCGCGGATGCACACAGGAAGAGATCATGAAACTCGCCGTTATGGACGCCGCCGCATGAAGATCAAAGCCGGCCTTATGCAAAGGCTGCTGCCGTTTCTCAGTCTGATTGTTCTGTTCGTGGCGCTTTCCATCGCCTCCCCTTATTTCCTGACAGCCAACAACCTCACCAGCGTGGTCAGGCAAACCGCTGTCTTCAACACCATGGCTCTTGGCATGACCATCATCATCGTCTCGGGCGGCATCGATCTCTCGGTGGGCTCCATACTCGGGCTCGCCGGGCTGATCGGCACCATGGCGCTCGAAGCGGGCTGCCCCATCGCGCTGGGCGTCCTCATCGGACTCGGCGTCGGCATGTTGTGCGGGTTTCTGAACGGGTTGCTTGTCACGCAGCTCAAGATTCCGCCCTTTGTCGTGACACTCGGCACTTTGGGGATTTACCGCGGGCTCGCGCTTATCTTCTCTAACGGATTACCAGTACACCGAATACCCGCGGCGTTCTCGTTCCTCGGAGAGGGAAGCCTTCTTGGAATTCCATTTGTCCTTTGGATGCTGGTGATCTGTGCGGTCGCTGTTCACATAGTTCTCGAACACACACGGCTTGGGCGCTACGCATTCGCGATCGGCAGCAATTACATCGCCTCTGTGTACGCGGGTATTCCGGTCGATTTCCATATCACCTCCGTATACGCCCTTGGGGGCGCTCTGACGGGGCTCGCCGGCATGATCGAGGCTTCCCGCCTGATGACCGGCCAGCCGACCGCCGGGCAGGGCTATGAGCTCCAGGCAATCGCGGCGGTGGTGATCGGCGGCGGCAGCCTGAACGGTGGAGAAGGCAGCGTAATCGGCACCCTCATTGGGGCCTTCATCATGGGTCTGCTCTCGAACGGCGCAGACCTGTTGAACATTTCGAACTACTGGCAGCAAGTGATCATCGGGTCCGTAATCATCCTCGCGGTGACGCTCGACGAAGTTCGGAAGCGCCGTGCCGTTTAAATCCCGATAAGCTGGTGTGAGCATGAAGCACATAACGCGCCGAACTCTTCTTCAATCCGCGGCCGCCCTCTCCGCTGCTGTCCCCGCGGCTGCCCAGGCGCCCGCGCCCAAACTGAAGATCGCAATTTTTTCGAAGCACCTGGAATTTCTGGAGGGTGACGAACTGGCGAAGAGCGTCGCGGAACTGGGCTTCGACGGCATCGATCTCGCGGTTCGCAAGGGCGGTCACGTCGAGCCCGAACGTGTGAAGCAGGATCTTCCCGCGCTCGTCGCGATTATCCGGAAGCACGGGCTCGAAGTTCCGATGATCACAACTGAGATCGTGGATGCCGACACGCCGTTCGCCGACGACATCCTTTCGGCTATGACCGGGCAAGGCATCCATCACTACCGCTGGGGCGGTCTGAAGTGGGCTGACAGCAAACCCATTGCCACGCAGATTGAGGAGTTCAAGCCGCGTGTTTCGAAACTTGCCGCTCTGAACGGGCGCTATCAGGCGTCAGCCATGTATCACACCCATTCAGGCGTGGGTTTGGTCGGAGCTTCCATCTGGGACTTGCATGAAATTCTGAACGGCTTCGATCCGAAACTTGTGGGTGTGAACTATGACATTGGGCACGCGACTGTCGAAGGCGGCGTCGGCGGGTGGATCGAAAGCCTGCGCATTACAGGCGACTACCTTAGGGGTGTTGCGGTTAAAGATTTCCTCTGGGAAAAGAACGCGAAGGATCAATGGCACGCGGCGTGGAAGCCTCTTGGCGAGGGCATGGTGAAGTTCCCGCGCTTCTTCGACATGCTCCGCGAGGCCCGGTTCAATGGACCCCTGCAATTGCATTTCGAATATCCCCTGGGCGGTGCGGAGAACGGAAAGAAGCAGGACCTCTCCATGAGCCGCGCGGAAATTTTCGCTGCCATGAAGCGCGATGCGACATCGCTCCGAACCATGCTGCGGACGGCGCGGCTCGCATAGCCCCTTCGCGCCTGTCCTCTGTTTGCCAAAGTCGCTGCGCCAAACAAAAAGGGCTCCGTTACCGGAGCCCCTGGGTTATGTTGCTGTGGCGTTTAGACGACGCGGAAGCTACTTCTTCTTTTTGGTTGCAGCTTTCTTCGCGGCGGCTTTCTTTACGGGTGCTTTCTTGGTTGCGTTCTTCATCGAAGTGATTCTCCCTATATCGATTTGGCGATTTTAAAAAATCGCAGTGTGATTCATATATAGAGTTACTCCACACGAATGTCAAGAAAAAAGTGTCATCGCGCATCCGCGAAGTTCATCCGGGCAATCCGGCGGAACCATCTTCACGTAGCCGGTGATGTGAGTCCACATTTCATTCGTTCGCCCAAACACTGTTTCTATTGGCTCTCAAGGCCTGGATCGTCCGTGCCGCGTTATCCTCATCAGAGTACCGATCGAATGATGATCCCAGGTTTATTACTCACGCTTGAGCTGAGCGGAGAGCACGATGAAGCACTCGCGCGCCGGCTCCAGCGAAAGGAACCGCAAGCCATGGCGGATCTCTACGACCGCTTTGGGAGGCTCGCGTATTCGGTGATTCTCTCAGTCGTGAGAGATCCCTCCACGGCGGAGGATCTGGTGCAGGAAACGTTCCTCAGAGTCTGGAATCGCGCGCACGCGTTCGAAGCTGGTCGCGGCGCGCTCGGCCCATGGCTTCTCACCATCGCGCGCAATCGCGCCATCGATCACATCCGCTCGGTCGGTTCCCGCATGCAAAAGAACTCTTACGAGTTCGACGCGAGCGAGCATCCGTCGCTCTTCGTGGATATGGAGCGCGATGTTTTTAATACAGATCACGCGCGCATTATCCGCAAGGCGCTCGCCAAGCTCACTGAGAATCAGCAGAAGGTAATCGAACTCGCGTATTACCAGGGCCTTTCTCAGACCGAGATGGCGGAACAGATGGGGCAGCCGCTCGGAACCATCAAGACCTGGGTTCGGGCGGCCCTCAAGGTGCTGCGGGGAGAACTCGGCCAGGGGACGGGCGCATGACGTGCGAAGAACTTCGTCACGAGTACGGCGCATTTGCGCTGGCCTCCGCGGAAGACCCCGAACGAGCGGAGATTCTGGCGCACCTCCATCGCCACTGCCCGGAGTGCGTCGCCGGCGTTCGAAGTGCCGTCGCTACCGTCGCCGCGATGTCGGGCGCGGTGAAAATCGCGGATCCTCCAAAACACTTACGCAAGCGACTTGTCGCGATGGTGTCTCCCGTGCCCAGTCGCCGGCGGTTTGCCGTTTGGTTTCCATGGGCAGTCGCGGCCGTGTTGGCCCTGGTCCTGCTGTCCGTTTCGATTCCCGCGCGTTTTCGGAATCCGAACAACACGGCCACCGCCCAGGCTCGCTTCGATGAGGTCCTGTCGATCCTCAAAGATCCCGTTACTAAAGATGTCGCATTCGGAGACCCCACTGTGCGCGGCAGGTTCTTCGTCAGTTCGAACAAGGGCGTCGTCTTTATTGCGGCACATCTGCCGAAGCTCGATGCCGGCCGCACATTCGAGATGTGGCTGATACCCGCGAGCGGCAAGCCCGTTCCCGCCGGAACTTTCGATGCTCTCGGCGATTCGACAGCGGTGTACGTTCGGCCGGGACCCGTCGTCAACGTAGCTGCCATGGCAATCTCTGTGGAACCCGCCGGCGGCTCGGCCCAACCCACCACCACTCCGATCGTTGTCAGTAAGCTCTGAGGGTATTCTGAAAAGGTGGAATTAGATCTCAGAGAAAAAGGCGGCGTGCGCGCCGGAGTGCAACAGACTTCCGACCGTCGTCTGTTCATGCAGCTTCTGGCCTTCGGCAATGCCGCCGATACGCGACCCCTTGCGGCGGCGCTTGAGGCCTCCGGTATGGAAGGCGTGTTATACGAAGATGCAAACGATCCGCGTGGCATCGCGCTTGTGACCTGGAGCGATAACCCGGATTTCTTTGTAAACACGGTCCGCCCGTTCCTGAACAGCGGGCACTTTCGCGACCTCGTTCTCAAGCCTGAATACACCATGATCGGCCGGACATATTCCCTGGGACACGAGCCCAACCTGGAAGAATGGCTCATGGATCGCTCGCGCAGAGCCGTCACGGAACCGGAATGGCCATGGGCGGTGTGGTATCCCCTGCGCCGCAAGGGCGAGTTCAGTGCGCTTCCGGCCGACGAGCAAATGGCTATCCTTCGCGAACACGGCACTATTGGCCATGCCTTCGGAAGTTCTGGCTACGCCAGAGATGTCCGCCTTGCCTCATTCGGCATGGACAAGCGCGATAACGACTTTGTGATTGGCCTGATTGGCAAGGAACTCTTCCCGCTCTCCGCCTGCGTTCAGGCTATGCGCAAAACCCGTCAGACATCGACCCTGATGCAGGAGATGGGCCCCTTCTTTGTAGGCCGCGCCGTCTGGCAAAAGCTCTTATCCGGATCTTATTAAGGCGAGAGGCGCGGTTACAAAAGCTGCATTCCCGAGTCTACATAGATCACGTTCCCGGTTACCCCGCGGCTTAAGTCGCTCGCGAGAAAGGCGGCGGTGTCGCCTACTTCTCCAGGTTCGGTAACGTGCCGCAGGGGGGCCATTTCTTTCGTCATCTCGAGGATTGTTGAGAGGTCTTTTACGGCTCGGGCGGAGGCGGTTTTTACAGCTCCCGCTGAGATCGCGTTTACTCTGATCCCCTGCGGCCCCAGGTCGTTGGCGAGGTAGCGCATGGAAGCTTCAAGGGCCGCTTTGGCCACTCCCATCACGTTGTAATTAGGGCGGACCCGCACGGAGCCGAGGTAAGTCAGCGTCATGATTGAGCCGCCGCTGGTCATGAGCGGTGCTACAGCCCGGGACATCGCCACGAACGAGTACGCACTTACGTTCTGGGCCAGCAGGAACCCCTCGCGATCGGTTTGGACGAACGGCCGGCCGAGGTCTTCACGGTTGGCGAAAGCGAGGCTGTGTACGAGAGTGTCGATCGGTTTGCCGAGCGCCCGAAGGCTTTCGGAGAAGGCCGCAAGTTCTTCGTCTTTCGTGACATCGCAGGGCACGTACTTAGCTATGGGCATGTGGCCGACAATGGACTCGATGGTGTCGCGCTGCTTCTCGTTCAGGTAGGTGAGGATGAGCGACGCTCCCTCGCGCGCGAACGACTCCGCGATTCCGTAGGCGAGACTCCACTTGTTGGCGATACCGGAGACCACCGCCGTTTTTCCTTCGAGCAATGCTGGCATGAATTAAGCAGGTTACTACACGCGCAGGTTCGCGTTATTTCACGAACTCGTTCACGCGCAGCCAGTTGGCTAGTAATTTGGGCCATTCTCCGAGAGCGAAGTCATCCGCACCCAGGCCGACGCCGTGGGGTCCGCGCTGAAAGATGTGCATCTCGGCAACGACCCCCGCTTTGCGGAGCGCGAGATAGTATTCAACGCTGTTTTCGGCTGGCACGGTGGTGTCGGCATTGGTTTGGAAGATGAACGTAGGAGGCGTTTGGGCCGTGACGGCATACTCGCCGGAAAGGCTTTTCGCGAGTTCGGGGTCGGGATTGTCGCCGAGAAGGTTCTTCTTTGAACCCTGGTGAGTCCAGGGTGCAACGAGAGAAATTACAGGGTAACCGAGGATGGAGAAATCCGGACGGCTGCCGGCGCGGTCGACGGGATCGGACGCGTCAGGGTTACCAGTGTCGAAATGGGTGGAGACCGAGGAGGCGAGGTGTCCGCCGGCCGAAAAACCCATGATGCCGATGCGATTCGGCGCGATGCCCCACTTCTCGGCATTGGCGCGAAGCGTGCGGATGGCGCGCTGGGCATCGCCGATCTCGACAGGGTGGTGATAGCGCGGGCCGAGGCGGTACTTTAAAACGAAGGCGGCGATGCCGAGAGAATTCAGGTAGTTGGCGACCTGGCGGCCTTCGTGGTTCATCGCGAGTGCGCTGTAGCCGCCGCCTGGGCAGACCACGATTGCGGTCATGCCCGCGCGCGCCGTGCGTGGCATGTAGACGGTGATGGTCGGAATATCGCGATCTTCCGTGCCCTGCGCGCCGGGCGCCTCGCCCTGCCAAAGGGGGATAGTCTTGGTGTCCTGAAGCATGAGGGGATTCTGAGGGCTGCGGCCTTGCTGGGCCATACCGGCGCCGGCCGCGAGAGAGAGATAAATAAGGAAAGCGTTGATTCGTTTCATGCCCGTGATGGAGATGATATCAGTATGAAAGCGCAGCGATTCGTAGATTCATTCGGATTTGAAAACCTCCGTGAAGTGGATTTGCCGGAGCCGGTTCCTCGCCCCGGCCAGGCCGTGGTTCGGGTTCGGGCGTGCTCGCTCAACTTCCGTGATTTGGTTCTTGCTAAAGGAGGATACGGGCGGGCGGTGAAGCTTCCGATCACTCCGCTTTCGGATGGCGCCGGCGAGGTGATCGCTATTGGGGAGGGCGTCACGCGCGTGAAGCCGGGGGATCGGGTCTGCGGCATTTTCATGCAGGGTTGGATCGACGGCGGACCTGACGACGAGAAGTCGTCAACCGCAATGGGCGGCGCAATTGATGGAATGTTGTCCGAGCACGTATGTCTGAATGCCGCGGGGCTGGTGCGGTTCCCGTCACATCTGTCATTTGAAGAGGCCGCAACTCTTCCGTGCGCGGCGGTAACCGCGTGGAACGCGCTGTTTCACTCCGGCAGGCTGAAGGCTGGGGAAACAGTGCTTGTACAAGGGAGCGGGGGCGTTTCGGTATTTGCGCTGCAATTCGCGAAAATGGCGGGTGCGCAGGTCATTGCCACGTCTTCGAGCGAGACCAAACTCGACCGACTGCGTGGATTGGGCGCTGATTTCACGATCAATTACAAGACGAACCAGGAGTGGGATAAGCCTGCCCGGGAGTGTACTGGCGGGGTCGGAGTGGACCACATTATTGACGTAGGCGGGGCCGGCACTCTGCCGACCTCCCTGAAGACCGTGCGCCGAGGCGGGCATATTGCCTCGATAGGGGTGCTTACCGGGGCAGGGGAGATTGATCCGCGCCCGATCCTGATGAAATCGATTCGGGTGCAGGGTGTGTATGTTGGCTCGCGGGTGATGTTCGAAGAAATGAACCGGGCGATTTCGCTCGCGCAACTCAGGCCGGTAATAGATCGGGTGTTCACATTCGGACAGACGGCGGAGGCGATGCGCTATCAGGAGAGCGGGGCGCATTTCGGGAAAATTGTCATTCAGGTTTAGGCGAAGCGGCTGCGCCCCGCCGGATACAGGTGTAACCCGTTTTCCACGCTCCACGTACTATATTGAGAGCAGAGCCGCTGGGTCGGGCAGGAATTAAAGGGTCTATACTCAGAGACAGCTTAAATCAGGAGCAGCCGTCCGATGACTTCGCTATTCGGTCCCGTTCAAAGAGCTACCGCGGTGATCGCGGTGCTCTCGCTGGTAACGCCCAACCTCTCTTTTGCCGGAAGCGACAAGAAGAAAAATCCCGACGAGATCGGCAACCGCGATGTCGGCAAGGGTGTCAACTTTTACTCGATTGAAAAAGAGATTGGCATGGGCAAGCAGATGGCCCAGGAGGTGGAACGGCAGGCGAAGATTGTGGACGACCCGATCATCGCCGAGTACGTCAACCGTGTTGGGCAGAACCTGGTTCGCAATTCCGACGCCAAAGTTCCTTTCACTATTAAGGTTATCGATTCCGAAGAGATCAATGCCTTTGCGCTGCCTGGCGGGTTCTTTTTCGTTAACACCGGGATTCTGTTGAACGCAGATAACGAAGCCGAGATGGCCGGTGTGATGGCGCACGAAATCGCGCACGTTGCGGCACGTCACGGCACACGGCAAGCCACCCGCGGTCAGATTGTGCAGTATGGTACGCTGCCGCTGATATTCATGGGCGGAATCGCCGGCTATGCGATCTATCAGGGAATGGGAATTGCAGTGCCGCTGGGATTTCTGAAGTTCAGCCGCGGCTTTGAATCGGAAGCCGATATGCTTGGCCTCGAATATATCTACAAGGCCGGCTACGATCCGCAGTCGTTTGTCGATTTCTTTGAAAAGGTGCAGTCGCAGGAGAAGCGGAAGCCCGGAACGGTTTCGAAGCTGTTCTCCTCGCATCCGCCCACCGATGACCGGATCAAGAATTCCCAGGCTGTGATTCAGAAGTATTTAAAAGAAAAGCCCGAGTATGTTGTCAACACGAGCGAGTTCAACGATGTGAAGGCGCGCGTGATGGCAATGCATAACCGCCGCAAAGTGGATGATGTGAAGGATGCGGGCCGCCCGACTCTTCGCCGGAATCCGAATGGCCAGATCGACTCGAACGGCGACGAGAAAGCTCCTAAAACGGATTCGGAAGATCGTCCAACGCTGAAGCGGCGCGACCCGTAAAACGGGACCACACAAAAAAGGGGACAGACGCATTTTCTTATAAATGCGTCTGTCCCCTTTTTTAGAATTCCTTCAGGCGAAAGTTTCGGTATTCCACCTTCATTGGTCCGCCAACATGCACCTGCACTCCGATAAGGCCCGCCATCATGCGGCCCGGCTTTTCGGCATTCCCGAGTTGGTCATCGTCGATCACCACGCACATGGTGTGCCCGTTCAGAATATGAACCAGCACGTTTCCCCGAATGATCAGGTGATACGAATTCCAGTCCGGCGTGATGAACGTGGCGAGATCCTTCGATTCGCCCAGTGAAGACAGCACAATTGGCGTCCTTCCGCCAACGACGTGCGTCATCTGCCCTCGTGTGGCGAGGAACAAACGCCCCTTCTCTTCATAGTTCTGGCCGGTATAAACGTTCTTGCCGTCGATATCCGCCTGATAGCCGCGCATGGCGAACCTGTTCGATGGCGTCACCGCATCGGGCACTACCACGCTGCGGTAATTGATCCCGCTGTTCCCGCCTTCAGTCATCCGGTAATCGACCTTCAGCTCGAAATCCTTCGGCGAACCGCCTCGCCAAATGATGAAGGTGTTGCTTTTGATGAGCGTGGCGGGCGTGATCTCGCCGACGAGCGCGCCGTTCTCCCAGCGCCAGTATTTCGGGTCGCCTTCCCAGCCATCGAGATTCTTCCCGTTGAAAAGCTGGCGGAAACCAGGTTCATCCCCGGAGATCGGTTCAGGCCGGTCACTTTGCCTGGGCACGTATTTGTCGCTGGATTGCTGTGCGGAAACAGGCAGACAGGCGGTGCCCAGAAGAGTGCCCAAAACACTTCCGGCAAAAGCCCGGCGGCCTGTGACATGGTCCATCATGATTGTCTACGTTATCATTGCCGCTTGGGAGTCGAATCGGCGGCAAGAAATCCGGAGTTCCAGCGTCTGATCCGCTTGCAGACAGAGTCGTTCGCGAAGAGCACTCTTTATCACAGCCTGGAACTGCCTGACGGGACCGTGCTGCCCGGAATTATCCCGGTTGAGAACCTGCGGGCGCGGCTGAATGCGTATCCGCTGCCCGAAGAGCTGCGCGGAAAGCGCGTGCTGGATATTGGCGCCGCTTCCGGCTGGAACAGCTTCGAATGCGAGCGGCGCGGCGCGGAAGTGGTCGCGTTCGATTACGTGGAATACGAGGAGTTGATCGCCATCAAGCGGCTGCGGCACTCGAAAATCGAATACGCGATCGCAGACATAGAGGAACTCACGCCGGAGCGCTTCGGGTTCTTCGACTACGTGCTTTTCTTCGGCGTCTTTTATCATCTGCGGCATCCGCTGTATGCTATGGAAAATGTGTGCTCGGTAACGCGCGGCGAGGCCTACATAGAGTCGTACGTCATTGACGACAAGCCAGACGCGGACCGGTGTTTTCTGGAGTTCTACGAGACCGATGAATTGGGCGGCCAGATTGACAACTGGTGCGGACCGACCACTGCCTGCCTGATGGCGATGGCGCGGTCGGCTGGCTTTCCGCGCGTCGATTTCAAGTATGTGGATTCGAGGCGCGGCGGTTTGGTGGCGCACAGGCGCTGGGAGCCGGTTTCACCGAAAGCAAATTCTGTAGCGCCGTTTCTTTGTTCCGCGGTCAACAACCGTCATAACGACATCGTTTTTCAGCCGCGCAAAGACGAGTATTTGTGCCTGGCGTTTCTCTCTGATGCGAGCCTCACCAAAGACGATGTCCTGGTGGAAGTGGATCTGTATGGCGTACCGCCGCTGGTATTAGTGCGCCATGACGCGGGTTACTGGCAGGTCAATTGTAAGGTGCCGCCGGGGATCTCACCGGGGGATCACGATGTTCGCGTCGGAACCAAAGAAGCCGGCTTTAGTGAGCCCGTAAAGATTCGGATGCTTCCGCAGGGCGCGGAACGCCGGTACGGGGAGACTCCGTTCGTTCCGATGCCGGAGAGCGTCGCGGCGCCTGAATTTGTGAAAGTTGAGAACACGATGGATCGGTCAACCACGTTCCGGGGATTCCGGAACGAAACCTTGGCCTGCCGGTTTAATCATTTCGATGGAAGGCTTGATCTTTCGCGCGTGCAATTAACCGTGGACGGAAATGCGCATCCGCTGCTGTCGGTGGAACAGCCGGAACCGGGCGTGTGGCAGGTAAATGCCAGGCTCAAGGGACTGCCGAAGGGTGAACACGCGCTCCGGCTTCGCACTTCGAAGAGTGGATTCTCACGACCGCTTACGATTTTGAGCGATCCGGCTATGGACTTTGGTGGAATCGATAGTTAAACTGCTATGCCACGAAAGGACATTCACACAATGAAACTCACCGTTTTTACCCTGTTAACAATTTGCGCCGGCTCAGCGCTCTTACACGCACAGAACAAGACTGAGGCCAAAGCGCCGGCGACTTCCGCCAGCGCAGTATCCGATGAACTCAAGCAGATCGAAAACGATTGGGTCGCGGCTCAAAAGGCGAAAGATGCGGATAAACTTGGCGCGATTCTTGCAGACAGCTGGCAAGGGCTGAACTCGGAAGGCAAGACGACGGACAAGGCCAAGGCTTTGGCTGATTTGAAGGCCACGGGCAATTCTCTCGACAACATCGAAATGGGCGCCATGAAGGTTCGCGTATTCGGCAACACCGCGGTCGTGACCGGAAGCGATACCGAAAAGAGCATGGAAAAAGGCAAAGATACCAGCGGGAAATACGTCTGGACCGACGTATTCGTAAAACAAAACGGCAAGTGGCAGGCGGTGGCGTCACAGAGCACGAAGGTCAAATAGCGGCCCCGGTAAAAAAAGAAAATGCCCGGCTTGGCGGCCGGGCTTTTTCTGTTTGGACCGCCGATTACCTTAGTACCGGTAGTGATCGGGCTTGTAGGGGCCTTCCACCGGCACCCCGATGTAGTCCGCTTGCTCTTTGGAAAGCACTGTCAGCTTAACGCCGATCTTTGCAAGGTGCAGGCGCGCCACTTCTTCGTCAAGCTTCTTCGGCAGAACGTAAACGCCCGGCTTGTAGGTTTCCTTGTTGGCCCAGAGATCCAGCTGCGCCAGCGTCTGGTTACTGAAGCTATTCGACATAACGAAGCTGGGGTGTCCTGTCGCGCAGCCCAGGTTCACCAGGCGGCCTTCCGCCAGAACGAAGATCGCGGTTCCCGAGGGGAACGTGTATTTATCCACCTGCGGCTTGATTTCGAGGCGCTTCGCGTCAGAATCGTTGAGCAGATCCACCTGAATCTCGCTGTCGAAGTGGCCGATGTTGCAGACGATCGCCTGATCCTTCATGAGACGCATGTGTTCGAGCGTGATCACGCCGACATTGCCTGTGGTGGTGACATAGATGTCGCCCCGGCCCAGGGTTTCTTCGACCGTGGTCACTTCGAAACCTTCCATAGCGGCTTGCAGAGCGTTAATGGGATCGATTTCCGTGATGATCACGCGTGCGCCCAAGCCGCGCAGCGACTGCGCCGAGCCCTTGCCCACGTCGCCATAACCGCAAACCACGCATACCTTGCCGGCAACCATTACGTCCGTGGCGCGCTTGATACCGTCGGCCAGCGATTCGCGGCAGCCGTAAAGGTTATCGAACTTCGATTTTGTAACCGAATCGTTCACGTTGATGGCGGGCACAAGCAGTTCGCCCGCTTCGAACATCTTGTAGAGGCGATGGACGCCGGTCGTGGTTTCTTCGGAAACGCCCTTCCAGTCTTTCACCACGCCATGCCAGCGGTTCGGCGCCGCGGCGTGAACCTTCCTGAGCAGGTCTTTGATGACCTGTTCTTCTTTGTTGCCGGAAGAAGTGTTCACCCAGTTACTGCCATTTTCGAGCTCGTAGCCTTTGTGGATGAAGAGCGTTGCGTCCCCGCCGTCATCAACGATGAGTTGAGGACCAAGGCCGCCAGGATGGCTCAGCGCCTGATCGGTACACCACCAATACTCTTCGAGAGACTCGCCTTTCCAGGCGAAAACAGGAATGCCGGCCGCCGCAATGGCTGCCGCCGCATGGTCCTGCGTGGAAAAGATGTTGCAACTTGCCCAGCGAACGCTCGCGCCGAGGTCGACCAGCGTCTCAATCAGGACGGCGGTCTGAATGGTCATGTGCAGCGAACCGGTGACGCGCACGCCCGCCAGCGGCTTGGTCTTCGCGTGCTTTTCACGGATCGCCATCAGGCCGGGCATTTCTTTTTCGGCGATGGTGATCTCTTTGCGGCCCCAATCGGCCAGCTTCATATCGGCGACCTTGAAGTCCGCCGTGAGTGTTGCTGAGGTCATTCTGTCTCCTTGTATCAATAAATCCAGATATGTTGATATAATAGCTAAAGACAGAGATGGCGTCAATCCTGAAATCTTTGCGGATGCTCGCGGACACCAACCGGCTTCGGTTGCTGTTACTGCTGGACCGCGAAGAATTATCGGTCGCGGAGATTCAGGAAGTGCTGTCGATGGGCCAGAGCCGAATCTCTACACAGTTGGCTCAATTGAAGCAAGCCGGGCTGGTGGAAGATCGCAAGCAGGGCAAGAACAGCCTTTACAGCCTGAAAGACCGGCAGCTAACCGAACTGCTGCACGCGGCCGGCAAAGAGGTTCCGGAGGCGGCTGAAGATTCGAAGGCGCTGCAATTAGTGCTCGAAAAACGCCGCGATAAGGTTCGGCACTATTTCGATGAGCTTGCCGGCCGCTTCGGTCGGGATTACGTGCCGGGTCGTTCCTGGAAGGGCCTGGCGGAAACGCTGCTGCAATTACTGCCGCCGATGGCGATTGCCGATTTGGGCGCCGGGGAAGGGACGTTTTCGCAACTGCTCGCTCAGCGGGCGAAGCACGTGATTGCGGTGGACAATTCGCCGAAAATGGTGGAATTCGGGGCCCGCCTGGCAAAGGAAAACGGCATCGCGAATCTGGAGTATCGGGTGGGCGATTTGGAATCGCCTCCCATCGAGGCTGAGAGCATTGATCTTGCGTTCTTCAGCCAGAGCCTGCATCACGCGCCGCACCCGCAGGTTGCTGTTGGCGCGGCGTACCGGATTTTGAAACCGGGCGGGCGGATCGTAATTCTCGATCTGAAAAAGCATGCGTTCGAGCAGGCGCGCGAACTGTACGCCGACACATGGCTTGGCTTTTCCGAGGTCGGTTTGCGCGGTTTTCTTGAGCAGGCGGGGTTTGCGCGCGTGCAGAGCTGGATTGTGGACCGTGAGAAGCAAGCACCGGTGTTTGAGACCATCCTGGCGATGGGAGTCAAGCCGATTGCGGCCTGAGATCTCCCGGATCTAAATGAAATAGAGAAATTTCGGATTCCAGTCCACTCTCTAAGAGTGATGCGACGGAATTTCGCGCTTGTTTCCGCACTTGCCGCTGCTCTGTCGGCGGCTGGCGCGCCGGCGCATTTGCCTGTTCCCGAGTGGCGCGCGCCCAATGTTCTGGGCTTTCTTAAGCTTGGCTTTTCGGCTGCGGCGCCTGGTCCGTCGATGTCAGAACTCATTGTTCACGAGCGCGTAGCCCCTGCAACGCCGTCTTTCGCGCTCCCGGTGTCTCTAACGCGCGCCATGGGACTGAACATAAACCGTATTGCGATCGATGCGGGTCATGGTGGACCCGATTTCGGCGCAATCAGCGCAACCGGTATCCGGGAAAAAGACGTGGTCCTCGATATTGCGCTGCGCGTGGAGCGACTTGTCAGGCAATCAATGAAAATCGGGGTCGTGCTTACGCGCTCGGCGGATCTGTTTGTTCCTCTGCGGGAGCGCACCGCGATTGCCGACAGTGCCGGAGCGGATCTGTTCGTTTCGATTCACGCGAATTCGTCACCATCGAAGGCGGCGGCAGGGGCGGAGACATTCACGCTGAGCCTGAGCGCGGGGGCGGACGGGCTGGAGATTGCCCGCAGAGAGAATGCGGGGGCAGGGCATTCTGTGGGGCAGCTGCGGGATTTGGTTCGCTCGATTGCGCTCAACGAGAAGGTGCTGGAATCTGAAACTCTGGCGGAAATGCTGC
>Ga0105240_10006332_pt1 | contig 17424 bp, 13 predicted proteins | sample KBSC54metaG_FD_80426 | JGI IMG/M metagenome (GOLD analysis project Ga0105240, IMG submission 80426) | Corn rhizosphere microbial communities from Kellogg Biological Station, Michigan, USA - KBS C5-4 metaG | ecosystem: Host-associated > Plants > Roots > Rhizosphere > Soil | place: Michigan, USA...
ATTCTCGGGTTTGGATTGCACGCGGTCAAGCGGCTGATGCCGGGGTTCGCGCTGGCGCAGAACTGCCGCGTCACCGGGCTGTCGCGACGCACTCTCGACAAAGCACGCGATTCCGCCCGGCAGTACAACATCCCGCTGGCGTTTGATTCAGCTGAGGAGCTGTGCCGGTCACCCGAAGTCGATGCCGTGTTTGTGACCACCCCCAATGCCTGCCACCTGGCCGATGTTCTGCTTGCTCTCCACTGTGGCAAGCCGGTGTTGTGCGAGAAGCCTATGGGGATCCACGCCGGCGAATGCCGCACCATGGTAGAAGCCGCCCGCAGTGCAAAATTATTGCTGGGCGTGGCCCAGGTTTTCCGCTTCGAGGAGAGCACGGCACGGGTGCGCCACCACGTGGCCGCGGGACAGATCGGCAAAGTGATTTTTGCCCGTTCCGAGTTTTCATTTCCCGGAAGTGCGGGGCATCCGCGGGCCTGGATCCACGATCCCGCCGTGGCTGGCGGAGGGCCCATCGCCGACGTCGGCGTCCATTGCGTGGACGCCCTGCGCTACGTCCTGCAGGATGAAGTAGTGCGGGTGAGCGCGCGGGGACAGCACGACCTCGGGTCGGGTGCCGTGGAATCGGCTGCCGTGCTCACGCTGGAATTTTCTCGCGGCACTCTGGGCACGGTGGCGGTTTCCTTCCGCGCAGAATATCGCACGCCCCTGGAATTAGTAGGAGAGACTGGCGTTCTGCGTGCGGATGACGCGCTGAACGTGGAACGGCCCATTACGCTGGAATTGCGTCGCGCAGGCTCCGTGGTTGAGACTGACCAGATCTCCAACCGCATGGCCTATGCCCGGCAAGTGGACGCGTTCGCGGCTGCGGTCGAAGGCAAAAGCAGATTTCCGGTGCCGGGCGAAGAAGGCTGGCAAAACCAGGAAATTCTGGACGCAGCCTACCGCAGCATGCTGAGTGGAAAAACTGAGGACGTAGTCCAGGTGAGGTGAGAATTCGACCTTATCAAAGCCTATGGAGCAGCCGCCGGGGCCACCGTCTCCGGCTTGGTTGAAGGAACACCCTTGGCTTGCACGATCGCCCAATGCCACTCCTGGTCCTGCCCGGGAGCAACGCCTAAATTCTCGTGGAAGACCGTGGTGCTCGACGGCGCCGCCGAGCCTTTGAGGTGGTAGAGAACGGTTGAGTCAGGATGTTTTTCCGAAAGCAGCGTAGTGGTTTGCGCTGCCGGCATCAGACGCGCAGCGCCACTCCGCGCCGAGTCCGCCTCTGGACTGCGCAGGATGGTCAGCCCGACGGTGATTTCCTTTATGTTCCAACTCGTGCCGTTGTGCACTGCGACTTGCAGCGTGTCTCCAGTGATCGTGGCCGGGCCATCCAGTTTTGCCAACTCGCCCGCCGGCAGGTCCTGCGGGGCATATGCGTCCGACAGCAAGGATGTGGCAGCGGCGCTGAAGGAGAGGTCGCAGGTCACATCAGGTGAAGAGACCTGAAACTTTTTTGTGATGGCGTCAATGCTGAACAACAGGCTGCCCTTGAGCTTCCGGTCCTGCACTTCATCCATGACCTGATGCAGGTTGTCGTTGTCGATTACGGTGTGCTCCGGCGCCGCTTTGCCCTTCCGGAACAGGCGAGCCAAGTCGCCCAGGGACGGCTCCCCGCTATCGGATTGTGCAGCTGCGCACACCGGGAGAAAGACTCCCAGCACGATGAGGGTGAGCGGCAGGAATAATTTGCGCGTCATGAAAGCGTCCCGGACTCTTCCCCTATATTGTGCCGCAAGCAGGTCACCAGCGCCGTCCGCGCTGTGGCCGGCATTCGATTGATAACTAGCGGGAGCTTGTCCTTAGGAAATTGTACTCAGGAGTCCAGGCGGGAACGACCGGACGGGCACAAACGTTGGTCGTAGAACCTCGGAACGACGGCCCGGGAAACGACGGGACGTCGCCAAACACGTGGCGGGACGAACCGACACCTGACCGGCACCGAGCGCCCGTTGTTCGCCCTGCTTACAGCAGGCCAGAAGAACGGAAACGCGTAACCGGGTCCATCACCGGAACCGGAACCGATTGCCGCTGAAAGATCCAGCGGGCCACCGCATAGCCCAGGGCCGCATAGCAAACATAGACTAGCTTCATTGGCTCACCCCAAATCGTTAGATGCTCTCTCGCCTATTGGGGGAGTGCGATAAGCCGCACCATACCAGCACAAATTAACAAGCAGGCACCAGCAGGTCAATGAACCGCTGGTGCCATCCGTATGGCACAAAAGTAACAGGGGTAACCGGGTTCAGCGAGCGGTTGAGGACATGGTGGCGGTCTCCATTTATGGCGCGGGCCTCGCTAGCACAAACGACTTCACCACAATGTTATTAGGCTGCACTCCCACGGGGATCATGGTCAGCAGGGAGTACTCCGTCGGTTCCAGCCTGGTGGGATTGCGCTTCTGGATGACCGTTACATCGCCGGATTGCGAATCCAGTACCAGCAGATAATTTTCGCTGCGGGAAAGGGCCAGCCCGTCGGGATGGCTTCCTACCGGCAGAGTGGCGATCAGCTTGCCAATGTCGATGTCATAGACTGCGATGGTGTTGGAGCCGAAATTGCTGACGTACAATCGCGAACTGTCACCGGTCACCAGGCCTCGCGAAGGGTGGGTGCCGATCAGGTAGCTGCCGCCCACTTCGTTGGTGAGGGTTTCGATGATCGAAATATTGTCGGAATCAAAGTTGGCCACCACCAGCTCGCCGCCATCCGGCTTCAGTTCGAGATCGACGGGGGTTTTGCCCACGTCCAGCAGGGCCAGCAGCTTGTCGGTCTTCAAGTCGATGGACGCCACCTGCCCCGAGCCGGCGCAGGCCACGAACGCCTTGCTGCTGTCGGGTAGGATGGCGATGTCTTCAGGCTCCTGGCAGACGGGCAGGGTGCTCCGGACCTTGAGCTGCCTGGTGTCGATCAGCGACACGGTACGGTCGCCCCGGTTACTGACCACGACGGTTGCGCCGTCGGGCGAAACCCGCGCCAGTCCCGGCGAAGCCCCCACCCGGATATTGCCCAACACCATGCGCCGGTCCAGATCCAGCACGGAAACGTTGGCTGACTTGGAATTCGCGACATAGGCGCGTTTGCCGTCCACCGACACATCGATGAAATACGGAGCGGCGTGCACCCCGATGGTGGCGACTACTTCATTGCGTTCAGCATCAATCACACTGATGCTGTTCGACTCCGTATTCACCACATAGATTTCGTTCTTCCTGCTGTTGGCGGCAATGCCGGTCGGATCGTTCCCCACCCGGATACTGGCGGCAGGCTGAAAGGTGCGCAGATCAATCACGGAAACCGTGTTGCTCTTGCCGTTTGTAACATAGGCATACTCGCGGTAGGCGGGGCCATAGCTGGGCAGCTGGCGTTCCTGGAAGTACCACCAGCCCAGGCCGCCAGCGATAGCCAGAGTGACCGCAAGAAAAAGAACTTTTTTCAAGCTAATGGGCTGACGACAGTTCGAACGCCGGACTGCCGCGGCAGGGCTTCAGAAGTCCGGGCGTGGGTCCCGATGGCTGGCACCATTCGGCCCACGACGGGCGCAATCTGCCGCACCTGTTTCATCAGTTCGTCGAACTGCTCGGGATAGAGCGACTGGATGCCATCGGACATGGCGCGGTCGGGCTCGTGGTGCACTTCGACAATGAGCCCATCGGCGCCCACCGCGATCGCGGCGCGCGACAAGGGCGTGACCTTGTTGCGCTTTCCGGTGCCGTGGCTGGGATCGACCACGATGGGCAAGTGACTGAGCCGTTGCACTGCGGGCACGATGCTGAGGTCGAGGGTATTGCGGGTGTGGTCGGCGAAAGTCCGTACCCCGCGTTCGCACAGGATGACCTTGTAATTGCCCTCGCTCATCACGTACTCGGCCGCCATCAGAAATTCTTCCAGCGTGGCCGACATGCCGCGTTTGAGCAGTACGGGCTTGCGGGCCCGTCCCGCCCGCTTGAGCAGTGAGAAGTTCTGCATATTGCGGGCGCCAATCTGGATCACATCGGCGTACTTCTCCACCAGTTCGAGCGACTCGTTGTCGATGGCCTCGGTGACAATCTTCATCCCGAATTTGTCTCGAATTTCGGCCATAATCTGCAGGCCCGCTTCGCCCAGCCCCTGGAAGGAATAGGGCGAGGTCCGCGGTTTGTAGGCGCCGCCGCGGAAGAATTGCGCCCCGGCGCGGCATACCTGCTCGGCCACCGCCATGGCTTGTTCGCGGTTCTCGATGGCGCAGGGTCCGGCGATGACGGCCAATCCGGGACCGCCGAATGTGGCGTCCGTGCAGGGAAAAGTAATGACCGTGTTGTCCTGTTTGACGTCGCGGCTGACCAGTTTGTATGGCTTGCTGACGCGGATCAGTTCCTGCACGCCCGGCATCTCATCCAGCGTGCCGGGTTCGACTTCGCCACGATTTCCGGTGATACCGATAGCCGTGCGCTGTGCACCCGGCATGGCATGGGCCCGGTAGCCCAGTTCCTCGATCTTCTGGCAAACCGCGCCGATCTGCTCTTCGGTGGCCTGCGCCTTCATTACGACTAACATGGATTCCCCTCGCTGGCTTGAGTTTATCGTTGTTTCCCGCGGCATCGCAAATGGAGCACGCTGGAAGGAACCTGGAAACCTAAGAAACCATAAACTGGAAACTGCGGTCCAGGAAATGGCAAACTGATGCAGTGCCTCGCTCCCTTGCGCAAGAACAGGACATTCTCAAACGGCCCCTCAAACGCCCGCCCCGTCTGACTGCGCGGCGCATTGGGATCCACACCTCGAGCGCAGGAGGCGTGCAGAACGCAGCTGAACGGGCTTATCGCCTGGGCTGCAATACATTTCAAATCTTTTCGTCGAGTCCACGGCAGTGGGCCGCACATGACCTGAGCCGCCCCGATTGCGATGCCATGAAGCGGCTGCGCGACCAGTATGACCTGAAGCCTCTCGTCATCCACACCAATTACCTGGTGAATCTGGCGGGTGCAAATGAGTCGTTCCTGAAGAAATCGGTGGAAGCCTTTCGCGGGGAAATTGAACGGGCCCTGACGCTATGCGCCGATTATCTGGTGCTGCATCCAGGATCGTTTCGCGGATCCGGCCGGGAGCAAGGGTTGATGCGAACAGCGGCTGCCATCGCCGCAGCGGCGCAGGGGCTGGACCTCGCCCGGCAGGGCCTCACGATCCTGATCGAAAACACAGCCGGTGCGGAATACTCGCTCGGCGGCAGCTTCGAACAGGTCGCGGAAGTGCTGGAATATCTGCGCAACCTGGTTCCGGTGGGCGCCTGCATAGATACTTGCCATACTCATGTCGCCGGTTACGACATTGTGGACCCGCAGGGACTGGAGGGTACACTGAAGCGCCTGGACGAAACCGTGGGCCTGAACAATGTGCGCGTGTGGCACTGTAACGACGCCAAGGCGGCCCGGGGATCGAAGCTCGATCGTCATCAGCACATCGGTAAGGGCAGTATCGGGCTGGAGCCGTTCCGCCGTCTGTTGAATGACCCGCGGCTGGCCCATGCCGCCTTCATCGCCGAAACTCCGATTGACGAACCAGGCGACGATTTCAGGAATGTTGCGGCTTTGAGAAAGCTAGTCCGAGAGTAGATCCGAGAGCAGCAGGTGTCATCGAGGAGGTCTCGCAATGAGCTGGGCCAACAAGTTTTCCAAGCCTTACCGGGTAGAGCACGGCAAGAAATTCCGGCTCAAGGACCACGATCCCGCCGACACCGCCAAGCTTCACTCCCAGGAGCACGGGGAAGAATTGCTGGCGAAGGGCGTGGCCCGCATGGCCGAACTGCAGGACAGGCTCTACGCCGATAATCGCTGGGGCCTGCTCCTGATTTTTCAAGCCATGGATGCAGCCGGAAAAGACGGCGCCATCAAGCACGTGATGTCCGGAGTCAATCCGCAGGGCTGCCAGGTTTTTTCCTTCAAAACGCCCTCCCCGGAGGAATTGGATCACGATTTTCTGTGGCGCAACATGAAATGCCTTCCCGAGCGCGGCCGCATCGGCATCTTCAACCGGTCTTACTATGAAGAAGTGCTGGTGGTCCGGGTCCATCCGGAGATTCTGGCCAACGAGAAAATACCCCCGCCCTTGGTTACAAAGAACATCTGGGAAGAACGTTTTCAGGATATTTGCAGCATGGAACGCTATCTTGCCCGCAACGGCTTTGTGATCCGCAAGTTCTTCCTTAACGTGTCGAAGAAGGAGCAGAAAAAAAGGTTCCTCGACCGGCTGCAGCAGCCGGAAAAGAACTGGAAGTTTTCTTCCGCCGATCTGCACGAGCGCGAACGTTGGGACGACTACATGGACGCCTACGAAGACATGATCGCCAACACTTCTACGGCGAATGCGCCCTGGTTTGTCATTCCCGCGGACAACAAATGGTTCACCCGCCTGGCGGTGGCAGCGGCCGTCGTGGATGCGCTCGACGAGCTCGACCTCTCCTATCCCAAGGTGAATGCACAGAAACAAAAAGAACTGGAAGCAGCGCGCAGGCTGCTGTTGAAAAACAAGCACAGTTGATGGAGGCCGGGCGTCTCGCCCGTCCAGCCGGGCGGGGACGCCCGGCCTCCAACCGGCCTCATTTTGATAGCGGCTGCCGGCCCTACCCGATGCTAGAATCAACCAGATTGGCTGACCTGGAACCACTGAGTGGTCTCCTGGCCGCATCCAAGTGGAAAGTGGCATTGAGAACATTGAGTTTCCATAACCGAAACCGGCCGCAGTGGTTCACCTGCCTTGCGGTCTTGTGTTTTGTCTGCGTTCTGCTTTCGACTACTGTGCAGGCCACCCATTTCTGCGGTCTTCGCGGACTTGAGACGCAAACAACGGTACAGCTGGATCAGGCCACTTCAGCCGGTCCTGTCTGTCTCACTTGCCTTATGGCTCCGTCCATGAGCGCAGTGATTCTGCTGGTTGCATTCTTTGCCATGGCCAGCAGCATGCTGTTTGTCGGCGCCCTGCAGATGCGCCCGAAGCCCGTCCTGAGTTCTTTCCGGCTCTATATTCGCCCTCCTCCGCAAGCCCTGGCCTAAGGCGTTTTCCGATTTGCATTTTTCCATTTTCCTGGTGGGGCCTATTTCTTGCATTCGAGGAGCATGATACGAACGCTGCAGCTTGTGGGTGCTCGGGCATGTTGAATATCAGCGCGCCAGGGTCAGCGCATCTTGGTCCCATGGCCGTGCGTCCATCTGGCCTGCGAAAACTGGCGCGGCTCGTGACTCTGTTCCTCCTGCTGCAGGGAGTGGGCGCCGGGCAGAACACGACCCTGATCAGTCTGGACCAGGCCATTGATCTGGCCCTGGCCCACAACCATGCCCTCAAGGCCACGCGGACTTTGATTCTTCAGAACCAGGCCCAGGAGATTACCGCCAACCTTCGCCCAAATCCCACCTTCGGGGCCGATTCCCAATTCATTCCTATTTTTACTCCGCAGGATTTTTCAGTCGATGAATTGAACCTGACCCAGCAGTTCGACATTGGGCTCTCGTATCTGTTTGAGCGCGGCCACAAGCGGCAACGACGGTTGCAAGCCGCCCGCGACCAGACCGCGGTCACGCGTGCCCAGGTGGCCGACGCGGAGCGCAGCCTGGCCTTCGACGTGGGCCAGCAATTCGTCAGCGTGCTGCTGGCGGAATCAACCCTGCAATTTGCCCAGGAGAACTTGAAAGATTTTCAGGGAACCGTCGATATCGCCCAGGCCCAATACAACGCGGGAGCCATCAGCGAAGGCGACTTCCTGAAGATCAAGCTGCAGTTGCTGCAGTTTCAAACCGACGTATCTTCGGCCCGCCTGGCCAAGGTACAGGCGCTGGTCGGGCTTAGACAGTTGCTGGGTTACGATGCGGCGCCGGCCAATTACGACGTCGTGGGGGACCTGGCGTACCAGCCGCTCAAGGGGAACCTGGAGGACTTCCAGGCCCGGGCAATCCGTGAACGTCCCGACTTCCAGGCCGCCCGCCTGGGCGTGACCGCCGCCCAGAGCCAGGTCCTGCTGGCCCAGGCCAACGCCAAGGTGGATGTAAGCGGCACCTACGACTTCACTCACACCGCGGGGCAGAACTCGGCGTCCATCTTCGCCAGCTTCGATCTGCCCATTTTCAATCGCAATCAGGGCGAGATCGCGCGCACCCGCTACGCCCTCACCCAGGCCCAGGAAGCGCAGCAATCGGCCAGCGATACCGTGATGTCCGATGTGGCCAGCGCGTACGAGGCGGTGCGCAGCAACGATGAGATTGTCCAGCTCTACAACTCGGAATATCTGAAACAGGCGCAGGATTCGCGTGACATCAGCGAGTATGCCTACAAGCGGGGCGCGGCCAGCCTGCTGGATTTTCTGGACGCCGAGCGCAGCTACCGGGCGGCACAACTGGCCTATCGCCAGGCCCTGGCTTCTTACATGACAGCGCTCGAACAGCTGAAACAGGCGGTAGGAACGAGGAACCTGCCATGAAAATGTGCACGGACACAGCCGGCGTACGCAAAGTCTTCCGGCGATTCTTCGCCCTGGGGATGGCTCTATCGGTGATCACGCTGGCATTCGCCGCTTGCGTCCGGCCAACAACGGATGCCGCGACCAACCATGCCGCCGCCCAGGATCCCAATCAACCTGAGCTGTTCACTATTCGGCCAGAACAGTTGTCGCACATACAGGTAGTGACGGTTGCACCCACCACTCTGGCGCGCACGCTTCGCCTGACCGGAGCCGTGGCCTACAACAATTTCCGGACGACGCCGGTGATCACTCAGGTGAGCGGCCCGGTCAGCCGCGTGGTGGTCGTTCCCGGCCAGAAGGTACGCCAGGGCCAGCCCATGCTGTACGTGGCCAGTCCTGACTATTCTCAACTGCGCACCAACTATCTGAAGGCCAAAGATGCCTATTCGCTGGCGCAAAAGAATTACGTCAGGTCGCAGGACCTGTACCAGCATCATGCCATCGCGGTAAAGGACCTGGAGCAGGCGGAATCCGCCGAAGTGCAAGCCGGAGGCGACCTGGCTTCGTCGGAAGCGGCCCTGAAGGTCATGGGCGTTACCGACCCGGACGCGATGGAGAAGGGGGCCCCGTCTTACGAGGTACCGGTGCGGGCACCCATCGGCGGAGAAGTGGTCGAACAGCTGGTTTCCGCTGGACAACTGCTCCAGCCCGGCAATACCCAGTGCTTCACGATTTCCGATACGGGCACGATGTGGGTGCTGGTGAATGTTTATCAGAAAGATTTGCCCTATGTGCGGACCGGAGACCAGGTCACGATTCAAACTGATGCGTATCCGGAAATCTTCCACGGCCGCATTTCGTATGTGGCAGCCGCGCTCGATCCCAGCACCCGCACCTTGACCGCGCGTATCGAGACGCAGAACCCGGGCGGCAAGCTGAAAAAAGACATGTACGTGACCGCGACGGTGTCGGCGGGGAAGATTCAAAACGTCATCGCCGTTCCCGATTCCGCGGTCTTGCGGGACAACGAGAATCAGCCTTTTGTCTATGCCGAGGTTTCCTCCAATCAGTTCGGGCGGCGGCCAGTCACGGTTGGGGAAAGCCAGCAGGGCAAGACTGAGATTACGGCCGGGTTGCAGTCCGGCGACCGGGTTATCGGCGACGGCAGCCTGTTTCTGCAGTTCGCCAACTCACTACAGCGTTAGCCATGATTGAGGAACGACGAAGTGGCCACCACATCTAGATGATCCATCGCATCGTCCAAGCTGCGCTACGCCAGCGGTTCCTGGTGCTCATGCTGACTGGGTTCATCACGGTCGGCGGCATTCTGTCGTTCCAGCGCATGCCCGTGGACGCCTATCCCGACCTGGCCTCGCCCCAGGTTGAACTGATTACCCAATGGCCCGGCCACGCCGCCGAGGAAGTGGAGCGCCTGGTCACGCTGCCTCTCGAACTCGAGATGAATGGCGTGCCGCATATGGTCACCATGCGGTCCATTTCACTGTATGGTCTCTCCGATCTGCGTCTGACCTTCGAAGACAACACCGACGACTATCTGGCCCGCCAAATCGTTTTTGAGCGGCTGGCCGACGCCCAGCTACCGACCGGAGTGACCGCCTCCATGGCGCCGTTATTCAGTCCCAGCGGCCTGGTTTACCGCTACGTGCTGGAGAGTCCGGATCGCACTCCGCAGGAGTTGAAGACGATTGAGGACTGGGTGGTCGAACGCGCTTACCGCTCCGTCCCCGGGGTGGCCGACGACTCCGGTTTGGGCGGAGAAGTCATGCAATACCAGGTGGTGCTCGATCCCGCCCGCCTGTATGGATATCACCTGACGATTGCGCAGATCAGCACTGCCCTGGCCGCGAATAACTCCAACGCCGGGGGAGGCTTCTATTCCCAGGGAGGCCAGTTTTATTACGTCCGCGGAATCGGCCTGGTACGGAACACGGACGACATCGCGAACATCGTAGTCGGCAGCAACAAGGGCGTACCCATCCGGGTGCGTGATGTAGGTGACGTGATCATCGGCCACGCCCCCCGCCTCGGTCAGTTTGGCTTTCAAAAGAATGACGACGCGGTCGAGGGCGTGATCCTGATGCGCCGCGGCGAGCAGACCCAGACCGTCCTGAAAGCTGTCCAGGCCAAGACCGATGAACTGAACCGGTCAGTGCTTCCCCCCGACGTCAAAGTTCATCCGTTTTATGACCGCAGCGACCTGGTAAAGCTCACCACCGACACCGTGGAGGCAAACCTGCTCCGCGGGATGGTGCTGGTGCTGATCGTCCTGATCTTCTTTCTCGTCAGCTTCCGCGCCGCCGTCATTGTTGCGCTCACGATTCCGCTGTCGCTGTTGTTCGCTTTCATCGTGCTGCACGCCCATGACGTGGCGGCCAACCTGCTCTCGATCGGCGCCATCGATTTCGGCATCGTCATCGACGGCACCGTGGTGATGATTGAGAACATCTACCGCGAGCTGGCGCTGCGCGAGGGGCAAACCTACAACCTGAACGAAGTGATCCTGGCCGCCGCCAAAGATGTGGACCGCCCCATCTTCTACTCGGTGGCCGTCATCCTCGCAGGCTATCTGCCCATATACGCGCTGAGCGGGCCGTCGGGAAAACTGTTTCACCCCATGGCTGAGACGATGTCCTTCGCGCTGGTGGGCGCGCTCATCCTGACGCTCACCCTGATTCCAGTGCTGGCCTCGTATTGGTTCAAGAGCGGCGTCCGCGAAAAGCCCAACCGCGCCTTTGAATGGATGAAGCGCAAGTACGCCAGCCAGCTGGATTGGGCCCTGGCCCGTCCCAAAACCACGATGGCGATCGCCACCCTTATTTTCGGCGCATCGTTGCTGCTGGTGCCTTTCATCGGCGGCGAATTCATGCCTCACCTGGATGAAGGCGCTCTCTGGGTGCGGGCCACAATGCCATACACCATCTCGTTCGAAGAGGCCAGCAAGATCGCGCCGCAGGTTCGCGCCATCCTGATGTCTTATCCCCAGGTCACGGTGGTGGGCTCGGAGTTGGGACGTCCCGACGACGGCACCGACCCTACCGGGTTTTTCAATTGCGAATTCTACGTCGGTTTGAAGCCATACAAGGATTCAGCCTGGGACGGTGAAGTAAGCAACAAGAAAGACCTGATCGCATCCCTGAACAAGAAATTGAGCGCCTTCCCGGGCATCATCTTTAACTTTACGCAACCCGCGGAAGATGCGGTGGACGAAGCGCTTACCGGGCTCAAGAGCTCCCTGGCCGTCAAAATCTACGGCCCCGACCTGAATGTGCTGCAGGACAAAGCCGTGCAGACGAAGAATGTGCTGGCCAAAATTCCCGGCTTCACCGGATTGACGGTGGTGCGGGAACTCGGCCAGCCCAGCCTCCTGATCGATGTGGATCGCGACAAGATTGCACGATATGGCGTCAACGTCGCCGACGCGGAAGCGGTGATCTCGGCAGCGGTGGGCGGCGCAGCGGTCACCCAGGTCATCCAGGGAGAGAAGCTTTTCGATCTGGTGGTGCGGATGCAGCCGCAGTTTCGCAGCAGCGCTCACGACATAGGAAATCTGTTGGTCGGCACGCCTGACGGGCAGCAGATTCCGTTGAGCCAGCTGGCCACGATCAGCCAGGGAAACGGCGCGTCTTTTATTTATAGAGAAGACAACTCGCGCTACATCGGAGTGCAGTACAGCATCGCCGGCCGCGACCTGGAGCGGGCAGTGCGCGAGGGTCAGGCGGCGGTGCAGCAGGCCGTGACTTTGCCGCAGGGCTATCACATGACCTGGGGCGGAGAATACAGCCAGTTTCTCGAAGCCAGGGAGCAGATGTACTTTATCGCTCCGCTCGCGATCGGGCTGATTTTCATGATTCTGTTTGCCCTTTATGGAAATTTCAAGTTTCCCATCACGATTGCGCTGGGTGTAATCATGACGGAACCGGTGGGTGCGCTGGTGGCCCTGAAGCTCACTCACACCCCGTTCAGCGTTTCGTCGGTGCTGGGCCTGCTGGCACTGTTGGGCGTTTCAGTCGAAACCGCCGTCATTCTGGTGTCATACATTAACAAGTTGAGGCTGGAGGGAATGGACATACCGACGGCCACACGGGAAGCTTCCCTGCTGCGGCTTCGTCCCATCATGATGACTGCGCTGGTGGCATGCCTGGGATTGCTGCCCGCGGCTCTTTCCACCGGCATCGGCTCGGACACCCAGAAGCCTTTCGCCATCGTAATCGTGGCTGGCCTAATTTCCCGCCTCTTCATTGGATTCTTCGTGAATCCCGTGCTCTACGAGCTCGTTGCCCGGGAAGGTGATGTGCTTCAGGTGTAAAGCATGGCGTGTAGGTCGGACACTCCTGTCCGACCCACACTATTTCAACCGTCGGTTTACCGTAGCGCCGCCGTCCCGGCGGCTGTCGTGGGGGCGTCCCGCCCCCACTGGCCGAGCCGATTCGCAAAGAATGGGCTCTAAACGATTCGCAGATCGGGTGGCTGGCGACCGCATTTATTCTTCTCTACGCCTTTGTGGGAGTTCCCCTGGGGCGCCTCTCAGATCGTTGGAACCGGCCCCGAATCCTCGGTATCGGCGTCGCGGTGTGGAGCTTGCTAACGGCAGCTTCCGGAATGGCCTGGAGCTACGCGACACTATTCGCGGCCAGAGTGGGCGTGGGAATCGGGGAGGCAAACTGCGCCCCCGCATCGAGTTCACTCATCGCTGACCTTTATCCTGCCGAAGAGAGGGCCCGGGCCCTCTCCTTTTTCATGCTGGGACTTCCGCTCGGCACCTTTTTTGGAAGTCTGGTGAGCGGACGTCTTGCCGCGGCCTATGGTTGGCGTGTTCCTTTCTACGTTGCGTGCGCACCCGGCCTGGTGCTGGCCCTGCTTGCACTGCGGATCCCTGAACCACCCCGGGGGGCGGCGGAAGCAGCGCCCCTTGCAGGGCGTCCAGACAAAGGCTCACCCTATTGGCGCGTTCTCAGAATCCCGACCATCCGTTGGTTAATCATTTCCGGCGCCCTCTTTAACTTCAACATGTACACGATCAGCACCTTCTTGCCCGCTCTGCTGAGTCGTTACCACGGGCTCAATCTGAAGGAGGCGAATGCTGTCGCGGCGATTGTGCTTGGGGCTGTTGGAATCCCCGGCTTGCTATTGGGAGGGTGGGCAGCAGATTACGCTCTCCGGGACAGGTCGAATGGCCGTTTGCTGCTGGCTTCAGTTTCCCTTCTGCTGGCGGCACTTTGCATTTGCCTGGCGCTGACCCGGCCAGAGGGAAACCTCGTCAGCTTCAGCTTGTTGATGGGAACTGGTTGCATGTTTTCTTATGTGTACTATTCGAGTGTTTACGCGGCAATCCAAGACGTCGTTCAGCCGAGTCTGCGTGCCACTGCAATGGCGATCTATTTCTTTGCGATGTACCTGCTGGGCGGAAGTGCCGGTCCCGTACTGACAGGTAAACTAAGCGACTACTTTGCTCGCCTTGCCATGACTAGGGCTGGAGCAAGTTCCATTACCGATCCATTCCGAGCGGTTGGTCTGCATAGCGCCATGTATGTAATACCTCTGTGCAGCTTCATCCTGGCCATAGTCCTTTTCGCCGCAGCGTGCAGGGTGTCAAAAGATATGAACCAACTGCAAACGTGGATGGCGCAGCCCGAAGAGAAGTCGCCGTCAGCAGCCAAAGCGGTGGGATGAAGGCTCACGGGCATGAGCCGGCACGCGCTCTTCAACGGGCACAAGCGTCCGTAGCTCGTGCCCCGTATAGACCTGGCGCGGACGTGCGATCTTCTGCTCTGGATCGGTGATCATCTCTTGCCATTGGGCCAGCCACCCCGCCGTGCGTGGGATGGCAAACAGCACGGTAAACATCTCGGGCCTGAAGCCCATGGCCTGGTAAATGATCCCTGAGTAGAAGTCCACGTTGGGATAGAGCTTGCGTGTGACAAAGTATTCATCCTCGAGGGCAATTCGCTCCAGTTCCAGGGCGATTTCGAGTTTGGGATTCCGGCCGGTAACCTCGAATACGTTTTCCGCAGTCCACTTGATGATCTTGGCACGGGGATCGTAGTTCTTGTACACGCGATGGCCAAAGCCCATCAGCTTGCCGTGCCCTTCTTTAATCTTCTTGATGTAGGCATAGACGTTTTCCTTGGAGCCGATTTCGTCGAGCATTTCAAGAACCGCTTCATTGGCCCCGCCGTGGAGCGGTCCGGCCAAGGCAGCGGCCGCAGCCGCGGTCGCGAGATACGGATCCGTGTGGGCGCTGCCCACTGACCGCATGGCATTAGTGCTGCAGTTCTGCTCGTGGTCGGCATGCAGGATGAACAGAATGTCCAAGGCCCGGGCTATGACGGGATTGGCTACGTACTTGGGCTCGACCATCTTCCACAGCATGTTCATGAAATTCTCGGCGTAACTGAAATCGTTGTCCGGATAAACGTACGGAAACCCGAGACTGTGCCGGTATGACATTGCCGCGATGGATGGCATCTTGCCAATCAGTCGCTTAATCTGCAGCAGCCGGTTGGCAGGATCCTGGATCTCTCTCGCCTGGGGGTAAACGGTGGACAAGGCTGCCACTGTGCTCACCAGCATAGCCATGGGGTGGGCATCGTAGTGAAAGCCTTCCATGAACTTCTTCGTGGTTTCAGGCAGCATGGTGTGACGGGTGATCTCAGTGACCCAGTTTTTCAGATCGTCCGGAGTGGGCAATTCGCCGAACAGAAGCAAATAAGCCACCTCGAGGAAGGTGCAATGTTCCGCCAGCGCTTCGATCGGATAGCCCCGGTAGCGCAGGATGCCGCGTTCGCCGTCAATAAAGGTAATGCTGCTGCGGCAGGACGCGGTATTCGTGAACGCGGGGTCGTAAGTCATGAGCCCAAAGTCATCAGGGTCGGTCTTGATCGTCCGCAAGTCCATGGCCCGGATCGTCCCGTTCTCAATTGGCACGTGATAACTCGTAGCAGTGCGATTATCGATAAGGGTGAGAGTGTTCGATGTTGCCATGGCGAACCTCCTTGGCCAATGCCTTCAGGTCACCGCCGTGCAGCCATATTTGGGCGCAAGGTCGAACTGCCCTACGGGCATGGATGTTACTCTGCTGCAACCTCCCAGCGCTTCCCAACCTTCGCCAAAACCAATGTTGTCCTGGCCGGATCGGCATGATAAAAATTGGCGCCGTACTTTTGGATCAGGGCCCCACGCTCCCAGGTGTTGAAGCTCTTGACCAGCGGGCCGGACGCATCAAAGACCTCACCTAGCCGGTTCGCTTCCCACTTCCATGTGAAGTCTACAATCGCGCGGCTCGGATTGATCATGGTGATATTGGAGATCTCGACGAGCTTGCGGTCGGCAATTGGCACCGTGTAGCTTTCCGTGCCGTCCCCTTCTTTCGTCGTCTTTACGCCAGCAATCTCCTGAAATTGGCTTGCCCCCAGGGTAGTCAGCGTTACCGGAGTGAAGCGGCCCTGGTCCTTGCCCAATTTCAACAAGCCGGCCTTCTCCAGTAGGCGGTAATTTGGATCGTGCGGCTTCACCGCCACACTCGGGGTCACTTTCCCGACGTGAACTTGAATGATGGCCGGACTCTGCGCTTCCACCGCGCTGATCACCGTAGCAGCCTGTTGTGGTGTGAGGACTTGATGGTTTTGCCAGAGATAGTACCCCGCCACCCCAACGATCGCCAGGATGAGGACTACGATCAACAGCAACGGGATGGCAGATGCTTCCCGTTCTTCCATTTCGAGTTCCTGTTCAAACATCGAAGTTACCTCCTCCTTCTAAACTTGGGCTCCCACCACTCGTCACCGATTGCGATATACAACCAGCTCCGGATACTCCCGCCGGAATGTCTGAGTCACATGGCAGCTCCAGCAGACGGGCTTATGGGTCGAAAACAACTCTGGAAGCTGCTCAGGCTGGACGTGGTCCCACTCAAGCGTCTTGTGATCAGGCCCCAAGAGTGCCGGGGCGCGATCGAGATGTTGGAGCGGTCCAAAGCGCGTGTGGCAATACACGCACTTTTTCCCTTCATACCAGTTGGACACAATGTTCCAGACCAGGCAGTTCTCCGGATCGGCCTCAATCTGCCGCAGGCACTCCTGACCGCAGTCCTGGCGCTCCGGCCAGCGCGAGCATTGATCCAAGCGAAGAGTTGATTCACCAACAAAGGCCCATGTGGCGGCCTTTCTCGCTGCCACATCCACAGCTTCATTCGTCAGCGTCTCCGGGCAGGTGATGAGCCGCTTGCCACGGTACATGAAATAGGCCTGCACTGCTGGGATGACGCGGGAAAGAAAAAGCCCGACTGCGACAGCCACCACGGCAATCGCCAGAAGAGTTAGTGTTGTCATAAATACTTCCCCCGGGAGCTCACGTTCTAGGAAGGTCCCGGACGTCCCCTGCAACAATGATATTGTGCTGTTCCTGGGCAAAAACTGCGGTGTTCTTCGTCACCGAGAGATGTGATTGGACTCACGTTGGCCCGACTGGACGGCCTATCCGAGCTGCCAATTAGGACGTGCGGTGTGACTGGAGCCGCAGCTGAAGGTGAAGCTTGCGACGACGAACAGGAGGAATCCATCGGTATTGGCCGCATAGGCTCTGCGGGTGCGAGTCGTAAGATTGACCACGAGCTGAACCGGTCCCTCATCATCCAGTCGCGGATCATCTTGATCACCCGCGTCCTCGTGCACCCTCTCACCTTTGACCGTCCGGCACAAGTGAGCCGGGTGCGCTCTGCAAATGAAAGCGAACAGATGTGGCTGTCCGTCTTGAGAATGCGTGTAATCGCGGTCACAGCGAAGAGAGTTTTCTTGAAACTATACTGTTCAAAAGGTACCCACCATGCTGGATGCTTCCGTCATTAAAGTTGGCTTCAGCCAGATCGAGCCGGAACGACTTCGCACCGCCTTAGCGAATTTCTTGCCCCAACACGCCACTCGCGCCGAGCGGATCCG
>Ga0105240_10006333_pt1 | contig 17422 bp, 18 predicted proteins | sample KBSC54metaG_FD_80426 | JGI IMG/M metagenome (GOLD analysis project Ga0105240, IMG submission 80426) | Corn rhizosphere microbial communities from Kellogg Biological Station, Michigan, USA - KBS C5-4 metaG | ecosystem: Host-associated > Plants > Roots > Rhizosphere > Soil | place: Michigan, USA...
AAAAAGTACCGGGTGACCTACTGCGCCCGTACTAGCCCGTTACCGTTGCTTCCTTCCGGACCTGGCGGGATTGGCGGGATTACGTCGCGTAGGACCCGGCACTGATTGATTTTAGCACCTGCGAGCCCAGCGGGCCCGATCTTGGATCACATTGAAAAACGATCGCAATTCCCAAATAAAAACGACATTCCCGGTACAATAAGGTTGTGAGCAAATCTTCCCAACCCACGGCTCCCACCGTGGGCTTTGTTTCGTTAGGCTGCCCCAAGAACCTGGTCGACTCCGAGGTCATGATGGGCCTTCTCGATCGCGGTGGCGCGCGCCTGACCTCCCGGCCCGAAGAGGCCGAGATCCTCGTCGTCAATACCTGCTCCTTCATCGACACCGCCAAGCAGGAATCCGTCGACACAATCCTCGAGATGGCCCGCTTCAAGACCGAAGGCCACGCCAAAAAGCTCATCGTCGCCGGCTGCCTCGTCGAGCGCTACCGCGACGAAATCCGCAAGAGCATTCCTGAAGTTGACGCCGTGGTCGGCACAGGCGAACTCGAGTCCATCCTCGAAGCCGCAGGCATCGCCCGCCCCGCCGCCTCCGCTCTCTCGCCCTTCAACATCATCACGACTACAAGCCCGAGCGAAATTCGCTCCGGCCAGGAATCCCGCTCCGGAACTCACAAGAGTACCCCCGAAGCTGCCTCCTTCCGCCCCGAAGGCGATCACCGCGAACGCCAGGGCCGCTTCAGCCGCGACGAATGGGAAGGCGCAGCCCACCTTCTCCCCACCTACCTCTACAACGAAGACACCCCGCGCTACATCTCCACCGGCCGCACCTCCGCCTATATCAAAATCGCCGAGGGCTGCGACCACCCCTGCACCTTCTGCGTCATTCCCAACCTCCGCGGAAAATTCCGCTCCCGCCGTTTCGAATCCGTAGTCGCCGAAGCCCAGCGCCTCGTCGCCTCCGGCGTGCAGGAAATCACCCTCATCGGCCAGGACACCACCTGCTACGGCGAAGACCTCGGCCTCAAAGATGGACTCGCGCAACTCCTCGATGCACTCGCCCGCATCGAAGGCCTTCGCTGGCTCCGCTTCCTCTACGCCTACCCAAACCGCATCACCGGCAAGCTACTCGAGACGATTGCGAAGCACGACAACATCTGCAAATACCTCGACGTCCCCCTGCAGCATGCGGCGCCCGAAGTCCTCAAGCGCATGAAGCGCGGAGCCGGCGCCGACATCTTCCTCAAGACCATCGAGAAAGTTCGCGCAGCCGTCCCCGGTATCACCCTTCGCACATCCTTCATCGTCGGCTTCCCGGGAGAATCGCAGACCGACTTCGAAACACTCGAGCAGTTCATCACGGCGGCCAAGTTCGACTGGCTAGGCGTCTTCAACTACTCCGACGAAGAAGGCTCCAAGGCCCACGCACTCGACTCCAAACTTCAGAAGCGCACCATCGAGTCCCGCAAGCGCCGCCTCATGAAGCTCCAGCAGAAAATCTCTAGGCAAGCCAAGCAGCAATGGGTCGGCCGCGAACTCGTCATCCTCGCCGAAGGCGAAAGCTCCGAAACCGAACTCCTCTGGGAAGGCCGCACCGAGTTCCACGCCCCCGAAATCGACGGCAAAGTTTTCATCAACGACTTCGGCCCGCTCGAAATCCTCGAAGCCGGCAAGTTCTATCGCGCCGAGATCACCGAAGCGCACGACTACGACCTCGTCGCCCGCATCACCTCCGGCCCCCTCCGCTGAAAGCCGTAAACCGCTTCCGTCGGGTACCCCATGTCTCCCGCCTTTGGAGACATGGGAAGCCACACCTTTCCCCCACAAGTCTTCTCTGAACCAGCTTCCACCACAATCCCGGGTACCCATGTCTCCCGATTTTGGAGACATGGGAAGACACATCCTTCCCCACAAATCTCCCGGAGCAGAATCCGCAGACGGGCACGGCGTCGCAACTTGCAGAAAGATCTTCAACCACGTCGCTTTGAAAGGGCACGGCTTCATATAGCCTGCCCCTGAGCGGAGTCAAAGGGTGCCGCAAAGCCACTCAAAAAATGAATACGGGCTTTAGCCCCTGGGGGATGTTTTCCTGTAACTTCCGGAAACGTGGTCACCCACCAGCAAGTTGAACCTCGCCTGCCCGGTTGGGAAGCAGCCAAAGAAGAATGGCTGTCATTCTGAGTGCACGGGGCCCCAAACGTTTTCTTCAGGGGGTCCCCGAAGAGCGATTTCTGCTTTTTGGGGCAGAGTTTGGGGGTGGTAAGCGAAGAATCTGCTTTCGTCGTCACTCTGAAGAGTTCATTGCCGAGTAAGCGGTGATCCACCAGTCAGCGCTTCTCTAGTGGATCGCGCACCAAAAGCCTCACCTTCCTCTATCAGGAACATCCGCGATTTGCCGACGGATGTCACCAGGGAATCCCACATATTCGTAAAGATCGGCGATGTAGGCAGAATCGAGGCCGCCGCCTTCCACAAATACAACAGGAGTGCTAAAGCCGATGCACTGCCCAGCGCCGGGAATGAAGCCACGCGCCTTGGCAGCATCAACAGCATCCTCCTCGAACCACTCTATCTGCTTATCTCCACTCAGAGCGGCCGTTCGAAATTCGGCGATCGATTCAGCAATCACGGCCAACTTACTAGACCCAACATCGATCATGTGAACCCTTCCAGCTTCGTCTGTTAGGAAAAGATCACCAAAAGCATTTCTGTCGATTACGGTAAGGAGTGGCGGACATAGCCAACGCCATTCACGAAGCAGCCGTCCACTATCCAGAGTCTCGCTGTTGCCGCTTTGAGCCATCGCTAAGATCTTACTCGCGATTGCACCAAAGTTCGGTAATGTCCGGATACGCGGTAACACCTCATCAATGCGTTCGATTAGTTTGATCCGAACTGACAGATGTATTTCCGAGCAAGGCTGAAAGCGGCAGAACTTCAATGTGCTGCGCCTGGATGTGCGCCTTATCTTGGACAAAACTGGTTGCTCGCTCATCGAGAGGACGACAGTCGCGATTGCTCGCGGATGACCATCTCGTGCCATCTGAGAAGTAAAGGATCAAAGCCGGACAATAATTGAAAAAACCATTCCGAGATCGATACCCATCGGTCAGAATGACGCGCACGACGTCTGAGTAAGGATGGTTCGAGGGCCTCAGAGTGCCAAAATGGCCGATACGAATCCCTGCGTCGCTGAAAGCAGTGTGGATCGGAATGGCTAACGCGGTTGCGATTCCGATCGGGAGTTCAATGCATAGAATGATCATCTGCATAGCGCGGGTGGCGTTGAAATGTGCGTTGCGGTTCTCCCAGGCTTCATACTTAACGACCTGCCGAGGATCGAACCGTTTCCAGACTTGCAGTGCGGCGTAGTAAGGAACGCACAACGCTCCGAATAAGGGAAATACAAGCCACATCCCTGGGGTCGGCAGAATTACGAAAGCAGGGTTTCCACGTGACGCCAGAAAATGATTGGCGGCTAGGATGATGGAGTAACTTGCCAGGATGAATACGACCGCGATGACAAGCATGCATGCCCCGAAGGCCCACTGCAATCTCGAGAGCCTCTCGCCATCATCTCTGGAAATTTGAACAACTGTTCGATTAGGAATGTATCGGCGAAAGACTGCAAACACAATGAGAACGACCGCAGGGATCGAAGCCCGAACTGCACTGTTCCACCAATTCGATGCAGCAGCGTTTTCCAACAAGGCAGGGACCACAATCATAGGTTCTGAAACATGTTAAGGCACGTAATCGCGGATACCGAGTGGTTTGTCCCCCGCCCTTCATACGCCCGACGCTTAAACTCCTCAATCACCCCAACCCCGCTCTCGAACAAAGCCGACCTCATGCCTTTTGCAGATCAATTCACCAAATTCTTCATAATAGAAACATGAGCCAAAACCAGCACCTCCGACACCGACTCATGCACGAAGGAAACCGTCCCATATCCCGGTATGAGAATGGAGCATTTCGCCTCTAACCCTTTTGTTTCCGATAATTTGGATTCCAAATATCATGATCTAAAATAGTTACAGCCGCTTCCGCCGTTAAACTGTTGAAAACAATAGACACCCCCGGGGGGGTGGGGGGTACCCGGCCCGCAAACAAACAGCCCGGCGCCAAAGGAGAAGATCTGTTCAGCCAACGCCGTCACATCAAAAACGACGGACAGCGCTACGGAGGTTTGACCGAATGCACAGGCGCGAACGTCCTGTTCCCGAGATCAACGCAAAGTCTTCATCAACAACTTCGGCCCGCTCGAATCCTCGAAGCCAACAACTTCTATCGCGCGGAGATCACAGAAGCGCACCACTACAACCTCCCCACCCTCACCCCGCCGTCTGACAACAGCCGCGTTTCCCACTCGCATCTGATCGACAGCGTTACGATTATGCAAGGGAGTTGAATCGCGTTTCCCATGGCACCAAAGAAAAAATCCGTAAAGGTCCTCCATTGCCCCACCTGCGGCATGCTCGTCACAGCAAAAGACGAGGACTTCCCGTTCTGCAGCGACCGCTGCCGCAAAATTGATCTCGGCAAATGGGCAATGGGCGTCTACAAAATAAGCTCACCCGTTCTCGACCCCGAAGTGCTCGAGGACCTCGGTGAACTCGGCCGTCGAGGCGGCAACCGTGACGACGAATAGCTCGACCACAGTCCCGGAGCCTCAACCCAAAACCCGTACCCTCTGGGCCTGGACCATCGCCACTTTCTTCGGCGCAGGGCTCGGCAAACCCGGACCGGGAACCTGGGGCTCCGTCGCAGCCGTACTCCTATGGGCCCTTGCCGCAATAGCCTTGCATGCTTCCACGCAAACGCTTCTAATGCTTCTGCTTGTCGGAATCGCATTATCCATCGCTTCAGGCGTGCCCGCCGCCACCATCGCCGCGCGCGAGAGTGGCCGTCACGATCCCGGCTTCGTCGTCATTGACGAAGTAGCCGGCCAGTGGATCACGCTCCTCTTCAGCCCCGCCGACTGGCGCCACGGCCTCATCGCTCTCGTCCTCTTCCGCCTCTTCGACATCACCAAGCCTTTCCCCATCCGTCGCCTCGAACGACTGCCCGACGGTTGGGGAATCGTTTTCGACGACGTCGCAGCCGGGCTGTATGCTTTGGGTGTGGCGTCGCTGCTGCGCCTGTGGATTCACTGAGAATAGACATGCCGCGCACCCGCATCCAATCCGAACGGGAACAAATGACACCGCGCATTGATGAAGTCGTACCCCCGGCAGCATTGCCCAAAGGCGAAGTCGAATTGCATGGCGCAAACCTCGGCCCCACTCCCAACGGTCCTCCGGTAGTTGTCCTCGGCACGCATCACGCCATGGTCCTCATGAGCCGCCCCGGGCGCGTAGCCTTCCGCGTCCCAGACAATGCCACAACCGGACTCGTTGAGGTGCGCACACCCTCGGGTGTCAGCAACGGAGCCAGCCTCAAAGTCGCTCGCGAACTTTCCAGCGGATTGCACCCTGTTACCAGCCCCGCCGTCAGCCGGTCCGGCATGATTTACGCCACAATCTCCGGGCAGCGTGGAAAGCAGACTCCCGTCTCCGTCGTGCGCGTCAGTCCAGACGGACGCGGCACCCCCTTCGTCACTGGAATTCTGAACGCCACCGGCCTCACGTTTAGCCCCGAGGGCGACCTCTTCGTCACATCGCGCGCCGAAGGAAACGTCTATCGCATCGACGGAGCCGGCGAATCCACCCTCTACGCCGAAGGCATGGGCGTCGCCACCGGCGCAGTCTTCGATTCCCAGGGAAACCTCTTCGTTGGCGACCGCAGCGGCACGATCTTCAAAATCGACCCGCAGCGCAAGATCTTCGTCTACGCCACCCTCGAGCCCAGCGTCGCCGCCTATCACCTTGCGGTCGATACCGAGGGAACTCTCTACGTCACCGGCCCCACCCTCTCATCGAACGACACAATCTGGGCCATCAATACACATGGTGAAGCACGCCCCTGGTATCGCGGTCTTGGTCGCCCTCAAGGACTTGCCCTCGCCTCCAACGGCGACGTCTACGTCACCGCCAGCCTCCACGGGCGCCGCGGTCTGGTACGCGTCACCCCCGCTGGAGAAGCCACTCTCGTCGTCGCCGGCGCCAACCTGGTCGGCGCGGCATTCTCTCCGCTCGGCGCCACCGTTCTCGCCGACAGCGAGGCCGTTTATGATGTGGACTTGGGAGTAGAAGGCATGACCGTCTTCTAGCGGAGCCTTTTCCTTCCATCATTAGCAACACTGACAAGCCCGCGTGAAACGCGTGGCTGTAGGAGCCATGCATCAGCAGGCCGCTGATCCCTGATCACTGACCCCTGATCCCTGTACTTATGAAATCCGAAATCATCGCTGTCGGCTCTGAGATGCTGACTCCGTTCCGCCAGGACACCAACTCCCTCTATCTCACTGAAAAGCTCAATGAGCTCGGCGTCACTGTCTCCTTCAAGACCATCGTCGGCGATCGTCAGAAAGATCTCGTCGGCGCTATCAAAACCGCCCTCAGCCGCACCGACATCCTCATTCTCATGGGCGGCCTCGGCCCCACGGAAGACGACCTCACCCGCGAATCCGTGGCCGAAGCCCTCGCGCTCAGGCTAAGGCGTGATGCCCCCCAGGTAGCCGCTCTCCACGCGCGCGCAGCCACATGGCGCATCGCCATGCCCGAGAACAATCTCAAGCAGGCCGACCTCATCGAAGGCGCCTCGTTCCTCACCAACCCCAACGGAAGCGCCCCGGGCCAGTGGCTCGAAACCACCTACTCCGGCTTCCGCAAAATCATCGTCCTCATCCCCGGCCCTCCGCACGAGTGCAAGCCACTCTTCGATAGCGAGTGCATCCCGCGTTTTCGCGAAATCCTTCCCGTGCGTTACATGGCCAAGCGCACTCTCAAAGCCGCGATGATTCCCGAGTCGCAGGCCGACAAACTCCTCGCCCCCATCTACACCACCTACATCGACGTCGAAACCACCATCCTCGCCCACGCGGGCGATATTCAGCTCACCCTCATCTGCACTCATCGAAACAAGGAACTCGCCGAAAAACGCGTAGAAGAACTCGCCACCAAACTCGAAGAAGCCCTCGACGACTGGATGTACTCCGCAGAAGGCGAATCGCTCGAGCAGATCGTCCTCTACTACCTCGGTCTCCGCCAGGCCACGCTCGCCGTCGCCGAAAGCTGCACCGGCGGCATGATCGCGCAGCGCATCACCTCTGTTGCCGGCAGCTCGCGCTCCTTCCTCGGCAGCGTCATCGTCTATTCCAACGAACTCAAAACGCAATTCGCCGACGTCCCCGCCGAACTCATCGAAAAGCACGGCGCCGTCTCCAGCGAATGCGCCCTCGCTCTCGCCGAGGGCATCCGCAAGAAAACCGGCGCCACCATCGGCCTCGGCATCACCGGAGTAGCCGGCCCCGGCGGCGGCACCGAATCCAAACCCGTTGGCCGCGTCTACATCGCCGTCAGCGACGCAACCACCAACGAGTCCTTCGAACGCAATTTCCGCGGCGACCGCAACCGCGTCCGCGAGTGGGCCAGCCAGCAAGCCCTCGACCTCGTCCGCCGCAAACTGATGTAAGACGTACTAACAGCACTCTGAGAGAGCAGCGAATTGCAACCTCTCTCGCAGTGCGACTCTCCCGCTAACTTGCTAACCCGCTTGGCGCGAAGCGCCGCTAACTCGCTAAAAGACTAACCGGTGCTGACCGCCGTGCGTCCCACCATCGTGACGCGATCATTTTTTCGCGACGGTGGATCCGACTCAGTCCAATCGGGAAAACGCAAATTTCACGCATCCCTGTTCCATAGGCATTTATCTTCTCTACTACGGCTCCATCCTCACCCAAGGCCGAACTGAACGGAGACTTCCCCAATGCCTCTGCCCAATGACGAACGTGTAGTCACTCTCGCCAACGACCTTCTCGCGCAATTCCACAAAATCTTTGGTCCTCATCCCGGCTTCCGCCCTGCCCACGCCAAGGGCCTCATGCTCAGCGGCACATTCACGCCGGCACGCGGCGCCACGTCTCTCACCAGGGCCCCGCACATTGCACGCGAATCCACTCCGGTCACCGCGCGTGTCTCCAACTCCACCGGCCTGCCCGAAATCCCAGACAGCGCACCCGATGCCAACCCCCGCGGTCTGGCGATCCGCTTCAATCTCGCCGACCACGTCCATACCGACATCGTCAGCCACTCCACTGACGGCTTCCCCACTCGCGACGGCTACGAATTTCTCGAATTCCTCAAAGCCGCGGCAACCAGCGGCCCAGAAGTTCCCTCACCCAAACCCATCGAGAACTTCCTCGCGTCGCATCCCGCCGCGCTCCGTTTCGTGCAGACACCCAAGGCGTTCCCCTCAAGCCTCGCGCGCGACACCTACTACGCCGTCACCGCCTTCCACTTCACCAACGCGCAGGGCGAGAGCCGATACGGCCGCTATCGCATCATCCCCGAAGCTGGCAACGACTACCTCACCGAAGACAAGCTCCCCACTGTCCGCGAAAATTTCCACTACGAAGAACTCGAACACCGCGTGAAGCAGTCCCCGATCCGCTTCAAAATCGTCGTCCAGGTAGCCGATCCTGGAGACCCCACCGACGACGCCACCATTCACTGGCCCGAAGATCGCGAACTCATTGAATTCGGCACCATCGAACTCACCAGCGTCCTCCCCGACAGCCTCGCCCGGCAGAAGCACATCATCTTCGATCCCATCCCGCGCATCGACGGCATCGAGCCGTCCGCCGATCCGCTCCTCGAACTCCGCGCCGCCATCTACCTCCTCAGCGGCCGAGAACGCCGCGCCGCCAAAGCCTGAACATGAAATCACACTGATCAGTCCAACAAAGAACTGCATGCCCCACCCAAACCGCGCCTCTTGCGGTTTAGGGTGGGACCAAATCTTCCATCATTCACAAGCAACCTTCTCAATTCCAATCCTTCCCTATTCCCTACTCCCTACTCCCTACTCCCTACTCCCTACTCTTTGACGTCCCCCACTCACCTCTGAAAAACTTCTCCCATGCGATACAGCGGCAGGATTGAATATGCGGACGCCCGAAAAATGCGCACCCGCAACAAGGGCTATTACCGCGTTCTTCACTGGCCCATCTGGATCTGGGTATTCTTCCTCGCCCCCGGCCCGCTCGTTTTCAGCCTATTTGCCCACGGATTCAGCAAGGCAAACGGCACCTGGCTCGCGCTCGTCCTTCTAGGCACCGGAATTGCCGGTCTCAAAGGCCAACTCCCCGGCTGCGAACCTGCGCCCTACATCCTCCGCTTTGATGAGGATCGCCCCAATCCCCTCTATCGCAAGGTCTGCTACACCTTTGCCTGGAACGCGGTCATCAATTTCGCCCTGCTCAACCTCACCGGACTCGTCATCGCCGTCATCACCGGCGTCTGGACCATGAAGCAGCTTTACCAGTACGTCTACTTCCCTCTCGCCATCTTCATCCTGCTCCTCGGCGCATTCGGAAAACTTCCCCGCGTCGGCAAATCCACCAAGAACGAAGGCATCGAGCGCCGCTACTTCTACGGCTCCGTCTGGGCCGTCACAATTTCACAGACCATCCTCCTCGTCCTCTGGAAGACGCTCCCTCTCACCCGCACCGGCAGTCTGATCAAGCTCGTCATCTACGCCAGCCTGCTCTTCATGATGGGTGCTTTCGCCTACAACGGCGCACTCCCGAGAACCCGCCCCATCCTCCCCGGCGAACTCATGGTCGACTGACGGTCGTCTAGAACATCCTCGTCTTTTTTCGACTGATTTGCGCTGGACTTTCGGGGCGTCCACGATGCAAGCGGCTTGCATGCGACCCGGTTGAAGAGGCTCGAGTACTCGAATCTCGAAATCGCCGTAAACGGAGGATTCCAGCTCCCCACCAGACTTACGGATCGATTGGCGGCTGCAATAAGCGCTGTGCTACCTGCGAGAAGAAGTAGAACCGGGATCGCCGCTCTCCTCATGACGACGAGATGATAGCTCATTCAGGATCACCATCGGTGTCGTCACCATCACACGCAGTTGCTATATCATCCGCAACCGGACGCAATCCGTCCCCGAATTTCACGTGAGAGCAGACACGGCAACACGGCCGACAAAAAGATCGTTCATCAATTCGCCGCCCCGGACACATTGGCTCCTACTTCGCCACCGGCTTATACCCCGTCCCTCCCGCCTTCTTCATTGCCGCCTGACCTTCCTCCACCGACATCAGCGGAGTGGTCTTCACCGTTTTGCACGACCCGCCCGCGCTGATCGCCATCGCAAACGCCGCTGCGCTTACGTTGTCCGGCAGATCCACCACCACGATCGTGTCGTAGTCGCCGAAACACAGCCAGGCACCTTTCAGCGTGCCGCCGAGCTTTTCAACCACCTTGCCGACGACCACTGTCCGGTCCTGCGGCTTCTTCGCCAGCGCCGCCACCGCCTCAGAGTTGTACGAAACCTGCACGAGATAACTGGGCATACAAATTTCATCCTTTCGTCAAGATCTATTCCGGGAATCAGGGGAGCGTCACGAAGTATACGCCAATTGCCCCAGTCTCAGCATTGAAATCTCCTCAGTCCTCCACCACCCCCGCCGTCATCTGTCGGGTCTCTTGCACAACCCACTCCTTCAGCCCCTCCGGCTCCATCACCTGCACGGCAGAGCCCATTCCCAGCACAAAAAACTTGGCCATCCCCTCGTCGTCGAAGTCTACTTCCAGCGCAACTCTGCCAATTCCAACTCTCTTCGCCCATTCGCCTTTCGCTGCACGAGTCACGCACCAAGCCTCAAGCCGCCGAACCGTCTCCGCACGAACCGAAAGCACCGTCCTGAAACTCGCCCTCTTCCGATCCAGTTCCGCCGTCGACGCTTTCCAGTGCTCCGCCAGATCAAACCGCGCAGGCCGCTCAAACTCCACCGCCAGCACTGTCACCCGCTTCATACGCGAAACACGAAACGTCCGCATCCCTTTCGCCGTCCGCGCCACGAGATACCAGCTCAATCCCTTCGACACCAGGCCCAGCGGATCAACCGTCCTGCTCGACTGCTCGCCATCTGCCTTCGTGTACTCAAATGTCAGCTTGCGATCCCGCGCGACCGCCTCCTGCACCACCGCGAGCATCGAGATGTCCTCTCCGGTGTCGCGCCATCCCGTTGGGTCCACATGCAATCGCTGCTGCATGTGAGCTGCCTGCGCCTTCAACGGCTCCGGCATCGCGGCCATCAACTTGGTCAGCGCGCTCTGCGCCGCCGCAGCCATCCGGGGATTCCCCAACGTTCGCGGCTGCGCCATCAACAACGCCCGCAGTTCCGCCTCATCCAGGCTCGGCACATGCGTTCGCCAGCCCTTCTCAAGTTGCCAGCCTCCCTGCGCTCCCCGAACAGCCGAAACCGGAATCCGCGCCGCGCTCAACGCCTCCAGATCGCGATGAATCGTCCGCTGCGACACCTCCAATTGCTCCGCCAGCTCGCGCTCCGTCACCTGCCCCCGCGCCTGCAGCAGTAGCAACACCGACATCAATCGATCCGCTTTCATCGCCCCAAAGATTTCCTCAACATTTATTACATTCTCAAACAATATATGACATTGATTGTCATATATAGACGGCGATGATGTTTTTGTCAGCCGGAGGTCACCCGCATGAGCGCCCGTAACGTTTATCTCTTCGTCTTTGACAGCATGTCCGATTGGGAAGCTTCTTTCGCCGTCGCAGGCATCAATAATCCCCGCTTTCAAAAGCATCCCGGTCGTTATCGCATCATCACCGTCGGCCCAACTCGCGAGCCGATCACCACCATGGGCGGCGTCCGCATCCTCCCCGATCTGGCCCTCTGCGAAATTGAGCCCGACCGTGCCGCCATGCTCATCCTCCCCGGCGGCGAGAGTTGGGAATCGTTCAGTAACCTGGAGGCCATCGACGTTGCGCGCGTCTTCTTCATCGAGGGCGTTCCCATCGCCGCTATCTGTGGAGCAACCTTCGCACTGGCTCGCGCCGGCATGCTCGACGACTTCCACCACACCAGCAACAGCGCCGAATATCTCGTCGCCTCGGGCTATCGCGGCGAAAAGTTCTACTGCGATGTCCCGGCCGTCACCGACGAAGGCATGATCACCGCCTCCGGCCTTGCTCCTCTGGAGTTCGCCCGCGAAATCTTCAAGTCACTCGACCTCTATTCCCCGGCCGCACTCGACGCCTGGTATTCCCTTTTCAAGTTTGGCAACGCCTCTCGTCTCCACGAACTCACCGACTGCGTCGCCTAGTGGCTCTGACCCGGAACTCTCAATTTCATCCAAGGAGAAACCATGATCCTCAAGGACTACTTCCTCGCCCAACTCGACCGCGAAGCCGCCTCTACGCGCAAAACCATCGAGCGCTTCCCCGAAGGACACAACGACTTCAAACCCCATCCCCGCTCCATGGAGTTCGGCTACCTCGCTTCCGTTGTTGCCAGCATGCTCGGCTGGATCGCCCTGATCATCGATCGCGATGAACTCAATCTCGACTCTCCTGAAGGTGCCGAGTTCCGCACAAAACCGCTCTTCAGCAAAGCCGAACTCCTCGCCAGCCTCGACACTGCTGTCGCCAACGCTCGTCGCGCTCTCCAGTCCGCCACAGACGAGCATCTCGCCAGGCCTTGGGCATTCAAGATGGGCGGCAACGCCATATCTCAGAATCCGCGAAGCATCATGATCGCCGATTCCGTTTTCAGCCACCTCGCCCACCATCGCGGACAGATGACCGTCTACCTCCGCCTCCTCGAAGCTAAAGTTCCCGCTCTCTTCGGCCCCTCCGCTGACGAGCGCTTCTAAACACCGGGAAGCAGCCGCGCTTTTCCGCCATTCCGCCCCAAGCGCGGCTGATTCTGGTGCTGACGCCGCAAACTCGGCCAAGTCCGTCCGCAAATTCCACACCCCCTTTCCTGCTAAACTCTGTTTGATCATGCTCCTGGGAATCTGTCTGCTCGTCTTGGCTTCGTATCTGCTCGGGTCCATCCCGGTCGGATACCTGCTGGTCAGACTGTTTCGAAATCAGGACATCCGCTCCGTCGGCAGCGGCAACATCGGAGCCACAAACGTCCTCCGGTCCGGCGGTAAAAGCCTCGGTGCCGCAACCTTCCTCCTCGACACCCTCAAAGGCGCCCTCGCCGTTCTGCTGGCCGCGTGGATCGCCCCTCAGTTCGCTTCTGTCCTTCTCCCTCGTGACGTCGAAGCCATAGCCGCGGTTGTCGCCGTCCTCGGACACATGTTCCCCATCTGGCTTCGCTTCCGCGGCGGCAAAGGAGTCGCCACCGGATTCGGCTTTTTTCTCGTTGCAGCATTCTGGGCCGCACTCGCTTCAATCGCTCTCTTCGCAGTCGTGCTGCTGCTCACTCGCTACGTCTCGCTTGCCTCGATTCTCGGCGCGGGCAGCTTCCCGCTTTTCGCGTGGTTTCTCGTCCACGGTGACAAACCCGCACTCTTCATCGCCGCGCAAATCATTGTTTCCATGCTCATCATCCTCAAGCACCACGCCAACATCCGCCGCCTGGTCACCGGAACCGAAAACCGCTTCGGCTCGCACACTCAGGAGAGAAAGCCCGCATGAGCCGCATCGTCGTTCTCGGATCAGGCGCATGGGGCACCGCCATTGCGCTGTCACTCTGTCGCCACGGCGGCCACCAAGTCACCCTTTGGGCGCACAGCGCTGAGGAAGCACGCATCATCGAAGCGGCCCGTGAGAACACCCTTTTCCTTCCCGGGTTTCCATTGCCTTCCGATCTGACGGTCACCGCTGACCTGGCCCCGATCAGCGCCGCTGAGATCGTCGTCTCTGTCATTCCATCCGAGTTCCTGCGATCCACTCTGAAGCGGATAAACGGCCAGATCCACAACGGCCAGTTCATCGTCAGCGCCACCAAGGGCGTCGAAAAGATCACTCACTTCCGTATGACACAAGTCATCTCCGATGTGCTCGAGCCTGCGGGGATCCTCGTATCCATCGGAGCCTTCTCAGGCCCCAGCTTCGCCATTGAAGTCGCCCAGGGCCAGCCCACCGCCGTCACCGTTGCATTCAGAGACATCCAGGTCGCGCAATTCATCCAGCAGGAATTCGGCTCCGAGACCCTCCGCATTTACACCTCCAGCGACGTCATCGGCGTCGAGCTCGGCGGCGCTCTCAAAAACGTTATTGCAATCGCAGCGGGCATTGCAGTCGGTGTAGGCCTGGGCCACAACTCTACCGCGGCACTCATCACGCGAGGCATTGCAGAAATGACCCGCCTCGCCGTCTCCTGCGGCGGCAGTCCCCATACATTGGCCGGTCTCAGCGGTGTTGGCGACCTGGTCCTCACCTGCACCGGATCGCTCTCACGCAACCGCACCGTAGGTCAGGCGCTCGGCGAGGGTCGCAAGCTCCCCGAAATTCTCCAGAGCCTCGGCGGCAAAGTTGCGGAAGGCGTCCTCACCACGCGCGCTGCCCTCGAGCTCGCTCGTGAGCACGATATCGAGATGCCCATCACCGAGCAAATGGAACTCATCCTCGAACACGGCAAAGACCCCCGCGAAGCCATCCGCGAACTCATGCTCCGCCCCGGCAAAGGCGAACACTAGCCGCTGTTGCAACTGCGTTTCCCCGAAGCGAGATCCACTGCTGCGCGCGAGCCGCAACGCACTGTATGATTCGCAAACCGGGCGAGTCCCGACACCTCTCCCCACATCCAAAGGAGGATGAAAGTATGAAATTTATGTCAACATGGACTTTCCAGGGCGGGATGATACCGGACGCCGCCACGCGTTTTCTGGCCGGCGAAGGAACGCCCGACCCAGGGACAACCCTGCTTGGCCGCTGGCATAACGCGGACCTCAGTGGAGGTTTCGCGCTCTATGAAACCAACGACCCTGCCGCTCTTTACAGGGGAGCATTGAAGTGGGCCGACTTGCTGGAGATCAATACCGTGCCGGTGATTGAAGACGCCGAAGCCGGAGCTGCTCTCGCAAGCCAATACAAGAAATAGGACGATCAGCAGCCACCTGCGATCGCCCCAATGATAAGAAATGGCTCTCTTCCGGATGCTATAGCGTCAGGCAGCAGTGTGTCCGGCGATTCGTGCGACAAGTCTTCCTCGCACGCAAAGAACCGCAGAAATGCCCTCCGCTTCAATGTGTCATGCTCGCGAATCGTCCCGCACAGCATCGGATAACGTGCCTCCAATGCGTCGAGCACCGCCCGAATCGTAACCGGCTCCGACACTTCGAGTGCAAACTCCCCCTCCACCCGCGCCAGATTGCGTAGGTGGTAAGGAATCTGCACCCGCACGGTATGCACTGAGTCTGACATGAACTTGTCCGCCGTATGAACGAGGAATGGTGCCCCAGGTCCCTCGCCTTTGAGGGCCTGGGATCTACAAAAACAGACTACGGAATCGTCTGTACCTCAACCGACAGCACCGCAGGCAAATCGTGCACAATCGCCTTCCAGTTGTCTCCACCATCCGGCGACACATACACCTGCCCTCCTGTCGTGCCGAAATACACCCCGCACTTGTCCAGCTTGTCCACCGCCATCGCGTCGCGCAGCACATTCACGTAGCAGTCCTTCTCCGGCAGTCCCTTTGCCAACTCCTCCCACTCGTTGCCGCCGCTCTTGCTCCGATACACGCGCAGCTTCCCATCCAGCGGAAAATGTTCCGAGTCGCTCTTGATCGGCACCACGTACACCGTCTCCGGCTCATTCGAATTCACATCGATCACGAATCCGAAATCCGTTGGCAGGTTCCCGCTGATCTCCGTCCAGTTATCGCCCGCATCGTCCGACCGCATCACGTCCCAGTGCTTCTGCATGAACAATGTATTCGGCCGATCCGGATTCATCGCGACATGATGCACACAATGCCCCACCTCCGCATCCTGATCCGGGATGAACTGCGATCTCAATCCCTTGTTGATCGGCTTCCACGTCTTCCCGCCATCATCTGTACGGAATGCCCCCGCCGCCGAAATCGCTATAAAAATCCGATCCGGATTTTTAGGATCGAGAATGATCGTGTGCAGACACATCCCGCCCGCGCCGGGCTGCCACTGCGGACCCGTCCCATGCCCACGCAATCCCGGCATCTCACTCCAGTTCGCGCCGCCATCCGTCGAGCGGAAAATCGCCGCATCCTCCACGCCCGCATACACCGTGTTCGGGTCCGTCAGCGAAGGCTCCACGTGCCACACCCGCTTGAACTCCCACGGATGCTGGGTCCCGTCGTACCACTGGTGCGTTGTCAGCGGCTTGCCTGTCTCATTCGACGCGTCGTACACAAACCGGTTGCTCTTCACGGGCGGCCACTGCGGCGCGCCGGCATTCTCAGTCTTCACTCCCGGCTGGTACCACGTCTTCCCGCCGTCATCCGATGCCTGAAACAACTGCCCAAACCACCCGCTCGTCTGCGAGACGTACACCCGCTCCGGATTCACCGGCGATCCCTTCATGTGATAAATCTCCCACCCCGCAAAGAAGGGCCCGCTCACATCCCAGTTATCCCGCTTCCCATCCGACGACAAAATGAACGCACCCTTGCGCGTCCCCACCAGCACACGAACCTTGCTCATCGATTCAGATCCTCCCCCGCGAAATAGCTGCACTTGGGAAAACGCGGGCTGCCTAGAGATTCTTCCCGATTCCCTCCCACCCCTACAACTCAAAATCTGTGCAAAAGTGACGAACCGGAAATCAGCCCGAACCACCCGGTCATCCACTAACCTGCTGACTCGCTACGTCGCAAAGCGACGCTAACTTGCTGCTTTTGTTCCTGCCCTCACTCCCACTCTTTCGCAATTCCGTCTCGCTAGGTCCGTCCCATTCGCCCCCGCATCACCAAACCCGATAAACTCAATACTGGATAAATCCCGCAATGATCACTCTATTTACCGGCTACGACGAAGAAGACATCAAGAAAGCCCAGAAATCCGAGGGCTCCGAAGAAGAACAGAAGTCGGGCTTCTTCTCCCGCATGCGCGAAGCTGTCACGCGCACCCGCGAGAACTTCTCTACTCGCATCAACGACATCGTCGCCCTCACCCGCGAAGTCGACGAATCCTCTCTTGAAGAACTCGAAACCGCGCTCATCATGAGCGACATCGGCGTCCAGACCACCACCGAAATCCTCGACGCCCTCCGCGAACGCGCCCGCAAGCAAGCCATCTCAGGCGGAGAGGAGCTAGGCGATCTGCTCAAGCTTCAGATGGTCGAAATCCTCCGCGCTCCCATCCGCCCAGTCGTCACCCCCAGCATGCCGCCCAAAGTCACGTTTCTCGTCGGAGTCAACGGGACCGGCAAAACCACCACCAGCGGCAAGCTCGCATCCTGGTATCGCGCGCGCGACAAGTCCGTCCTCCTCTGCGCCGCCGACACCTTCCGCGCCGCCGCCATCGAACAACTTGAAGTCTGGGCCGGCCGCAGCGGCG